>Ga0207986_1000516_pt1 | contig 18079 bp, 8 predicted proteins | sample ETNtaG_26_FD_185764 | JGI IMG/M metagenome (GOLD analysis project Ga0207986, IMG submission 185764) | Marine microbial and viral communities from oxygen minimum zone, Eastern Pacific Ocean - ETNP201302SV89 (SPAdes) (version 2) | ecosystem: Environmental > Aquatic > Marine > Oceanic ... | reverse complement strand
CGGAACAAAACTGTGCACTGTTATCAGTACCGGTAATCCGCGGGTAACTCGCACGTGCTCAAGTTGGGCAGCAACAGCATTGTGGTATGGCAGGAAAATCTCTTCTGCCCGGCGCATGGCCTGCTCGCGGGATAGGCGGCGATTGCCCGGGATCACTATGCCATCGCTTATCTCAAGGATAGAAGTCGGGTCGGTCAAGTGTCTATTCAGATCGATCACCAACCGCGAAAACCGCGACAGCACCAGCGGCGCATCCAGTAGCCGTGCCAACCGGCGTGCCAATCCCTCACAGCCGATATCATAGGCTACGTGCTGGGCAAGTACGCTCGCGTCCACCCCAAGATCATCCAGCACCCGCGGCACCGTGTTACGGGCATGGTCGCAGACAACCACCACCCGTGAACTGCCATTCGGGTTGTCGATCTCAAAAGGTGGGTTTTCGTCGTCCGCCAGCACCGGCATCTGGCCGCTCTGGTTAAGCTGCAGTTGCATTTCTATTTCCGCTTACCACCGGTGGCGAGCATTTCGCTGGCGATACCATACCACGCCAGCAGAGGAGATTTGCTACTCCAGCAGTTGCCGGATGACAAAAGGCAGGATGCCGCCATTCAGGTAGTAGTCCCACTCCTTGGGCGTATCTATGCGAACAACCGCGGTGAAAACGCTGGCTTCACCGCTGGCACAGCTGACCTGCACTTCCAGTTCACGGGCCCCACGCTCAAGACCGACCAGAGCAAAGGTCTCGGTACCGGTCAGGCCAAGGCTCTGGCGACTGTCGTCGACCTGAAACTGCAGCGGCAGCACACCCATGCCGACAAGATTCGAACGGTGGATGCGCTCGAAACTCTCCACCAGCACGACACGGACGCCAAGCAGCGCCGGCCCTTTAGCTGCCCAGTCACGCGAAGAGCCGGTGCCGTATTCCTTGCCACCGATCAATATCAGCGGGGTCTGGGTCGTAGCGTAACGGGTGGCCGCCTCAAATATGGTCATCTGCTCATTGCCGGGCTGGAAGGTGGTAAAGCCACCCTCGGTGCCCGGAGCCAGCTCGTTACGCAAGCGGATATTGGCAAATGTACCGCGCATCATCACTTCGTGGTTGCCTCGGCGTGAGCCATAAGAGTTGAAATCCGCCTGCGCTACGCCGTGTGCCAAAAGATACTCACCGGCCGGACTATCGGCCTTGATCGCCCCTGCTGGCGAGATGTGGTCGGTAGTGATGCTGTCGCCCAGAACGGCCAGTGCCCGAGCACCAGTTATCTGTCCGATCTCCCGAGGTTTCCGCGTCATTTCGGTAAAGTACGGTGGCCGGCGCACGTAGGTAGATTCAGCATCCCAGTCGAACAGACTGCCACCGCCCACCGGAATGCCCGACCAGTGCTCGTTACCCCGGAAAACATCTGAATAACGATTACGGAACATCTCCCGAGTAACACTGCTCGACACAATCTGGTTGACCTCAGCCTGGCTGGGCCAGATATCCTCCAGGGTGACCGGGTTACCGTCATTGTCATGGCCAAGGGACTCACTGGCCAAGTCAAGGTTGGTGGTACCGGCGAGCGCGTAGGCCACCACCAGCGGCGGCGAGGCGAGAAAATTCATCCTGACATCCGCATGCACCCGGCCCTCAAAGTTACGGTTACCTGACAATACCGAGCAGGCGATCAGATCACCATCGTGTATCGCCTGGCTAACCGGCCCGGGCAGTGGTCCGGAATTGCCGATGCAGGTGGTACAGCCGTAGCCGACCACGCCGAAACCAATACGCTCGAGGTCTTCAAGCAGCCCGGCATTGCCCAGGTAGTCGGTGACGACCTGCGAACCCGGTGCCAGCGAGGTCTTGACCCAGGGTTTAACGGTAAGACCTTTAGCCACGGCGTTTCGCGCCAGCAGGCCGGCAGCGATGATGACGCCGGGATTGGAGGTGTTGGTGCAACTGGTGATAGCCGCAATCACTACGGCAAGGTCAGTTAACTCGAAGTGCTGGCCGTCAAGCATCACCGGCTGCACCCTGCCCGGTCCGCTTTGGCGCATGCTGGCACAGGCTGCCTGAATGGTGGTGCGGGCGTTGCTGAGGCTGATGCGATCCTGGGGGCGCTTGGGGCCGGCGATGCCGGCTGTGACGCTACCAAGGTCCAGTGCCAGTCGTTCGCTATAGATGGCCGCTTCGGCCGCGGACACAGCAGCTTCGCGGTACAGACCCTGGCGACGGGCGTAGGCCTCAACCAGGGCGACCTCCTCATCCGAACGCCCTGTCAAGTGCAGGTATTTAAGTGTTTCGCCGTCAATCGGAAAAATTCCGCAGGTTGCACCGTATTCGGGTGCCATGTTGGCGATAGTTGCCTTGTCGGCAAGCGACAGGTGATCGAGACCGTCACCGAAAAACTCGACAAATTTTCCGACCACTCCGTGTTGACGCAGCATCTCGACCACACTCAGCACCAGGTCGGTCGCAGTTGTTCCCTCAGGCAACGTGCCGGTCAGTTTGACTCCCACTACCTCGGGAATAAGCATCGTCACCGGCTGTCCCAGCATAGCGGCTTCAGCCTCTATTCCGCCCACACCCCAGCCCAGCACACCCAGGCCGTTGACCATGGTGGTATGGGAATCCGTACCCACTACCGTATCTGGGTAGGCCCGGGTAACACCAGCCACCTCACGACTGAACACAACGCTAGCGAGATATTCGATATTTACCTGGTGCACGATACCGGTAGCCGGTGGCACCACGCGAAAGTTACTGAAAGCACTCTGACCCCAGCGCAGAAACGCATAGCGCTCACCATTGCGGGAATATTCCAGTTCGGCATTGCGCTCCAGCGCATCAGCACTGCCGAAGTAATCCACCATCACCGAATGGTCGATGACGAGGTCGGCCGGCGACAATGGATTGATAAGTTCGGGCTCACCGCCGAGGCTACGCATGGCCTCACGCATGGCTGCCAGATCAACCACCGCCGGCACCCCGGTGAAATCCTGCATCAGCACACGGGCTGGCGTAAAAGCAATCTCGTTGGCAGCAGTGGTCGTGCCGTCCCAACTAGCCAGTGCCTCAATATCTGGCGCGCACACGTTAATCCCGTCTTCGTTGCGCAGCAGGTTCTCTAACAGTATCTTCAGCGAGTACGGTAACCGGGCAAGGTCAAACCGATCGGACAATGCGTCCAGTGCAAAGATTTCATAGCGTTTGCCGTGGACATCGAGCGATGTCCGGACGCCAAAGGTGTCACTCATTGCAATTCCTGTATCTGTCCCTGGCCGGCGGGCGCTGTCGGCGCGCTCTTTCCTGTCTGGAGTGGGGATTGTCGGGCGGGCCGGAATTCTACCGCAGGTACCCCCTACCCTTCAGTACCGCAGACGGCCAGCAGATGGCGCTCACTTGCCGGCAAGCTCCTGCATCTGTGCTTCGCTGAGAACGGTCACCCCCAGTTGCTCGGCCTGGTCACGTTTTGAGCCTGGATTCTCACCAACGATGACATAGTCGGTCTTGGCCGACACGCTGCCGGTAACTTTGGCGCCCTGCGCTTTTAGCCAATCACGGGCCTGGTCACGACTCATCCCGCTAAGCGTACCGGTTACAACGACCGTAGTGCCGGCAAACGGCCCGTCACCACTAACCGTTGACTGCACCTTGGGCCAATGCACACCGGCCTGACGCAATCGCTCGATGACCTCGCGGTTGTGATCTTGTGCAAGGAATCGCTGGATACCCGCTGCCACCACCGGACCCACATCCGGTACCGCCTCGAGCGCCGTTGCATCTGCCATGGCCAGAGCCTCGAGGCTGCCAAAGTGCACGGCCAATATCTGCGCCGTGGCCTCGCCCACCTGGGGGATACCCAACGCGTAGAGAAAACGACCTAGCGTAGTTGCTTGGCTTTGTTCAAGCGCCACCATCAGGTTGGCGGCAGACTTATCCCCCATCCGCTCAAGATTCGCCAGCTCCTCCTCGGTGAGATGGTAAAGATCAGCCGCGGTTGTCACCTGACCGGTATCCACCAGTTGCTCGACCAGTTTGGCGCCTAGGCCGTCGATATCCATGGCCCGGCGCGAGACGAAGTGTTTGATCGACTCCTTGACTTGGGCGCTGCAATAGAGCCCGCCACTGCAGCGCAGAATGACGCCGTCATCGTCCGCAGAGATATCCGAGCCGCAGACCGGGCACTGGCTCGGAAAACGATAGCGCCGGGCGTTTCGGCGACGGCGTTCGCGCACTACCGATACCACTTCGGGGATAACATCACCAGCACGACGCACGATGACAGTATCACCCGGCCGCACATCGAGGCGCTCTATTTCTTCCTTATTGTGCAAAGTGGCATTGGACACAGTAACCCCGCCGACGAAAACCGGCTCCAGCCTGGCGACGGGGGTGATAGCGCCAGTGCGTCCAACCTGCACTTCGATTCGCTGTACCACCGTCATTTCCTCCTGCGCCGGAAACTTATGCGCAAGTGCCCAGCGCGGTGCACGGGAAACAGCGCCCAGCGCTTGCTGACTGGCGTAGTCGTTGACCTTGTACACCACACCATCGATCTCGTAAGACAACTTCGCACGCTGCGCGGACAGATCCGCATAGTAGGCAAGGCACTGCTCCACCCCTCGCACCTCCCGCGCCAGGGGATTGACCCGCAGACCCCAGTTCCGCAGAGTCGCCAGCGTTGCCAGGTGTGTTACCGGCATTGGCCCCCGCTGCCAGCGGCCCACGCCGTAACAAAAGAAATCCAATGGCCGGGCCGCCGATAGCCGGGGGTCGAGTTGGCGCAAACTGCCGGCAGCCGCGTTGCGTGGGTTGGCGTAGCGCTTCTCGCCTTTTTCCTCTTGGGCGCGGTTCAGCCGCTCGAACCCGGCGAGCGGCATGTAGACTTCACCCCGAACCTCGAGCACGGCGGGATATCCCTTGCCCAACAGTTTCAGTGGAATCGAGCGGATTGCCCGCACGTTAAGGGTGACATCCTCCCCCCGATGCCCATCCCCCCGGGTAGCAGCCATCCTGAATGCACCCTCTTCGTAGAGCAGACTGATAGCAAGCCCGTCCAACTTAGGCTCGGCCGCGTAGGTAACGCTCTCTACGGCCAGACCCTCACGGCAACGCCGGTCAAAATCACCGACTTCCTGTTCGGAAAATGCATTAGCCAGTGAGAGCATCGGTACAGCATGCTCAGCAGTGACAAAACTTTCCAGCGGCAGGCTGCCAACCCGCTGGGTAGGAGAATCAGCAGTGGCAATTTGCGGGAACTGGTGCTCGAGGTCTTCGAGCGTACGCAGCAGCCGATCGTACTCGGCGTCGGGGATCAGCGGGTCGTCGAGCACATGGTACTGGTAGTTGTGCCGCTCGATCTCGCCGCGCAGCCGCGCAGCATCCTGCCGCGCCTGTGCCAGTTTTCGGATCATACTGTCACCAGGGCACGGTATTAGCGCCGGCGCCTGACATTCCATTTTCGACTGTGTTCAGAAAAGCCGGCGCGCCTCATCGCTTCCCGGAACCACGCCATAGCGGGTCATCGCCGACTCGATATTGCGGACCTGGTGCTTGATTCGGGCATACTGGGCGGCAGCGAGCGGTACACCGTCGGGGTCAACCAGACTGCCGCCAAGTTCGGCAGCCACGTACTCCGCCACCGAGAGCAATTCCAAGAAGGTGGCCCCGGGACGCTCCACCCGTGGAACATTCATCATCAGGGTGAGGCCGATGAAACTGCCGCGGTCGAGCGCGTCGTAGCCGAAACCCCCGGACCCGTCCAGATTGGCCAGGCTGAACCGACTGACACCGGTGCGCGAATTAAAAAAATGAAAGACGTCTTGCTCGCCAAGGCGCATTCCGGCCCGGCCCATGACCCGTGACAGGTTGGGCCCGGCAAAGGTGTTGCTACCTGCGGGCACCACGTTGATCACTACCAACAAGTCGAACTCTTGACAGAACTGCTCCAGGCGCGCGGCCTGCGGCAGCGCCTCCTCTACCGAGCAGTCAAACTGGAACCGGCGTCCCAGCGTCTCGGCCAGTGTGTAGACCAGGTTATTGAAACGGGTCAGTTCAGACTCATCCACCGGCCCGTTGCCGTCGGCCAGTTGAATACTGACGATGAGATCAGTAAAAACTTCGTCAACGCTCGCCTCGCGCAAATCCAGCCAGGCGTTGCCAGGCTCGGTGCGACCGTGGATCGCGTGCGAGTGGTCGAGATCTATCTCGTGCTGGCGAAAAATCGTCAGCGCGGCATTGCGGGTAACCAACTGCTCGCCGTGGATACGGGCCCAGTAGTCGATTTTCAGCGGCCCCAGACCGGCCTGTGAATCCAATGACAGTGTCGCCCTGGCGCCGTCAGTTCCTGCCGGCGCTTGCTGCCCCGATGCTCCCGCTCCGGCTGGAGCGTCACCAGGTTCTGTGTGCGGTGTCGCGGTACGGAACTCACTGGCAGCGACCAGCGAGGGCTCTCGCTGTTGCCCTCGACCCGCACTCCCCCTGCGCGAGAGCAGTTCGAGCAGAGAGGGCCACCAGTCTTTACGCAGGCGTTGTCCCAGCCGCACGATGAGCGTGGTTAAATCGATGCGCCACTGGGCATAGGACCATACCACCACGAGCACCAGCACGGCCACGCCCATCAAGACCAATGCCAGCTGCAAGCTCACTTTACTGCGCCGCCAGCCTGACGGCCTGGTCCACGTCGACCGACACTATCGATGAAACTCCAGGCTCTACCATAGTCACACCCAGTAGGATATCTGCCGCCTCCATGGTGATCTTGTTATGGGTGATAACGACCAGCTGGGACCGCTCCGCCAGGGCCCGCAGGGTCTGGCAGTACCGCTCGACGTTGGCATCATCGAGTGGCGCATCAACCTCGTCGAGAATGCAAAATGGCGCCGGATTGAGTCGAAAAAGTGCAAACAGCAGTGCCACTGCGGTCAGGGCCTTTTCCCCGCCGGAGAGAAGTTGGATGGTGCTGTTGCGCTTGCCCGGCGGTCGCGCCATGACCGTGACACCGGCGATGAGCATATCGTCCCCGGTAAGCTGCAACACCGCACTACCACCCCCGAACAGACGCGGAAAGAACTCGGCGAACCCTTCGTTCAACTGATCGAAGGTTGACTTAAAGCGTTCGCGGGTCTCGCGGTCGATCTTGCGGATTACGCCTTCCAGCGTATCCAGCGCCTCGACCAGATCGGCATGCTGAGTATCCAGATATTCCTTGCGCTCGGACTGCTCGTCGAACTCCTCTATGGCGACCAGGTTGACCGGCCCAATCCTAGATATCTTCTCGGCCAGGACGTCGGCACGTTCGACCCAGCCGGGCTCGCTGGCATCTTCCGGTAATTCCGCGAGCAGGCTGGCGAGTGCGTATTTTGCCGCTTGAATCTGCTCCTGCAGCGTCTCAGCACGTACGGTCAGTTCCTGTGCCTTGAGCCGTTGCTGCTCCAACGCATCGCGGGCCGTAGCAACCTCCTGTTCGCGTTCCGACAACTGACCCTGCAGTTCGCGGACCTGCTCCTCCAGGCTAGCAAGCTGGTCGCGGGCCGCTGCCAGTTCTTTTTCGACTTGCTTGCGGCTGCCAAGCAACTGCTCCAGACGATCCTGCAATGCCTGCTCCGGCTCGTCGCCACGATCCAGGTGCTGGTGCAACTGGCCGCGCCGCTCATGCATACGCTCACTCTGCGTAGCCAGCCGCTCCAGGCTGGCAGTCAACGAATCGAGCGACGCCTGCGCCCGCTGCAGCGCCAGTTCTGTACGATGCAACTGCTCACGGGCTTCCTGCGCCTGTCGCCGTGACGCAGCGAGCGCACCGGAGAGCTGCTCTTTTTCGGCCAACAGTGCTGCGCGCTTTTCCTCCAGCGTACCGGTCTCATCTTCAGCAAGGGCAAAATGGCGGCGAGCCTCACCAAGTTCCCCGCCGGTGGTGGTGAGCTCGGTCATTAGTTCGTCAATCTCGGTTGCCAGCTGCTGCCGCCGCCCTTCGATTTGGGCAAAACGGGCTTCCCGGTCGGCCAGTACCTGGCGCGCCTCGGAGCGGGCTGTGAACCACTGCTTCAGCGCGCCCTGGCGCTCGTGCTGGCGCTGTTCTGTCGATCGGACCTGCTCGCGGGCATCATCAAGGCTGGCTTCGAGCGCGTCGGTCCGCGATACCCGTGCTGACACATCCTGGTGCAGGTGCTTTATTTCCTCCTCGCGCGCGAGCAGTCCTTCCTGCTGGTCCTGGCCACGTGATACCCGCACCCAGTTGGGGCCAACCACCATACCGCAACGGGTCACCACACACTCCTGCGGTGCCAGCGTGCGACGCCGCACCAAGGCTTGCTCCAGGTCGTCGGCAACATAGATGCCGGTGAGCAGGGGTGCCAGATCGTAGCGTGGGCAACGCAGGTGTGCGAGCAGGGTCTGCGGATCACTTTTCAGCATTGCCGCCTCGCCTGACTCTATAAAGAAAAGGTTGGTAGCCGGCAGCCCAGCCCCGTCGACCAAGGCCTGGTCAAGACTGCCCACTCCCAGCCCGGTCAGGCGGCGGCCGAGGATCGCGTCAGCCGCCCGCTCCCAGCCGTCGGCAACCGTTATCTCACCAGCCAGGCGTGGGGCATGGGCCAGGCCCCGCTTTTGCAGCCATTTGCGATATTCCTCGTCCTGGCCCAGGGCAGCATCCTGCAATTCCTGCAACGATTCAAGGCGGCTGCGGGCGGCGTGCATCTGCTGGCGCCCGTCATCGACCTGGCCACTGAGCGTCTCGGCCTGTGTCCGCAACTGCTGAATAGCGGCTGACAATTGCTCCACTTCCTGCTCACACTCACGGGCCGCAGCCGCTCGCTCGTTAGCATCTGTCCGGGCCGCATCTACCTCGAGGGATTCCTCCTCGCTGAGCAGCGCCATCATCTCCTCATCCAGCCGTGCCAGGCGCTCCTGGCCCTTCTGGTCAACTGCCTCGAGTTGCTCGATCCGGGTACGCTGCACCTCCTGGTCCTGGATCGGCTGAGCGGCACTATGGGTGAACTCGTGCCACCGCTCCTGCCACCCCTCAAAAGCCTGTTCCTGTTCGCCCTGCGCCTGGACCGCCGCCTGCTGCACTGTGGCATAACGCTGGCGCTCCTGCTGGTGACGGCTCAGTTCTTCTTTCAGCCGCGCAATTTCGGTAACGTCCTGCTCACGCTCAGTGGTTATGTCCTGCAGTGCACTCTCCAGTCGCTCGAGTTCGCTGCGCTGCTGCTGCTCAGTCTCGCGGGCGTACTCTATCGCCTGTTCGGCTGAAGCGACATCGGCACCCACAGCATAAAACCGGCCCTGCACGTCACTGACATTCTGCTGAGCAGTCAGTTCACTGGCGCGAATCTCTTCGATCGATTTCTCGAGCGCCCGTTGATTCGCCAGCCGGGACTGCACCTCGGTCTCTGCCTGGCTGGTGCGGCTGGCTTGGTCGTCGACTCGCGCCTGCAGGGCCAAGTGTCGCAAAGCAAACAACTGTCCGTTAACAACACGTTCCTCGTCCTTGAGTTTTTGGTAGCGCCGCGCGGCCTGCGCCTGGCGCTGCAAGCGGCGCAGTTGGGTCTCTAATTCGCGGCGGATATCCCCCACTCGACTCAAATTCTCGCGGGTGTGCCGGATACGGGTTTCGGTTTCGCGGCGTCGATCCTTGTAATGGGAGATGCCGGCGGCTTCTTCGACGAAACTGCGCAGGTCCTCAGGCCGTGCCTCAACAATGCGGCTGACCATGCCCTGCTCGATGATCGAATAGGACCGCGGACCCAGGCCGGTACCGCGGAACAGGTCGGTGATGTCGCGGCGCCGGCAGCGGGCTTTGTTGATCTGGTAGTCCGAGGTTCCATCGCGCGAAAGAGAGCGTTTTATCGACACCTCGTTAAAGCGGGCATAAGCCGGCGGGGCGGAACTGTCGCTGTTGTCGAATACCAGTTCGACCGACGCCTTGCCGACCGGCTTGCGTGAATCCGTGCCATTGAAAATGACGTCGGTCATGCTGTCCCCACGCAACTTGCGGGCGGAGCCTTCGCCCATCACCCAGCGCACGGCGTCAATGACGTTGGACTTGCCGCATCCGTTCGGGCCGATAATGCCGGTCAGGTCAGCCGGAATGGTGACCGTGGTTGGGTCGACGAACGACTTAAAACCGGAAACGTGGATCTTTTTCAGGAGCATCGGGTCAATACCCGCAGTGACCCACAGCCCACGACCTCGAACCGCCTGGGACGGAGAGAGGTGCGCCCGCTGGCCTCACATGCCGGGTCGTGAATGAAAAAATGGTGGTGGTTAAGACGTCTCAAACTGAGACTGAATTATATCTGATATTGGCCAAATTACCGAGCAGAAACCCCTTTTAGGGAACACCTTCAGCGCCCTCACCGGCCGGTGTACTTATCCGCAAATGGCTGCCGATAGCCGCTCACCGGCAACCTGCCCGTCACTGCCTGAGCCAATGCCAGCGCCGCCGGATTCCGGCCCGCCTGTTGTGGCCGCAACGCTTATTGCGCTCATCCGGGGACTCTGGTAGATTGGCGCGCTTTTCAGGAATCCATCCAGCCAGAGCGGCACAGCCAGCCCCAGTATCAACCAATGGCCACAGCAAAAAAGCAAGTCTTTGACGAACCAATTCACGGCATCAAGCCGTATCGGCCCAAGCGCGGCGAAGACTACATGAATGAGGCCCAGTACCAGCATTTTCGCGCAATTCTTGACGCCTGGAAGGCTGAATTGATCGATGACACCGAGCGCACGGTGCATACCATGCAGGATGAGACCATCAACCTGCCCGATCCCAACGATCGCGCGACCCAGGAGACCGACCGCTCGCTGGAATTGCGCACCCGTGACCGCGAGCGCAAACTAATCAAAAAGATCAACGAATCCCTGGGGACCATCGATACCGGCGATTATGGCTATTGCGAGGAATGCGGCATCGAGATTGGGATCAGGCGGTTGGAGGCACGGCCCACTGCCACGCAGTGTATCGACTGTAAGTCCTTAAGCGAGATACGCGAAAAACAAAAGGTTTGACAGCGGCAAGGCCTTAGCAGGAACCGCGGCCGCAGCCGCGGTTTTTTTGTCCTCCGGCCCTCGGCCTGGCTTGCTGAGATAGAATGGAGCGCGCCAGGGGCGCATCCTTTCAACACCATGTTTGATCTCCTTATTCGCAATGCGCAGGTGGCGCAAGCCGATGGCCGCACGCCGCCTGCCGACGTGCTCTGCCATGCTGGCCGTATCGAGCGCATCGCCCCCAGCATCGACGCCGAGGCCCGGGAAACCGTGGAGGCAGGCGGCCACCTGCTACTACCAGGCGTGATTGACCCACAAGTGCACTTTCGCGAACCCGGCGCCACCCACAAGGAAGATCTCGCCTCGGGCTCACGGGCCGCGGTGCGCGGTGGCGTGACCAGTTTCCTAGAAATGCCCAACTGCCGGCCTCCAACCACCAACCAGGAACAACTGGACTGGAAGCTCGCCCAGGCAGCGCAGACTGCGGTCGCCAACTACGGCTTTTTCATCGGCGCGACCAAAGACAACCTCGACGCACTCAACAGTGTCCAACCAGCCTGCGGGATCAAAATTTTCATGGGTGCGAGTACCGGTGATCTGCTGGTTGACCAGCAAAGTGATCTCGAGCGCATTTTCGCCAACGGCGAGCGCCTGATCGCAGTCCACGCCGAGGACGAGGCCCGAATTAACGAGCGCACCGCGGCCCTATTAAATGACTTAACACAACCGCCGCCTTACGAGATTCACTCGCAGATCCGCGATACGCAAACGGCGCTGATCGCAACCGGCCGGGCTCTTGAGCTTTCCAAAAAATACGGCCGCCGACTGCACATCCTGCACTTGTCTACTGGCGAGGAAGTCGACTACCTGCGCAACGACAAACCCGCGCAAGTAACCTGCGAGGTGATACCCAATCACCTGTTTCTAAACACCCACGACTACGCACAGCTCGGCTCGCGGGTACAGATGAATCCACCGATACGCGAGCCGGGTAACGCCGAGCGGCTCTGGGCCGGCCTGCACGAGGGCACCATCGATATCATCGCCACCGACCATGCGCCGCATACCCTGGAAGAAAAAGACCAGCCTTATCCAAAATCACCCGCGGGTATGCCTGGGGTCGAAACTTCCCTGCCGCTGATGCTGACCGCGCTGCAAAAAGGACAGTGCACACTGGCCCAAGTGCTGGCCTGGATGTGCTCAGGCCCGGCCGAGGTCTACGGCATTGCCAACAAGGGCCAGCTGATGGAAGGCTACGATGCCGATCTCACGCTGGTGGACATGACTGCGACCCACCCAATACGAAACGAGGAAGTATTCAGCCGGGCCGGCTGGAGTCCTTTTGCCGGCCGTCAGCTGACCGGCTGGCCACTCTACACGATCGTCGGTGGCCGGGTCGTGTTCGACAATGGCGCCGTTCGCCCCGGTGTTTTAGGAAAAGCACTAAGTTTTGACTTTACGACTTGACAAGGCTTTCCTCAGCACAAATGATGGCAGGGTATCTACTACCCCTTGTTAACCACTTTCTCTGGAGGTGACAAGAGGGGTAAAACCAATTAATGAACCCATTAATTAAAGTGCTGGGCTGCCAGAGGAAAATGGCAAATCGGATAGCCTTTAGCCTCTGTTTGCTTTTTTCTGGGGTGTTGTTTTCCACCGAGGCCGCCGTGGCAGAGGGCTGGCAACAAACCCTCGAGACCTCGGTAAGTAAGTTGTTGGCCAACCTCGACCCCCAAACAAATATTTTTGTCGAACAGCCCACGGACGCAGCGCGCGAGGCCGCTTACTTTCCTTTCCTCGAGACAGTTCAGAGTGTCATCAAATCTTCAGCTCTAGCGTCCGGCCAGAGAATCCTGCAGGGCCCGCTACAGGCCGACTACTACCTGCGCACTGGCTTCCAGATTTTAGACAGTGGCATGTTGCTGACGCCCGCCCTGATCGAGGCGGCTTCCGGCACTTTGTTTAGCACTACCGTCGTTGACCTGCCAGCCGTGGCGCTGCCCTCATCGTGGAAGCGGCGTGCATTGCGAGACATCGCTCACGAACTCGCTGCCAAGTTGGCGCGAAACCGGCAAGTGTTGTTTCACTCGAACCTGCCGGTAGTAATCGAGGAACTCACCGGCGGCAATACTGAAGAAGATCACTACGTCAGTGAGTTTGCAATCACCATGCGTGGCTATATACGAGAAGAGTTGGGTCGTTTTGGCAGCTTGCGACCCATGACGGTCGCGGCGGGCCAAAGCGACAACCTCCAGCCCTACCGATTAAAAGGCCACTACCAACTGTCGGGCGCCTCGGTAATCCTGCGCCTGGTACTGCTGGACAGCGAGCACGACCAAGAAATCGCCAACGTTTCCTCGCGCTTTGGAACCAGCGTGATTCCTTCCGGCCTGACCGTGCTACCGCCAAACCAGGTAGTGGCCGCTGAGACTCAAGACCCAGTTCAGACCGGCGCCGATACGTCTGCCGGCAAGTCCGTTGCTCAAAGCAGTGCCAAAACAAGCCAGCGCTCCCCGACTCAACTCACTCTCTGGACCAATAAGGAGGACCGCGTCTACTACAACGATGATCCGCTGGTGGTCTACCTGCGGCCCTCGGGCAACTTGTATGCGCGGGTGTATTATGTCCAGTCTGATGGAGCGGTCTGTGAGATCTTTCCGATCCGCAGCGGTAACGGCTATCTCAGAGCAGGCGAGATTCACTCTATCGGCGAGAGCGGCAGCAACGTGGAACTAACAATCAGTGATGAGACCGTGGGACAGGAAGCGATCAAGGTTTTCACATCCAGCGCGCCCATCGACGACAGCGGCCTGCCCAAGGAATTCATTGATGGCCCCAACGTATTTTGCATGGTCGATGACTACGGCACGTTGGCCCGCGGACTTACCCGCGCCCTTAAAAAAACAGCCCGCGTCCGCCCGACAGCGGAGTTAAAAATCCTGGTAAGCAAAGATTGATGCATGCTGTTTCAAGTTCTATGGAGAACACCTAATGAAAAATCAAAGGCAGTTTCAGGCACTCTTGGTAACGATCATTACGTTACTTTTTCTGGCGCCATTGGCGATCGCAGGCACTATCGAAACTTACATTTTTATCAATAAGCAACAGGATATTGAAGACTACCGTTCACCTCAGAAACTTGTGAAGTTATTGGAGTGGCGCCGCACAAAGTTTGCCGACGACACAAGGTTTGCCGTCGATAAAATCCTGTTCAGCGACGAGACGCATCTGGTGATTGGAATTAAGAGGCTCGCCGTCTGGTTTGAACCGCTTTCTTCCCCACCGAAATCTGTACCGTTCCCGAAAATCAATACTTCTGACAGAAAGCAACGGGAAGCTCTGGCGCAGCTTGATAAACATGCAAAACTCACTGCCTTGCAAAAAGCCTTGAGTGAAGTCAATTCACAAACTGCCTCGGGGCTTTCGCATTCACAGATAACGGAACTGGCAGATACTGTATTGGAAGACTTCCGTGCTTTGCTGGTTTCAACAAATGGTTACAAGGAACTCGACCCGCGCAAACGTGACAAAACAGGAGTATTCTCCGGCGATCATTGCATTGTCTCCAGTTACTACTTTCGATTTGATAAGGAGCGCCTGTTCGATTTAATCCAACCCTCACCGATTGCGCTGGACTTGGTTGTGCCAAAGCTTGGCACAGATGACTTCATCTCCAAGGACACCATCCGCTTTACATACACGAAAACCGAGAAGCTTCCGGCCAAGACAACGGATAAAAGCAGGCAGGATAGCCTGCAACAGGCATTTAACGAGTGGATTCAGGAGTTAGCGAAAAGAGCGTATGAAGACGGCTCAAAGAAGGTTAATGACTCTTTGCCTGAACCTTTGCCTGTGAGTGAACTGCTGAGCTTTATTGCGCAGTTCAATTATGGAAACTATGTGGAGGTCGCAAGCGTTGGCCGCCAGGAAATTGAGCGAAAATTTGTGAGCGGTCGATTTGATGAAACATTACACTTGGAAATTACGTTTCATTTCGCCCGTGACCGGCTGCTAAATGAACTTGCACCACCACCGGAAAAAACCAACTTTGCTGGCCCCAAGATCAACCCAGCGGATTTCTCCAGCGAAAAGTTCCACGTCGTCAAATTCGAAGATAAGACCTTTCCCATGCAAGGCCCCGGACAGGAGGTCTTCGCCCAAGCTATAGAAAAACTTTCCAGGATTGTGTTCGACGATGCCGTAGTGGCGGTAAACAAAACTCTGGATCCTCCGTTGCCTGTTGAGGTAATCGCTGAGTTTATACAGGAACACCTCCATAATTTCGTCGCTGGCGACGAGCAGGAAGAGCAGGACGAGCTGGACGAGCAAAAGGACTTCCTGCTTTATACCCAGGCCTACGATATTCGCAAACAGGAGATTACACGCCTGGGCTTCAAGAAAGAGCTACACCTCAGCGTCTATTTCTACTTCGCCCGTGACCGGCTGCTAAATGAACTTGCACCACCACCGGAAAAAACCAACTTTGCTGGCCCCAAGATCAACCCAGCGGATTTCTCCAGCGAAAAGTTCCACGTCGTCAAATTCGAAAATGAGCCTTTTGCCATGCAGGGGCCCGGACAGGAGGTCTTCGATCGGGCTATAGAAGACCTTTCCAGAGCTGCGTTCAGAGACGCTGTAGTAGCGGTAAACAAAACCCAGCGCAACCCACAAACCAACGCGGCCATTGGCGAGTTCATTCAAGAACACCTCGAAAACTATGTGCGCGGTGAAGAACAACGGAACTTCCAGATCTACACTCAGACCTACGACATCCGCAAACAGGAGATTGCACGGCGCCTGGGCTTAAAGGACATGCTTCATCTTAGCGTGTACTTTTACTTTGAACGTAAAAAACTTGGTGACGCACTGCGCCCACCTCTTGAGGTTATCCCCCTGGATCGCAAACAATATGCAGACACGGATGCACATCGAGTGCCGCTATCCAGCGCAGTCACGCTGGTGATTCCGTTCGAACTCGAGGAAGCGTCTGTTCCCCAGGAAGTGGAAGACCGAGAGATGGCGCGTAGACAGGCCTACACAAAAACAATTCAAGACCTGGCCCGGAAAGCTTTAGTAGAAGCCCTATCCCGGGTGAATGCTGATCTTGATAGTCCAGTGAGTGCAGCAAAGTTGGATCAACTGATCAATAGTATTGGCAGCGACTACCGCAACTACACACTCAATCGGGAGGTCACCCACCAGGCGATCACACGCCGTGGTTCAGCGGTGAGCGCCCAGGAAACATTGCAACTGACTATGCATTTTTATTTCGACCGCTTACAGATCAAGGATCTGATCCTGCCGGCAGAGCGCTCGATTACCGTAACAATAGATACCCGGGATGTACTGCGCATGGATGTACCTGCAGGGGATGACAAAACCTATGTTGCCGTTTTTCGGGATCACGAGGTAGAAGTGCCCAGCGATGTGCAGGACAAAAATGCCGCCCGCAGCAGAACAGCCCGTAAAGCCGTAGAGGCGTTGAAACGGAAGGCTTTTCAGCAGGCAGCTGACGATATCAATCACCAACTGGCTCAGCCTATGAACCCAGAGGAGTTCGAGCGGGCTGTGGCCAAGACCAGCGCTAACTTCCAGAACTACGTTATCGACTTCAAATGGATTGACGCACCCCAGGTGATTACCCGAGGCGACTACAGCACCGAGTCGGAAAAACTACGCCTGAACCTATATTTTCAGGTTGACCGTAAAGCTCTGCGTAAAGCCCTGATCAGTGAGCGCGCCATCACCCTGGTAGGAAGGTACCGCACCTACGCGGAACTGTACTGGAATGTACCCGGAAAGTTTGAGGACTTTCCGCCGGAGATGCTAAAGGAGACAACCGCGACTGTCCTCGAGAATATCGAGGATTACTTCAGCGCAAAGGACTATGAAGTTGTCGAGTTTGAAAATATCCGTGGAGAATTGATTAAGTTGCTAAATGCCGCTGAAGGCAACGAGGGCTTTTCGAGTATTAGTGAGGATGACCTCTACTCGCAGGACGAGTACACGCGCTTACAGTCCAATCTCGCCCTGCGCTGTATCTCCAAATGGAGCTCAGGGGGGGTCTCATGGCAAGCCCAACAAGGCTCGCAATCCCAGTTCGAGTTCGGCAAGCGCATCCTGGCCGATTATGCTGATCTTCTGATTGGCGTTACGATTAACTCGATTGAACCCAGCTCCGATGGCCGACAGGTAACACTGCGCCTCACGCTCAACGCCACCCTCTTTGAGCGTGGTGAATGGATCAAACTGGCAAGTTCGGATGCTTCCCGTTCACTGCCTTATGAACCCGGTAGCATAAATCTTCTTATTGAAGGAGGTAAAATGCTCTCACGGCAACTCGCGGCAGACCTTGAGCCCAAGATCAAGCACAAGCTCGCCCGGCGGAAAGCCGCTGAAGAGGTGCTGACCGGTACTGAGCAGGTATTCATTGTCATTTTCAAAGGCGCCAGCAAACAGCAGTTCGCAAGTATCAAGAGTCGCCTGACCGACAGCAACCGTTGGGAATACAAGTCCACCGATGTGCGTAACCGCACGGCCCGGATCGCGTTCGAGGGTTCTATCGATAACTTTGCCGACCGGTTGGAGATGTTTCTCTCGGGAGCCGGGTTGAGTGTCGGGCTGCCTGAGTATGTCTCCAGCCAGCGGCGCATCATTTTTGAAGTGACCCAATAGGAGCAGGCGTATGAAATCTCTGCTATCGCCTAGACAGATTCTGGCTCGCGTAACGCTGGGGCTGATTCTGTTAGTTCTCGCACTGCCTGGCGTGGCCCAGGGCCAGGAATATGTGCTGCTAGCTGACAGTATCAAGCTTGCTGATGTAGTCCATGACGAACTGCAGTACCTGCTCGAGGAGACCCCCAACGACATAGAAATTGACGAGCAACAACAAGCACTGTTTACCGAGGAGGGAGAACAAATAGATTTCTCGGAAGTATTCCACCAGAACCGAATGCGTGGCTCGCAGGCCGTTTCCATCATCTTTGAGGAATACGCTCCCGACTTTCTAGTCATTGCCTGGAGTGCGAGTGACGACTGCTGCGCCGATTCTTCCTACGGTGGTTCTCAGAAGAATTTTGAAATCCGTCTGCGGGTGTTGGACAGTAGCGGCCG
>Ga0207986_1000515_pt1 | contig 18140 bp, 17 predicted proteins | sample ETNtaG_26_FD_185764 | JGI IMG/M metagenome (GOLD analysis project Ga0207986, IMG submission 185764) | Marine microbial and viral communities from oxygen minimum zone, Eastern Pacific Ocean - ETNP201302SV89 (SPAdes) (version 2) | ecosystem: Environmental > Aquatic > Marine > Oceanic ... | reverse complement strand
AAACTCTGGCCAGCTTTTTCCACCAACAAGATCAATTACTACATCGACGCTGTTTGAACCTAATGCTTCAACCACCCTCTGATCGCGATTAAGCGTCTTTGAAGCGCCAAGCGTAAGCAGGTCTTGCGATTTTGAACCACTGGTAACTGCAATAACATCCGCGCCTCTGGCCTTTATTAGTTGAACTGCAGCAGAACCAACTCCACCAGATGCTCCTGTTACCAGCACCAATTCGCCGGATAAGACTTTGGATTTGGTCAGCATATTTTCCGCTGTGGAATAAGAGCATGGGAATGAGGCAAGCTCAGCATCTCTCAATTTACTCTTAACTTGATAAGCATGCCGCGAAGCGACTGCAACAAATTCAGCGAATCCCCCATCGCACTCAGATCCCAAAAACCATGGATAAGACAAAGCCTTACCTTTTACTTCTCTTAAGCAAGGCTCGACTAGGACTCTCTCACCAATTCTATTATTGCTGACATTTTTACCAACTGCCACAATATGTCCGCATACATCAATACCCTGAACACGAGGAAAATCAATGGCTATGCCAGCCCAACTTGCATCCTTAGTCGTAGCATCGCCTTTTGAATACCATGCTGTTCGTGTATTGATATCTGTGTTGTTTACTGCGGCAGCCCCAACTCGAATAAGAACATCATTAGCTGTTAGTTTAGGCACTGGAATATCATTGCGGACATCCAGCTTGTCTAGTTCACCATGGCCAGTTAGCCATACTCCTTTCATAGATGTTGTCATCTCATTCATAAAGAAATTTTTCTATTTTTAATTTAGATTCATAACATGGTAATTATTACTCACAAGTTACTTGCATTACAATGATTTTCAAAATTATTAGCTGATTTTCCTGAATCGGTCTGTCAGTAATTTCCCTAAGCCCAAAATGATTGTGTAATACAGAATAAATTGAGGTGTTCCCCAGTCTAAAGTGAGTGGAAAGGATGCCCAATCACCCCAGTGATGTAGAAATTTAAGTACATTAAACCATCCCTGTACAACCTGCTCAGTCAGAGAAAATATGCTGTTTTCAAGCAATCCGAAAGGAGGATTCCCCAGGGAAAGAGCACTCACTAAAAGGCTAAGCAGACAGCTTGGTAAAACCAGCATCCCGAGTAGGAGAACCATAATCAAATTAAGCCAGAATGTTTCCAGTGAAAGGCGTCCGAAAATACTGGCAACAACAGGCCATGTACCCAGCATTACTGCTGACGTGATGCCGACGCTGATTAATCCGTATTTAACGAGACGTTTCCATAAAACATCATTTTCACCAGGGTGCGGATAAAGCGGAAGGAACCACAGAATAAATAAAACTGCGAGAAACGAGAGTTGAAAAGAAACTTCGTAAATCACCGCCGGATTCAGGAAAATGAAGAAAAATGCTGTTGCAAATAAAGCATAAAGAGGTTGATGAACTTGACCTAACAAACGTCCGGCAACCAGTAAACTCAACATAAAAACAGCACGAAATGCCGGAGTAGGCATGCCAATTAACAAAAGGTAAAGCCAAATTCCGGATAGAGAAATCAGCTGGGAGAATGCGCAAAAGTGGGGGTGCTCCAAAAACCGGATTGAGAGACGTCCTATACCACGTACAAGTCCGAGAATAATTCCGTAGATTAAACCAATGTGCAGACCGCTGATAGCGAGAAGATGTGCCATTCCGGTTTCCTGAAAAACCTTTGCAGTCGAACGTGAGCCAAAAGAACGCTTGGCCAAAGTCAGTGGTAAATAAAGCGCGAGTGCCTTGCTGGAAAGATGAAACTCCGCCCTGTCCGTCAATTGCCGTACCCAACTGTCTCTTTTGCGGAAGAATTCGGTTTGCGGATAAATTGCATTTCGATAACGAAAATCTGTAAAACCTAAATTTAAACGATACTTATCAATGCTGACTTCATTCAATTGCCCGATGACCTGCAATTGACGGCCGTGATAAAAATTAAATATTCTGCGCCTTTTTTTTGGAAAGTGTAAGATAGCTTCTGGTAACCGCAACTTTTTATCGCCTTTGCTCAGCTCCACCGAACTCAGTTGCAGACGGACAGTATCTTCTTTGAGGATTCGTTGCTGAATCCTGCCGTTGAGCATAATTGTTGATTCTGCTGAAATTTCCTGCTTCAGCCAGTTCACACTTGAGGGAAGCACAACTAACCACTGGTGTAGAAGAATTGCTGCAATCAGCAGGAGCAAAAAAAGGGGAAGATATAAGTTATAGCGCAGGCACCAAAAAACACCTAAGGCAACTGCCATCAAGATCCATTCAGGGTGCAGTTGATTCAGAGTGTGCTGATAACGGAAGGAAATCCAAATCAGTACGGCAAGCAGTGATGCAAATTCGAGTAAACCGATTTTGTACCATTTGAACAACATTCTGCAATATGCCCATAAGTTAGCGATTAGCAGTTAGGACGCTCAATCAATGTAGTAATGGAATTGTACCGCATCACCCTCCCTTTCCACCTTGAGTGAAATCTCACGTTCTGATTGAAGTACTTCCAATAACTTGAGTGCTTTGCCGACTGAATCAACAATAAATCCATTTATTTCTAAAATGATGTCATTTTTTTTCAGTCCCAATTTTTCATAAATACTTTCTTCTTTAATGTACTGAAACATGAAATAAGGTTTGTCATCTTTTGTAGTAGGAACAACCCTCGCATCATTCAACAGTTGCTCAAAATTTGCCAGTTGTTCATCAACCCACACCCGCTGAAAATGAAATGTATCTCCTGCTTCAGCAGGGGAAGCCGGAAGCAGCGCTTTTTTTGCAACAACCTTTTTCTGTGGTGGAACAACAATCGCAGCAGTTTTCTGCACAAAATCAGTTTGGCCTTTTGCCTTTTTTGGTGGAGTGGCAGTTAGCGATGCCTTTCCGGGAGTATCGGCGCTGACCATCCACAAAGCTTGTTGTGTTCCCTGATAAAGAATCAAAACCCAGCGATCCTTGATTTTCAACACTTTTACGCTTTCTTCAGCACAGTCTTCGTCACGCTGAATTGTTTTTGCATGAAAACATTCACCTATTCCATAAATCAAATATTTGTTTAAACTATCTTTATGACTGATAAAAGCAAATGAATTCCGCTTTCCGTAAATCATGGTTCCTGCAAGTACGATAGCTAAACGTGTGTGTTCGACTGTTTCACCATCTGAGGTTTCCTGAATAATAATTTCCTTTTCAGGAAGAGTTGGCGGCAATTCGATTTCCGTTTTTTGAGCATTAAAGATATTGCGTTCCAAAATTACCGCAAATTCTTTTTGGGCTTTTCCGGAATCGACGGGCAGTTTATCAGTTTCAATCTGGAAGGTCCGGGGCGGTGAAACCGGGATAGACAAGACTTGATGATGGAGCCACGTGCTGAGCAGCGAGCCTGCCATAAATACGGCAGCGCCGGCTAGCAAAACGTTGAAATATAAAATAATAGTTGTGGAGGAAAGTCTCATAACGAGCAAAGAATTCTGAGAAGCAGACTGCTGATCATTGAGAATCAAGCATTGGATGCAGATTTTGATTTTTGCTCAAGATAATCCGCGGCAAACTGAGTCGCCAGCAAATAACCTTTTACTCCAAGCCCAACCAGTGCCCCAATTGCGATATCGGAAAAATAAGAGTGATGACGAAATTCTTCACGCTGATGCACGTTGGAAAGGTGGATTTCCAGAAAAGGAATTTCAATGGCAAGCACCGCATCCCTAAGTCCAACGCTAGTGTGAGTCAAGGCACCCGGATTTAAAAGCAAAAAATCCGCGTCACGCTGCTTTTGCAGCCAGTCAATTAATTCTCCTTCTGAATTTGACTGAAAAGACTCACACTCAATTTTACGTTCACGAAGTGCAGACGAGACTTGCTTTTCAATATCTCTCAAGGTCGTAGAACCGGAAATTTCAGGTTCACGGCTGCCAAGCAAATTAAGATTGGGTCCATTTAGCAAAAGTGCGGTAGGCATAATTAATAATTGACTTTATGATAATTATTTCTGGATTAGTTTCTGTAAAATCAGCATTCCGGAACTAGATTTTATCAGCTAACATTAAAGCCTGCACTGCTAAAATGCAAGTGATTTGGTCGATAAGAAGCGGTGTATTAATTCAAACAAGCAATTTCCGGACGAATTTAGACATGCTTTCCAAAGTTTGTATTTCCTGATCACGATGCGGAGAATGTCCGCAGTTGTCCAGAAAACACGTTTCCACACTACTACCTGATTGACGGACAATGGCTTCGACTTGTGCCGAAGTACCGTATTCGTCGTCATTTCCCTGAACAATTAATTGCGGAACCCGGATTTCCGGAAGACACGCTTCTATGTTCCAGGCAGAAAAGTCCGGATGAAGCCAGACATCAGCCCAACCGTGGAAAGCGCAATCAACATTTGCACCGTGATGTTTCTGTAAACGTTCCCGCAGATTTCCGGACAGATAAAGTTGCTGTACTTTCTGGATGGAATCCGTAGTCAGTTGTTCACAAAAAACGTGGGGGGCTTCATTGACAATGCCAAGCAGGTATTCAGCAGGATTTTCAGCTGCATGAATTAACGCAATCGAAGCCCCGTCTGAATGTCCCACCAGTATATACTTGCGGATTTTGTGCTGCAATAAAATCTCCGGAAGATCCACCAGGGCTTCATGATGCATGAAGTCCAGTGCACGGGGAAGTTCGCACGAAGCGGATTTTCCGTAACCAAGCCTGCTAAAAACCAAAGCACCACAGCCTGTTTTCTTTGCTAGTTTTTGCGGAAAGTCTTTCCAGAGCGAAACACAGCCCAGACCCTCATGCAAAAAGACGAGGGTTGGTGCTACTTCAGGAGGAGGTCCATGACAAACTGATTCCAGTTTTTTAGCGTTAATTAGTTGACTCAAAATACCGAAAATAATGTTTGGGGTTCCTGTCAGGCAGGTTGAAGAACACGCTGACCGGGGAGTAAAAATGCTATCACAGCAACTGCGAGCGCGAGCAAAACCAAGAGTCCGTAAAGCCAGATGAAACTTCCACTGAGCTCATAAATCCAACCGGACAAATAAATTCCTGATGCACTAAAACCAAAGCCTAACAAAAATTTACTGCCGAAAACCAGCCCATGACGATGACTTGGAGCATATCGAACCAGTAAAGTGTTTTCTACCGGAAGTGCGCCTGTACTCAAAAAAACGACCAGCATCATGCTCAAAACCAATGGAATCTCTGTAAGCTGACTGGCCAATGCGACTGAAGGAACAGTGAATAAAAATAAAGATAAATACAGTTGACGCTCAGAATAACGGTCAGCCAGGCGGCCGCAAAGAAGTTGTCCCATTGCGCCCGCGGCATAAACCAGTGCCACCATCGAGCCTGTACCAAGCAGCGAACCTGAAGTAAAGAGTACACGCAGGTCAAAATCTTTGGGTAGTGAAAACTGTACAATCTGGTGAAACATGCCCGTGAGCAACAGTGCCGTGCCCATCAAGCCAAAAGTCATCCAAATTTTTTTCGCAGAACTCGATTCATAAGCTGCTTTCTGCACAGGTTTTTGTACATCGTCCAGAAATATGCGCAAAGCAATGCTGAAAAGAATCCCGACAAACAAACAGACAATTCCCGGAACAATGAACGCAAAACGCCAACTCCACAATCCAGTCAATGATCCGGCAACGAGTGGTGCGAGGACAAAACCTAGACTTCCGAACAGACCGTTGAAACCTAGGGCGGTACCGGTTTTGGATGTCCTGGAAACCAACCATGACATTCCGACAGGATGGTAGATTGAAGCAAATAATCCAATCCCGGAAAGTCCAAAGGCCAACATCATAGGTGTTTCTGCAAATCCCGTTAGAATCGTAAAAGATCCAGTTCCGTAAAAATATATTTCCAAAAGTCTGGTTTTACACCATCTGTCGCCGAGCCATCCTGCAGGCAGAGCTCCTGCACCAAACAGAAATGCTGCTGGAACAGCCAGTGCCGCCAATTCCTTAAAGCTTAAATCCATTTCTACTTCTAAAACAAGAAGAACAGTGGGAAAAAGCAAAGTGAGTAAGTGGCAGAGAGTGTGACCTACTGAGGCAAAACCAATAGCCGCTATTTCAGGATTTTTGTTCATTAGCTATGACAAATTACTTCAGTTACAGTTATTCAGATTATGTTAGGAAGAGTTGAAAATCCTAAAACCGTGTCATTTAGAGCAAAGAGATAAGCCTTGTTTAAACGAGCACACTGAAAGAATTAAGATTTTAACTTTTTACAAAACAGAGATGCTAAAGCTTTTCACTTTTCATCATTTTCAACATCTTTCTGTTTAGAAGCCAGCACTTTATCGAGATCGTTTTTGAGTTTACCGAGGTGATAATTTTTATTGAGAGAAATGTGAATGATGGCAAAAAGTGTTGCAACAGGGGAAGCTACTGCGTATCCGTACATATTGATCAGGTACAAATCAAACATAAGAGCAGAAGTCTCAAGAAGTTTTACCAGATCAAAAACTAAACGGTAACGCAAAAAAAGCCAGAGCGACATTGCATGAGCAACTACTGTCACAACTGCCGTTCCAACCCCGATGAACAAGGCAAGGTCCAGCGTTGCTAAACCCAGCATAAGAGTGAGCGATGTAGTTAATGCTCGTTCGAGTGATTCTTTTGTCATGATTTATTTTTAGGCAGATTGAACTTCTACTTCGTCTTTCCTAAAAAAATTTTGCAGTACAAGCGACCACAAAAAGCCCCCGACGAATTTCGCAACAAACTGTCCCAGCACGATTTCAGGCATGAACACTCCAAAAGCCAGAGTCGGAAAAACAATTGAGGCTATCGCACTGCCGGCCACATTTGAACCATTTGCCCTGATCATGAAATGTTTTTTGCGTAATCCTGCATAAACTAGCGAGTCTCCGACTCCGGCCGCTAAAAAGTGCTGTTGCACTGGCCAATGCAATTGGCAGCACATTCCAATTGAGTGCAATTGAAATTGCAGAACCTACGCAAATCAAGGCCAACATTTTCCACCACAATTGTTTCCCATGCCATTGATCATGCAGTTTGTCACGTAAAGTAAGATCAAGACCAATAAATAAAAATGCAGTAATGACCGCGGCCTGAGGCTCAAACCAGAGTGTAATCATGTTGGCTAATACGACGGCCAAAAAGTAAATGAAAACAGGCATCATGTGAATATCAATTAAATGCAGTGCTTCAATGTTGTAATTTGTTTAGCAAAACCGTTCCATTTTACTCAGTCTGCATTCAAAGAGTCAAACATCATTTGCTGTAACTACTGAAAGATTTCTTGCTTTGCTTTTAATAACACGGTTAGAGGTTTTATTAATGTTTCGTCAACTTTGATTTTCAAGGCGTGTAAACTGAACAGCACGCCAGTTTTCGCGATCTAAGGTTGAACGATATTCAAAACCCAGTTGACTAACTGATCGGCTTAATTCATCCGCCTGCTCTCCGAGGAGTCCGCTACAAATCAAAGTTCCACCAGGACTTGTCAGTCTTAGCAGATCAAGGCGGACATCTATCAATTCACGCAGAAGCATATTGCTGATAACGAGCGGTGCAGGTTTTTCCAACGAAGAGGGTTGACCGACCACTGCCTTGACCCTTACGGAAAGACCGTTCAGCCCGCTATTACGCTCAACTTCCGCCACTGCTTCAGTTTCAAGATCAACACCTCGCACTTTTTGTATTCCGAGACGGCAGCCGGCAATAGCCAGGATACCGGAACCAATTCCAATGTCCAGCATGCATTCCGGCAAAGTATCCTTACTCAAAAGATATTTCTCCAGCATTTCCAGTGCTAACACGGTCGAGAGATGATGGCCAGTACCAAAACCCTGTCCGGGGTCAATCCAAACCGGCTGTCTGCCGTCAAGTTCAAATCCGGTTTCCCAGGCAGGCAGAATGATCAGTGATTGACCAACCTTCACCGGCCGAAAATGTTCCCGCCAGTTTGTCTGCCAGTTTTCAACAGGACGGATACCTTCTTCACTGATATTAATTATTGTCTCTGAAGCAGTTTCGCTGCGAAAATCTTCAATTAATTTCTGCACTCCTCCTGAAGGTTTATGCTCAAAGAAAACCCGCAGAGTCAACTCAACTGAGGATTCAGCCAAAGTTTCTAAACCAAGCGCACCTTTTTCAAAACAAAACCAACTCCAAAGTTCTTCAGCCTCAACAGGCAAAGTACAGCAAATTTCAAAATATGTTTGCGCAATTGAGGAATCAGTCTGTTTCATTGAGAACTCTTTTTATCGCCATTTACATAAACTTTGAAACCGTCCTCGCTAAGTCCTCGTAAACGCGGATCATTTTTGGTTTTGGCTACTTCACACAATTTGCATTTGCAGTCAATGTGGTGGGTTTTTTGAAATTTCTTAAGTTTTAAACGAGATAAATCCTTACCGTCATTTTGCATTTCCTTCAACAATTTCTCGATTTGACGCATTGCCAAATCAAGGATTTGTTCCTGCTGACGTGGTGATTTTAACTTAAACATAATTCTTTTTTAAAATAACGGAGCTAGAGGCTCGGTGAACTATTTCAACTTGACAAGAATGTGTATATTATCGACAATCTATTACTAGAAATAAAGTTGACGTGTACATTATAGTCCAATTTAGTTGCTAACTTCTAAATCTTCATTTTATCACCAGGTAATTTTTTATGTCAGGAAAGCTATCAAATATTGGAGGGATCCTCCTCCTCCTTGTTGCTGGTTCCATTTACTTGAGCACATATGTTGTGGACAAGACTCAATATGCGATCGAAATTTTATTAGGTGACCCTGTTGACATTGTCATGGAGCCGGGGCTCAATTTCAAGATACCATTTGTAAGCCGTATAATTTTTATGGAAAACCGCCTGCAGGATTATGATGCAGATCCAGGGGCAGTCTTCACAAAAGACAAAAAAGAAATGAAAGTTGATACTTACTCAAAGTGGCGGGTGATGGATCCGCTTAAATTTTATGAAACAGTACGTACAACAGCCGGGGCACATGCACGTCTTGATGACATTATCTACTCACAGACTCGTGAGGTGCTTGGACAGCACACACTGGTGGAAATTGTTTCAGGAAACCGTAAAGAAATCCGCGAAGCGATTACTGTACGTTCCAGAGAAAATGCAAAGAACTTTGGCATTGAGATTCTGGATGTACGTATAAAACGTGCCGACCTGCCTGAACAAAACAGTCAGGCTGTCTTTGGACGCATGAACGCAGAACGAAGACGACAAGCAAAACTATATCGTTCAGAAGGGGAAGAGGAATCTCTGAAAATTCGTTCTGATGCAGACAGAGAACGTGTCGAAATTATCGCTGAAGCAAAAAAAATTAACGAAGAAACACGTGGTAAAGCAGATGCAGACGCAACAAAAATATATGCTAACGCATATGAAAAAGACACGGATTTCTTTAAGTTCCTGCGTTCCAATGATGTTTATCGTAACAGCCTGCAGGAAGGTACTACTCTATTGATGGATGCAGACAGTAAGTTTTTTAAGTACCTCAAATAAAACTATTTCTAAATTGATTTAGCCAAAATTACAGAAAATTATTTCCCCCGTTTTTTTATCATAGACGGGGAAACAGTTCTCCTTCCCTGTTTTAGCAGAGACCCCTTTCTGCTTTCCTCCAAAAAAACAAAATGTCTCCTTCTGACAAAGATTATTTACAAGTACTTTCAGCGATGGAAAGTTGGGGCAGTTACGAAATCACTGCACAGCCACGTGATCTCAGTAAACTGGATGGAATCCGGCTCTTACTGAAAGACTTAGGAAATCCGCAGGAAAATTATAAGATAATCCACATTGCCGGAACCAACGGTAAAGGTTTAAGCGCGACAATCATCAGCCATTTATTGAGAGTACAGGGATTTACCTCAGGTTGTTATACTTCACCACATCTGACAGACATTAGGGAACGAATAACTCTTAACGGTCAGTTTGTGGCTAAAAGCACCTTTACGCAAAGTGCGTCCTTGGTTCTGAAGATTGCACGAGGTTACAAGGGCAACCCCTACCTTTCCTATTTTGATGTTTTAACCGCAATTGCTCTTCATGCTTTCATGACCGAAAAGATGGAGTGGGTTGTGCTGGAAACAGGTTTAGGAGGTCTGGCAGATTCAACTAATGTGACAGCAAAAGAATTATGTATTTTGACCAGGGTTGGCCTTGATCATCAGGAAGTTCTTGGAAGTAGTTTGCAGGAAATCGCAGCGGAAAAAATTGGTATAACACGTTCGGATATACCAGTAGTAGTTGCGGAGCAGGTTGCTGAATTAAAATCGTGGCTGAGAGAACAGTTCCGAAAATCGAAGGTGCCTTGTTATTTTGTGGATGAGATTTTCGACGGATATTTTCCGGATAAGCAATTATCAACTGAATTTTATTCGAAACCTCGGATGGCTTGTATTCAAACAAGCTTATGTGCTATGCAGGTGCTTTTTAAAGGAAACAGTTCGGAAAAACAAAAGTGGTTAGCATGCGCTAAAAAGGTAAAAATGCGCGGACGTCTCGATTTACAGCAGAATGTATTTTGGCGGAAACATGGAAAATATTTTAAAACAATGCTGTTTGACGGAGGCCATAATTTTGACGCATTGACTGCGCTGATAGAATTTCTCACTACTAACAAGCTCGTTCCCTGTACGCTGATTTTGGGGATGGCTGCAGACAAACTGGATTCCACTCTGCAAACTCCTTTGAAAGAATTGTGTGAGAAAGCGGAGAATCTCATTTTCACCCCTGTACCTTCGCCAAGAAGTGCAACCCCGGAAGCGTTGAAAAACTTTATAAATGAGTCCGGGAATTTCGAACATTCTCCGAAAATAAAACATAGTTCTTCTGCGGAAGAAGCCTTGGAATCAGCTTTACTTACTGATGAAAAACCTGTTGTCGTTGCCGGATCTTTTTATCTGGTGGGAGAGCTTATGCAGATCCTGGGAAATGGAAACGCCGCCTAAAATGAATACGTCCATGAAACACGTGTAATTCCTCCGGGCATACCCACTTTTGAAGGCAATGCATCTCCACGGTCATTGTACGTTGAGTCGTAGATTGTAGAGTCGATGATCGTGCTTGCGGCAAACGGATTGTCAATTATTTCACTGTTTCCCGGAAACAGGAATTCCAGCATAAAGCCAAAACTATCACCTCCTGAAGCAATTCCCATACGTCGAAAAGGTAAGGTGCCGACTGAACTGCTGAGTTGAGTCTGAGTGGTAGCAGCATATTCACGAATTGCTAGATTTTTCCGAATACCTGATTTCAAAGTACTTTCTACCCTTGATAACCCGAAACCAATGAAAATATCCAGATCGTCTGTTTTAGGCACTCCGAAAGGATGGATTGAGGCGGAAAACATATAGAAATGAGAAGCCATCCGTAAAAGAGGGGTTGCATAATCCGGATCTGCTCCCGTGGTGGCTGCCCTGACCTGCAAATCATCCAGCCAAATATTGGTGTAGGCAAAGCTTAAGCCGATACCGACGACATAATCAGTCGGCTGGATATATTCCAATGAAAAAGTCGGCAGCCCATTCAGCAAAGGGATATTACTGAATAACTTGGTAAATGTACCGTCTTGACCAGCGTGACCATCTTCATTTTTATAATAAACATTTGGAAGCAAACCACTGTGCCCGGGATCTACAAAAGTAGGTCCAAAAAAACCCTTTCCTCCTCTGAACCTGTCGGTACCGGTCATTTGATAAAACGGATGACTGTTATCGTCACTGAACGTTTGCTGAAGTACCTCCCAAAATCCAATCCGCCAGACGGCATCTCTACCACCTGTTGGTGCGGCAGTACCTTCTTCCTGTGCAAAAACGGGAGGCGTAAGCACCAGCAAAATTATCAATGCTAAGCCAAACTGATTTAGGATAATATTTTTGAAAGACATGGACACATCAGAGTCAACTTAAAACCAGTACCGAAAAAACGGTTTACTGTATCTGTAAATTCAGATGGTCTAGGCGAATAAAATTAGCGGGTGGCAGTTTTACTGGAGTGTTCAAGAACTTCAGCCCAATCTCTGGCCCGGCGTATTTCCGGGTGATCGAAATCATCATTAAATGGCCGTGACATCAGCCAGATTTCTGCTTCAGGGAAAGATTCCCGGACGTTGAGACAGTTGTCAGGATGATCGTCCACAAACATTACTGTCTTTTCTTCTTGAAGCAGTTCCTGAATAACCTCTGCTTTGGTCTGTGTTGAATATCCGTCATAATCTATAAATCCTGCACAATGCGCAGAGTCAAATTTGAATCCTGCATTTCTTAGATTTTTTTCTCTTCGCTCAAGACAATCCAATGGAATGTTGGTGATAAAATGCACAGGATATGCCCCGAATGCTGCGTTGAACTGTTCCGGATCCACCATTGGTTCCAGTTCTTCAAATTCAGTACTGTGAAGAAAATAATCCCATCCTTCCATGACCTGTTCCTTCGTCAGTAAATCTCCAAACCAGAAACTCTTTGAAACAAAATCCTCTGCAACCTCTAATTTAAAATAATCCTTGACTGTCTTAGTGAACCCTCTTTCAAAGTCCAGCAAAACTCCGTCTACATCAAAAAAGCAACTATACATCGTGGTTGAACCATTTAAGAAACAGTTAAAGAAAATAAAGCTATCTTACAACAGCCGTAGATTCTACAGGGCTTAAACTCTAAAAGATATTAAAATACTTATTTAATGGGGAATTATTTGAGGATCTTGAAATTAAGTGGGGTATCACCCCCGTCAGCCTTAACAGTTATCAGACATCTTCCGACCTTTGTCTGCATCGATTTTCCTGGTACATGAAAGATTCAACTTTTTAAAGGGAGGAGTTGAAAACCAAGATTGCCCTGATGCACTTACAGGCTTTTACGGGGGTGTTTTTGTTCGCCAGTCTGTTTTGTGTGACTACATAATTTTTAGCGAGCATTTAAATATTAGAATAGATGTATAATATCGTTACCAGTAAAAATAGTAAAGCTTATTTTGTATGAAAATCAACTATTCTGCGACTATTATAATTAGCGTGTTAACCGCTAATTCAGAACAGAGGATTAAAAGAATAAATAATTGAGGCTGAAGTTTTGTCTTTTGGAGACCTTTAGCTTTCTGATAGAATATATTATTACATTAAAAAAAACATACATCACCAATAACTCATTTCTACTGATAAAATCTACAGTGTTGTTTAGTCTTCCGCCGCAAGTATTGGTCATTCTGATTTTCAGCTTAATATTTGCTTTAACCTTCCATGAGTTCGGTCACGCGTATGTAGCCCATCTTTGTGGAGACGACACGGCAAAAAACGCAGGTAGAATGTCCCTCAATCCTTTTGTGCATTTGGACTTGTTCGGTAGTTTAATGGTCTTAGCTGCAGGATTTGGCTATGCCAAGCCTGTTCCAGTTAATCCAAATAACTACCGTGTACGTAATGCAGATTTTTACGTTGCTTCCGCAGGACCTTTGATGAATTTAGTATTGGGTGTAGGAGCAGCATTTTTATTTAGTTTTTTAGCAAAAAACAATTTATCAACACTTGCAGGAGTTCCAATGCTGGAACTTTTATACTTGTTTATTTTCATCAATTTTAATCTTTGTCTGTTCAACCTAATCCCGCTTGGACCACTTGATGGAAATTCAGTATTACCTCATTTTTTACCAGTTAACTTAAAATTAAGATTTCAGCATTGGAATTACCGCTATGGCTCACAGGCCTTAATTGGTTTGGTCGTGCTTAGTATGTTTTTACCAGGTTTCAGTGCATTCAGTTGGATCGCCTCCATCAGTAAACGCATGATTAACGGACTCCTTTAATAATTTCCTTATAGCTGCTTTCAATACTTTTATACCATTCCGCCTTAGCAACAATACAAACATGACTCATAACGACCTTAAATCTCTCTTTCTAGGCTATTGCCGTAAAGATTCCGGTACGCCCGACAAACAATTGATCGGAATGGAGTACGAAAATTTCGTTTTTATTCCTGACGAAGATAATCCTGAAGGTGGCTTCCGTCCTTTACCTGTTGATGGTGATTCAGGGGTTTTCAGTGTTTTAGAAAATTTAGTAGAACTTACAAAAGACTCTGCTGATCCGCTCGAAAAAGTTTTTGAAAAAGACATGCTTCTGGCACTTACGAGTCCGTCCGGTTCAAAAATCACGATTGAACCAGGGGGTCAAATTGAACTTTCAGATGCACCTAGAAATTCTCTTTTAGAAGCACAAAATTCTCTGCAGTCATTCTTAAAGCTGCTGGAAGAAGCAGTTTCAGGTTTTGGCGGAAGACTTTTATTTCAAGGGGTCCAGCCACTGCATTCTTTGGAAGCGTTGCCCTTTTTCCCCAAGAACCGTTATCGGATCATGTTCCCGCACATGCTGAATACAGGTTCTCTCGGACAGTGGATGATGAAAGCCTCTACAGGTGTACAGGTCAGCATTGATTATGCATCCATAGAAGATATGGAGAGGAAATTTGTTTTTCTAAACCGACTTTCACCTTTTTTAACAGCAATATTTGCCAACAGTCCGTTAATTGAAGGAAGTCCCAGTGGTTATCTTTCTTATCGCTCACATATTTGGGAGCATACCGATAATTCACGTTCCGGACTACCGGAAGCTTTTTTAAGAGCTGATTTTCGTCTGGAGGACTACGTAGAATGGGCCTTAAAGACGGGGCCTTATCATTTGAAGCGTGATGGAGAAGGTGTACTGACGACCGCTTGGAGCTTTCAGCAGTTGTTAGACGGTAAGCATCCGGATTTAATAATGAACATGGATGACTGGGAAGAACACCTGGGGATGCTTTTTCCGGACATCAGAATAAAAAACATTCTGGAAGTGCGGGTTATTGACAGCGTGGCTCCGCAATATTCACTCGCGATTCCGGCATTGATTGGTTCATTACTTTATAATGAAACTGCTTTCGCCTCCGTACAGTCCATTCTGATGGATATGCCTAAGGAAGAATTTAAGATTTATAAAAAAGCTGTGGCAAAGGATGCTCTACATGCTGAAGTCAATCGAACAAACTTTGCAAAGACCGGAAGATTAATTGTAGAAAAAGCCTTAGAGGGACTTGGATCAGCAGAGGAGAATTGGCTGTTGCCTTATTTTGAGCAGTACACAAAAGGGAGTCTTACTCCTGCAGATGAGACTTTGGAGCTCTTCCGGGAATGCGGAGAGAACCCGGACAAATGGCTTGCAGCAGTTTTAAAAAACGATACTTACTGAGTCGGCCACGCTACTTGTTTGAATTCTCTTTTTTGTTGTATTGCTGAGGGTTTTTTGTCCTCAGTTCCTCGTATCACCTGAACTGAATAGTGACCTGAGGATTCTCCAGAAGAACCTTGTAATGCGGGAGTTCCGTTTATCTGGATTGTAACAAGGCCGTCTTTATTCAACAAAGGCAGCACCTGCCCTTTTTCCAGCTTTCCTTTAGCTGCTCTTAAATCCGCTTTGCCAAGTTCAGCAACAACCGAATATTCCGTCTTTTCCAATAAATCCTTGAAATGTTCTTTCACTTGAGGAAAGTAATACACCATAGATTCAGGTTCAAGAAGCTTTTTGTTTTCAAGCGGTCTAAGCACAGACTCAAGAGCAGCATACGGCAGGCATAACTGGATTCTTGTTTGAATACCGTTAATACTAAGCTGAACACGTCCTGCCAAACAATATTCATAAGGCAACATCACATTTGCCCGGCGAGGATAGATGGTAACACGATTCAGTTTTAGTTCAACTGATGCAATATTGAGCCAGCTTTTTTCAAAATCATCAATCAGAGTACTTACCAATTTAAGCAGCGTCTGCTGGTTTTCTTTCATCATCTGAACCAGTGACAAACTTTCTTCAGTCGGCTCTGCTTTACCGTTAAGTGCCAAATCAAAAAAAGACTTATCCAAAAGTAAAAGTCCACGACTATGGTTGAGAGTTTCAAAAATATAGATTGGCTGTTTCTCAACAGAATCTAAAAATTTTTCAAAACGCAGCTGTACCACATTTTCAGTGGACACTTCTAACATCATGCCCGTTTTCGCGTAAAGCGTCTCCTGCAAGAGAGCTGCCCACCTGCGAAAGACAATGTCTATTATGTGGAATCGCCCTGTATTAAATTGAGCTTCGGCCAGCTCATAAGGTTTTACGGGGATGTCTGTTTGGTGAAGCATAATTTCAATTAGTCCTGAATAACGCCTACAATGCGTATGCCCAGTTTTTCATTGTTAATTTGTACTACTTCCCCAAGAGCAATTGTTTTACCGTCGAGGACCAAATTCACCGGTTCGCCTGCAACTTTATCAAGTTCAATAATGCTGCCGTAAGTGATCTGTGTAATTTCTTCGCCGGTAAGACTTGTCCTTGCTATTTCGACCACCACTTCATGGTTGAAATTTAACAGCATGTCTGAGCCTAAAGGGGCCGCTATTGTCTCTGCTGCCTCTGATTCAATTGGCATTTCACTCTCCACTATATCTATATCAATTGCAGGTGTTTCTTGAACTTCAATTTCTTCTTTCTCCTCACTTAATTCCTCAAGCTCTCCTTGAGTATCTGCTGTTGTTTCCAATGCCGGAATTTCCTCCGCTTCAGGTTCTAACTCAGCTGTTTCTGTTGCAGACTCATCCGCTTCAGGTTCTAACTCAGCTGTTTCTGTCTCAGACTCATCCGCTTCAGGTTCTAACTCAGCTGTTTCTGTTGCAGACTCATCCGCCTCAGGTTCTGCCTCAGCAGTCTCAACATCATCAATTCCAAGATCCATTATGTCATCTTCTGTTGTTTCATCCGTAACATCCACTTCCTCAGATTCATCAACAACATCTTCAACAGCAACACCTTCGTCGCCGGATTCCGCAGTATCGACATCATCAATCCCAAGATCTGTTATTTCATCTTCTGTTGTTTCATCCGTAACATCCACTTCCTCAGATTCATCAACAACATCTTCAACAGCAACACCTTCGTCGCCGGATTCCGCAGTATCGACATCATCAATCCCAAGATCTGTTATTTCATCTTCTGTTGTTTCATCCGTAACATCCACTTCCTCAGATTCATCAACAACATCTTCAACAGCAACATCTTCGTCGCCGGATTCCACCGTCTCAGTATCATCAAGCTCTAGATCAGTTAAGTCGTCATCCTTGGTATCGTCAAGAGTATCCATGCCAAGTTCCATATCTTCAGCGTCTTCATCGGCACTATCATCCGAAATTTCAGGATCATGCAACATATCCAAAACATCTGAAGATTCTGAGTCTCCTGAGTCATTTCCGGAACTTCCTTCAGCTTCTTCTGTGGATTCAGTTTCAGCAGAAACTTGCTCTGCGTCTGACTCTGAACTTTCTTCTACGGCAGTTTCATTCACTTCTTCTAGATCAGTAAAACCTTCTTCCCCAGCTGAATCATCCGCTAGACTAAGCTCTCCGCTATCGTCATCTCCAAGTTCATCGAGCAAACTTTCTACTGAATCATTACTGTCATCTTCAGTTTCTTCCTCATCAAAAACCATATCCGCTTCTCCTTCAACTGATGCATCTATATCATCATCAGCCACATCCAACTTTAAGTCTTCAACAAGATCACCAATCTCATCCATTCCCAGATCTATCTCACCTTCATCTGGAGAATCATCCACATCATCAGAATCTGATAGGACATCATCCATGTCTGCATCATCCAGTCCCGCTAAAGGCTCATCTCCGCTGTGATCTTCTTCAAACAACTCTATATCTCCTTGATCATTTAAAATGTCACCCGGACTGTCTTCTGCGGACAGTTTGATTTCAAAATCATCAGATACTTCTGCCATTATTCCTCCGTTTTGATGTTTCAATTTACTTGATACAGATTCATTTTAGCTTTAAAGTACCGTACCCAAAAGGAAAAATACCTCAGAAATTATCAGATAAAAATTTTTCTGCACAATATTCTGCACAATAGATGCCACATCCGGCGTGATTTTAGCAAGTCTTTTCTGACAATTGATGATTTTATCAGCAATTTAATATCCGGAACAAAAACACTAATAAATATTCCTGACCCCCTAATTTACTACTTTTTTCAAAATGATCAAATCATTGTTTAAGATGACCTTTTTCTTAAAACTCGAATTTACAATAAGATCACCATCGGTTATGATGATGCTTTAACTTGT
>Ga0207986_1000492_pt1 | contig 18688 bp, 18 predicted proteins | sample ETNtaG_26_FD_185764 | JGI IMG/M metagenome (GOLD analysis project Ga0207986, IMG submission 185764) | Marine microbial and viral communities from oxygen minimum zone, Eastern Pacific Ocean - ETNP201302SV89 (SPAdes) (version 2) | ecosystem: Environmental > Aquatic > Marine > Oceanic ... | reverse complement strand
GGAACTAAGTCTTCTTTATTATCAACGTTATAATCATAATAGTAATCATTTAAAGAAGGAAATCTAATACCTGTTCCAAAAGACGATCTAAATTTTGTTTTATTGTCTGGTTTGTAAGCAAAAGTAATTCTTCCGGTTTCATAAACTCCTGCGGTTGTATGATCATCTCTTCTAAAACCTATTGTAGAATATATTTTTTCTTTTGGTCTAAATTGTAAATCTATATATTGGGAATAAACCGCTTCATCACTTTCTAGGTTGCCACTAACAGCCCATGTTGTGAAATCTGCTCTATCAAATTCGTTGTCTAGCCCGTATACAATTTTTGTATCATAGTTAAAATTATATTCTCCTATAAGATTAAAGGCATCTCTAAATCCCCAGTAAATATCATTTGTTCCTGAATAACCTATTACAGATCTTTTTATATATGCATTATTATAGGATAAGGTGTTTTTAAGATTTCCGTCATCACGAATTAATCTTAAGCTGTAAGATCTTTCTTCATCATCTGTGTTATTGCTATCAGCTCGACCTGCAGTAACCTCATCGTACTCCAAATACGAGTCGGCATATCTTAAATAATTTTCTAATCTAATTTTATCGTTAATATTATAACCAAAATTTGCAACAACGCCGTCATTGTAATATTTATCTTTTTCGTCATTATCGTTCATTGCTGAAATTCCGTCGGTTAAGAATTTATTAAAACCAACAAAATAATCATAGTTTTCTTCTTTGCCATCAAAGGAAACGTTGAAATTTTTTGTTGCATTTGAGCCAGTGGATACTTCTATATTATTATGATGACCTTCTTTTCCTTTTTTTGTAAAAAGATTGATAGTTCCCCCTATGGCACCACCGCCATACAAAGAACTTTGTGAACCTTTCAAAATTTCAACACGATCTATAGAACTCTTTATTAAATTACCAAAATAATAATCATTTGATGGACTTGAGGGATCAGAGACTTTTACTCCATCCATATAGATCGTAGAGTATCTTTTAGGTAACCCTCTTAGCTGTATCCCTGAAGTGGTACCGTGACCTCCAGTTTGGAAATAGTTCATTCCATTTAAGCTTTTACTTAATACATCGCCAAGAAAAAATTCGTTGGATTCTGAAATTGCTTCACTGTCAACTACTACAACATCACTTCCCACAATGCCTTTGGATTGATAGGTTTTTCCTGCTGCAATAACTATAACAGGAATATCGGCAGCAAATAGTCTGATTATAGAAAAATTTAAAATTAGAATTAATATTAATAATCTCAATATTATTAGCATTTAGCTTCACCATTTCAATAAAACTAAAAATTAGTTTTATTTGTTAATTCAATGCCACTGCTAATTTTTCATTGCAGAACTAGACTTTTCTCGGTCTTCATTCGGCAGCGGGCTATACTGGGTGGTGCTCGGACTTGTGCTTCATGCTCACTTACCGTTGCGAGAACAGCTAATGATTTTCACATTATTTCCCACCGAATTAACAGTATTGCGTTCCAAATAAACAAAATATATTGGTATGTCAAGATTATTTTCACAATCAAATTTTGTGATCAAAATGCTCACAATAGAAATTTAAGGTATTATAAAAAAAATGAAAAAAATCATTAAGTTGGTGGTTAGTGAACAATGTTCCGGCGAACGTTTGGATACTTTTATTAGTTCTAAAATAACTGATATTAGCAGAACCAGGATAAAGAATTTAATTTTAAATGGCACGGTAAAAATAAATAATCAAATTTGTTACGAACCATCAAAAAAAATTAATTTGAAAAATAATCTTATAATCGAAATTCCCCCACCAAAAGAAACTAATATTAAGCCATATAATTATAATTTAGATATAATTTTTGAGGACAATAATATAATCATAGTCAATAAGCCAGCAGGCCTTGTGGTACATCCTGGCGCTGGTAACACTGAAAATACTTTAGTTAATGCACTTGTCTATTATTGTAAAGGACGTTTATCTACGGTTGGTGGAAAGTTAAGACCTGGCATCGTGCATAGATTGGACAAGGATACAAGTGGACTCTTGGTTGTTGCAAAAAATGATATAGCACATATTAATCTTTCAAAACAATTTAATGACCATACGATAAATAGAAAATATGAAGCTTTGGTATGGGGAACTTTAAGACCTCAAAAGGGAATTATTAAAAGTTATATTACCCGAAGCAATAGAAATAGACAGTTAATGGAAGCAAGTTGTATAAAAGGAAAATTTGCAGTAACAAATTATAAAACATTAGAAGTTTTTCAAAATAATAAAATTCCAACATTGAGTTTGATTGAATGTAAATTAGATACCGGAAGAACTCACCAAATTAGAGTTCATACATCCTATAAAGGCAATCCAATAGTTGGGGATAAATTATATCAAAAAAAAAATAAAAAATTTAAAAGGATAGACATAGAATTAAATTCAATGATAAAAAATATTAATAGACAATTTCTACACGCAAAATCTCTTGGATTTATTCATCCATTAAATAATGAAAAAGTTCGTTTTGAAGTTCCATTACCGAAAGATTTATCAAAATTAGTCAAGAAACTAAGAAATCTAAGCAAATAACACACCTTGTTTTTGACAAATAGGTTACTAACTATTAAATAGTATTTGAATTAATTATGATGACTAAAACAACAGCCTATAATCTGCCTGATCTATCCGGTGATGGAGGTCTATCTAGCTATCTTGTTCGAATTAAAAAATTTCCAATGCTTGAAGCTGAAGAGGAATATATGTTAGCAAAAAGTTGGAAAGACAGAGGTAGTTTGAAATCTGCAGAAAAACTTGTGACTAGTCATTTAAGATTAGTTGCAAAAATTGCTATGGGATATCGTGGTTATGGTTTGCCGGTAAGTGAACTGGTATCAGAAGGAAATGTTGGATTAATGCGAGCAGTAAAAAAGTTTGATCCTGAAAAAGGATTTAGGCTTGCAACTTATGCTATGTGGTGGATAAAGGCATCTATACAAGAGTATATTTTAAGATCATGGAGTCTAGTTAAAATAGGTACAACTACAGCTCAAAAAAAACTTTTTTTTAATTTAAGAAAATTAAAAAATCAAATAGCCCCAAGGTCTGAAGGTGATTTAAGAAAGGAACATGTAAATGAAATTGCTGATCGTCTTAATGTTAGCAATGAAGAAGTAGTATCAATGAATAGAAGGCTTTCTGGTCAGGAAAAATCACTAAATAATCTAGTCGGAGAAGATGGAGATGAGTGGCAGGATTGGCTGTCAGACAAATCCATGGATCAAGAATTGAAAACTTCTCAAAATCAAGAATTTAAACAAAGGCAAAATTTATTCGAAGAATCAATTCATATTTTAAATGATAGGGAAAAAGAAATCCTTTACGCAAGAAGACTCTCTGACAAACCAACTACATTAGATAAACTAAGTAAGAAATATAAAATCAGCAGGGAAAGAATCAGACAAATAGAAAATAAAGCTTTTGATAAACTTCAAAAATGTATGTTGAATGCTGCTAAATCAAAAAATTTACTACCAGCTAGTTAGTGCTTGAAAGGATCTTCAATTAAAATTGAATCTTCTCTACTTGGACTTGTAGAAATACTAGATATTTTAACACCACAAAAATCTTTAATAAACGAAATATATTTTTTAGCATTTATGGGAAGATCGTCCCACTTCTTTATACCTTTTGTATTTTGTAACCAACCATCCATTAGTTTATAAATTGGTTTTACTGCTATCTGATCCTGTGGCGCACTTGGAAAATAATCAATTTCTTTTCCATAAAGTTTGTAAGCAACGCATATATACAACTCTTTAAATTCATCCAATACATCTATCTTTGTTAAAGCTATCCCATTAACTCCAGATATAATGCAAGATTGCTTAACTAGTACGGCATCTAACCAACCACATCTTCTTTTTCTATTAGTAACTGTCCCAAATTCTTTTCCTCTTTCGCCAATTTTTTCTCCCACTTCATTTTTTAATTCTGTTGGAAATGGACCTTCACCTACTCTGGTAGTATAAGCTTTAACAATCCCAAGGATATAGTTAATGGTATCTGGGCCACATCCAGAACCAACCAGTGATGCACCTGCAACAGTATTTGATGAAGTTACGTAAGGATATGTGCCATGATCAACATCTAATAAAATACCTTGGGCTCCTTCAAAAAGTATAGTTTTATTTTTTTTTTTTAAATCTTCTATTTCTTTCCAAATTGGTTTAGAAAATTTCAAAATTGTAGATGAAATTTTAATGAGTTCTTTCATTAATGGATCTTTGTCTATCGTTTTTTTTTTCAATCCTTTTCTTATTAAATTATGATGAAACAAAATAGTATCCATTTTTTTTGATAAATTTTTTTCATTAGCCAAATCCATAACTCTAATTGCCCTTCTTCCAATTTTATCCTCATAGGCCGGACCTATTCCTCTTTTCGTAGTACCTATCTTATCTGTATCTTTTAAATCTTCTCTTATTTCGTCTAACTCTATATGAAATGGCAAAATTAACGTAGCATTGTCAGCTATAAATAAGTTGTCAACATTAATTTTTATTCCTAATTTTTCCATTTGCTTAATTTCATCAAGCAAAGCCCACGGATCTATAACTACACCATTACCTATAATCGAGACTTTATTTTTTCTTACTATGCCTGATGGTAATAGTTTTAATTTATAAGTAACATTATCAACTACCAAAGTGTGGCCAGCATTATGACCACCCTGAAATCTAACAATCACATCGGCTTTTTCTGAAAGCCAATCGACAATTTTACCTTTGCCCTCGTCTCCCCATTGAACACCTATAACAGCTACATTAGACATTGTTATTTTTTAAGTTAAATGAAACTAAATGATTCAGTGGTCCAAAACCTTTTCCATAACCTGGTGCAGAAGCGATTGCTTTATCTACATATCTCAGAGAAATTTCACATGATCTGAATATACTTTTTTTTTGAGATAAACATGTGGCAATAGCAGAAGACAAAGTACAACCTGTTCCATGTATGTTTTTTGTATTAATTTTTTTTTTTTTAAAAATTTTTATGTTTTTTTTTGTAGCTAGAATGTCAAAAATCATTTTACTTTTACTGTGACCACCTTTTAGTAGCACATTTTTTGATCCCATGTTGAGAATTTTTTTTGCAGCTTTAATCATATCTTCTTTACTTGAAATTGAATATCCGGTTAATACTTCTGCTTCCGGAATGTTGGGTGTAACTAAAGTACATAAGGGAAGAAGTAATTTTTTTAAATGTTTAATTGAACTTTTACTTATTAATTTCGCCCCACCCTTAGCAATCATTACTGGATCAAGAACAATATTTTTTAAATTATATTTTTTTAAAATTTTATAAACACTTTTTATTATGTTTGCATTATGCAACATACCTATTTTTACAGCATGGGCACCAATATCATCCAATATCATTATTATTTGTTTTTGAACAATTTTTGTAGGAATTGAGATAATTTTTTTTACACCTTTGGTATTTTGCGCTGTTACTGCAGTTACTGTGGTCGTCGCATAACTGCCAAGCGCAGTTACAGTTTTAATGTCTGCTTGTATACCCGCTCCCCCCGAAGAGTCAGAGCCAGCAATTATCAATACTTTTGACTTAAGATTCACTATTTTATTGAGCGCTTAATTATTTTTATACATTTTAAAATTAAATTATTATCATATGACTCACCCATAATTCTTATCTTTGGTTCCGTACCCGATTCTCTTATTAATAATCTTCCATGCCCATCCATCAATTTTTTTGCTTTTTTAATTGCTTTTTTACATTTGGGTTTATTGATTATATTTTTATCTTTTACCATTACATTCTCTAATATTTGTGGCAAGGGTCGAAAAACATTAAGTAATTGACTAGCTTTTTTTCTTTTTCTTAACGAAAACAGAACCTCTAATGCAACCATCAAACCATCTCCTGTTGTTGCAAATTTTCCTAGAATTATATGACCAGATTGTTCGCCGCCCAAATTAAAATTTGATTTTTTCATTTTTTCTTTTACATGCCTGTCTCCTACTTTAGATCTAAAAAACCTAATCTTTTCTTTTCTCAAAAAATTTTCTAATCCATAGTTAGACATCAAAGTTCCAATTACACCACCTTTTAATATTTTTTTTAATTTCCATCTACGAGCTAACATCGCAATAATTTGATCACCGTTTATAACTTTGCCGTTTTCATCACACATAATAATTCTGTCTGCGTCACCATCGAATGAAATGCCAACGTCAGCTTTATATTTTCTTACAGCTAACTGAATTTTAGATGGACAGGTAGATCCACATTTATCGTTAATATTAAAACCATTGGGTTTTACCCCAATTGACACAACTTTTGCTCCAAGATTATTAAGTAATTTAGGAGCGGCTTTATATCCTGCCCCATTAGCACAATCTAAAACTATTTTAGTTCCCTTTAAGCTAAAATTATTTGGAAAATTTTTTTTTAATATTTCAATATACCTATCATTGGCATCTTCAAGTCTCTTAACTCTACCTAATAATTTAGGATTTGTAAGTTGTTTTGTATTTTTCGCATCTATGAGTTTTTCGATTTTATTTTCTATTTGATCTGATAATTTCATACCGTCTGGCCCAAATAATTTAAGACCATTATCGTAATAAGGATTGTGAGATGCGGTAATCATAATACCCATATTTGCTTTCATTGATCTTGTTAACATTGCAAGTCCGTTGGTTGGTAAAGGTCCCAGTGTAAAAACATGCATTCCACCTGAAACTAAGCCCGATACCAAAGCTGGCTCTAAAGTATATCCAGATAATCTTGTATCTTTAGCTATTATAGCAATTTGTTTGGTTTTTTTTTGGTTTTTAAAATAGGTAGCTGATGCTAAACCGAACTTAAAGAATTTTTCTCCAGTAATATTACCTTGGTTGATGGTACCTCTAATACCATCTGTTCCAAAATATTTGTTGCTCATAAATTAATTGGTATTTATTATTTTATTAAAAACTAATATTCCTTGATTAATTTCTTTAACATTATGAATTCTGAATATATGAACTCCTTGAGAAAGTCCATGCAACACTGATGCTAATGTACCTCCAGTTCGATCGGGAGTATCAAATTTTGTTACAATATGTTCTATAAATTTTTTTCTGGAAGTTCCTATCAAAATTGGACATCCTAGACTATGAAAAATTGAGATTTTAGACATTAATCTTAAATTATGATCTAAATTTTTTCCAAATCCGATTCCTGGGTCTAGGATAATAAACTCCTTTTTAAATTTTTTTTTTAAACAAAAATTAATTTTTTCCTCAAAAAAATCAAAAATATCCAACAAAACATCCTCATAAATTGGATTGTTTTGCATTGTTTCTGGAGTTCCCTGCATATGATGCAAAATAAAAGGGAGATTTTTCGAATTAATAAGCTCAAAAGATTTATTGTCAAAATTCAAACCTGATACATCGTTAACAATATCAATTCCATTTTGCATGCCTTTGTTCATAACATAAGATTTTCTTGTATCTAAAGATAAAAGTATTTTTGGAAAGTATTTTTTTAATTTTATTATAGTGCTTTTTATTCTCTTCCATTCTTCTTTTTCATTAACAGTTGTCGAGCCTGGTCTGGTTGATTCTCCGCCGATATCTATAATTGTTGCCCCGCTATCAATCATTAATTTGGCCTGTTCATATGCTTTAGTTTCTTCAAAAAATAATCCACCATCGGAAAAACTATCGGGTGTTATATTGAGCACACCTATTATTTGAGGTATATCAAATTTCAATCCCAATATACTTTTTCTTTCCAAAGTTATATTCTTTATATCTTTTTCTATTTCAAATAATATTTCCTTATCCAAATTATTAATTTCTGTAATTGAGCAAAATTTGCTTTCAACAATTTTATTTTGTTTTCTTTGAAAAATCTCTATTTGATCAAAAGCTATATTCTGTCTAGAATTTAAAGGTAAAGCTTTATCATTTAAAATTAAATCTCTTGCTATTTTCCCATAGTAAAAATTACACGCCCTTGTGTAATATTTTCTCATCTATGGACGTTTAATGTGCGGGCTTAGGTTTTAAACCTAGTGAACCTAGTGCGGAAGTTTTATCTTGTTCGTCTTTTTTTGGATCTTCTTTTCGTTCTGGAAATTTATTTTTTAAAATTAAATCCACAATTTCATCACCAGTTAAAGTCTCATGCAATATTAAAGCTTTAGCCAATTTATGTAGATCATTAATTTTTTCTGTTAATATTTTTTTTGCTCTTTTGTACCCTATGTCCACTATTTTTTTAATTTCTGAATCAACTTTTTTTGCAGTTTCTTCGGACATTTGTTGATGCCTTGTTATAGATCTTCCAAGAAAAACCTCATCTTCATTTTCTCCATATGTTAATGGACCAAGTTCGTTGCTCATTCCAAATCTAGTCACCATATCTTTTGCTAGTTTGGTAGCCATTCGGATGTCTGAAGAAGCGCCAGAAGTAACTTTTTCGTGACCAAAAATTAATTCCTCTGCAATTCGTCCTCCCATTGCTTTCGATATATTTGCTTCTAAATATTCCCTTGAATGAGAATATTTATCTCTTTCTGGCAAAGTCCAGACAACACCCAAGGCACTTCCCCTAGGTATGATCGTTGCCTTGTGTATAGGATCTGATGCTTTTTCGTTTAAAGCGACAATGGCATGCCCACTTTCATGATAGGCCGTTAATTTTTTATCGTCTTCAGTCATAACCATTGACTTTCTCTCAGCACCCATCATTACTTTATCTTTAGCATCCTCAAATTCCTGCATTGTAACAATTCTTTTATTTTTTCTTGCAGCTAATAATGCAGACTCATTTACTAAATTGGCCAAATCCGCTCCTGAAAATCCCGGTGTTCCTTTGGCTATTGTTTTTAGTTTTACGTTAGGTCCTATTGAAATTTTTTTAGCATGTATTTTTAGAATTTTTTCTCTTCCAACTATATCGGGCAATGGAACAACTACTTGTCTGTCAAATCTACCTGGTCTTAGTAGCGCAGGATCTAATACATCAGGCCTATTGGTTGCTGCAACTATAACTACACCCTCGTTTGTTTCAAAACCATCCATTTCTACCAATATCTGATTAAGAGTTTGTTCTCTTTCGTCATTTCCTCCACCTAGTCCTGCACCTCTGCTTCTTCCTACTGCATCTAATTCATCAACAAAAATTATGCATGGAGCATTTTTTTTTCCTTGTTCAAACATATCTCTTACTCTTGAGGCGCCAACGCCAACAAACATTTCAACAAAATCTGATCCAGATATTGTAAAAAATGGGACGTCTGCTTCACCTGCAATTGCTTTGGCTAACAAAGTTTTTCCCGTACCTGGAGGTCCTACAAGCAATACACCTTTAGGTATTTTTCCACCAAGTCTCATAAATTTTTTAGGATCTCGTAAAAATTCTACAACTTCCTGCACTTCCTCTTTTGCTTCCTCAACTCCTGCAACATCAGGAAAAGTTACTTTTTTTTTCGAATCACTCATCAGTTTAGCTTTGGATCTTCCAAAGCCCATTGCTCCACCTCTACCTCCTTGCATTTGGCGCATGAAAAATATCCAAACACCAATTAAAAGCAACATAGGAAACCAAGACAATAGCACCCCAAGTAATGATGGCATTTTATCTTCTGTTGGAGCGGCAGTTATACCAACTCCCTTGTCAGTTAATTTTTCTACTAAATTGGGATCGTTTGGTGCATAAGTATTAAAATTTTTTCCATTTGCAAGTTTCCCGCTGATATTATTTCCTTTAATATCAACCTGTACCACCCTGCCGTTATCAACTTCGTTTAAAAATTCTGAAAAAGATATATTATTACTTTGTTGAATGTTCTGTGGTTGTTTGAACATATTATATAAGCCTATGGTTAGGAAAACTATAATTGCCCACATAACCAAATTTTTAAAATTCATAGTCGGTATCTATATGTTGATATTATACTATTAAAATAAGATTTATTCTAAACTAAACAAGGGGCAAATTAACATAATAATATTCAAAATAAGCACATAATTTAAAACTAGGCCCCAAATTCTTTTCTAAATATTAGGATATTATGAGTTTTCTCAACTATGCATCCACCAAGCGTCGCTTTATTAAATTTTTTTGATTGGATTCCAGTAATCAAATTTTTAACATTTTTTCCTCTTGGTGAATAATATTTTCCAGAGACTTTGGAAATAATATCGCTAATAGCCCTAAAAATAACCTCTTCAGATTCATAGTTAAATAAATCATAGCTAACAAAACATTCATTACTTTGTAAATATCTTGCGTAATTTTTAATAGATTTTTCTTTATAAAAATTTATGGATTCATTTGCTGACTGCAAGTTACTTAATGTTAATTTTACCTTGTTAATATCTAGTCCATCCAATTTAAATTTATCCAAATAATTTCTAATTCTTGTGCGTAAAAATTTTTCTTTGAAATTTGACGGATCGGTTAAATAAAATTTAAAGACCTTTTTTGAAATATAAATTAATTCATTTTTCTTAGTATTGATCAAAGGTCTAATTAAATTTAAAACATTATCCTCTGGATATCTTTTTATATTTAGAGAAGATAAGCCTTTTAAACCACTGCCTCTAAACAGCCTTATAAAGAAATTTTCAATTAAATCACTTTCGTGATGAGCCAAAACTAAGTTTTTAACATTCAATTTGTTACATTCCTTTTTCAGCAAGAAATATCGAATATTACGTGCATTAAATTGAATATTTGATTTTGGAATTTTGCCTTTCCAAGTTAATATTTTGGTTCTAATTTTGTGCTTTGTTAAAATTTTTTTAACTTTTCGTGCTTCTATTGCAGATTGTTTTCTCAAATTATGATCAATTATTAAAGCTATAAATTTACTATTAAATTCTTTTGAAAAAATTTTACCTAAGAATGCTAGAGCTAAGCTATCTGGTCCTCCAGATACTCCTATACAAAATTTTTGATTTTTAATTTGGGAATATAATTGTTTTTTAAAAGTTAAATATATCCTCTTAATTTTTGGATCCCCAAGATATTTGTTATCGAATTTAACTTTTTTTCGTTGGGCAGTCGAATTTTTTTTCTTCATATTTTGCTTTTTGAAGAACAGATTGACTTGCTTTTGGATATTGCTTACTTACTCCGGTAATCATTGAGCAACCCTGATCTTTTTCTCCAATTTGAACTAGAGATACCCCAAGCTTTAATAAATTAACAGGAGCTTTGCCACTATTAGGATATTTTTGATAACCATCCAAATATGCTGTTGCCGCATCTTGATAAAGCTGTCTAATTCTAAATGTCTCTGCATACCAATATTGTGCATTACCAGCAAGTTTGTCTTTGGCATTTGTATCAACAAATTCTCTTAGCGCAATTTCCGCAGTTTCATAATCACCAACTTTTACAAAGCTAAGTGCAAAATCATATTGTTCTTTTGGTGTTCCTTCGGGTAAAAGTTTTTCCTCGCTAATATATTTTTCAGCTACAATAGCACTAGTAGATTCTATAGATTGAGTGCTTTGTACTATTTGAGTATTTTTTAAATCTTCATCACTAATTCTGCCAAGAATTTGGGCTTCAGAAGAACCGGGTAGTTGCTTTTCTGATTGATTACTTGCAATATCAGTGGATTGTAACTGACCTGATAACTTAGCTTTTTCTAAATCTTGAAATCGTAATTGACTATCAGCCTGATTTTTTGAAATTCTACTTGAAAGTTTGTCAATTTTATAATTTATTTCCTCAAATTTATTTGTAAGTTCCTGAAACTGTTGTTCGATATCTGAAAGTTTTAACAAATGTCTTGTGAGTGTATCTTGAGATAAATTTGAATCATCTGACTGTGCCATGGAAGAAGAATTTCCTGAATAAACTGCTTTTTCTAAAGTTTTCAAATCTTTCTGTATGATATTCAATATATCGTAGATTTCACTTTCCTCACCAAGAGACTTATTTTGAACATTTAAAATAATAATAATTACAAATAGGCCTATTGTGTATTTCAGCAATCTATACATTAATTAAATTACTAATTAAAATAATGGCAAAAAAAAGACCCCAGGATGGTATATCCGGGGTCTTTATATTTATTTCACAAAAAAAATTTAGTTAGCCTTGACCGTCACAGACCTTCTATTTTGTGACCAAGCCAAAGGACCAGAGCCAGCATTTACTGGTCTTTCCTTTCCGTAACTTATTACAGAAATTCTATTACCAGATATTCCATAAGTCATAAGATAATCTTTTGCAGCATTTGCTCTTCTTTCGCCCAAAGCTAGGTTGTATTCTCTTGTACCTCTTTCATCACAATGACCTTCGACTGTCACGTTGATACTTTTGTTTTCCCTTAACCAAGCCGCTTGTTTTCTCAATGTATCTCTTGATGCTGTTGTTAAAACCGATTTATTAGTTGCAAAGAACACTCTATCCGGAACACCTGTTGCTAAATATTTAACAGTTTCTTCACCAGTATAAGTATCTCCCGAAATTTGCGATAATTTATAATCACCAACTTTTTTTGTTGTTTTTGTAGCACAAGCGGACAATATGATCGCCGCTACTATCACCAACAATATACTTCTAATTGAATTCCCTAAAGCCATATTTGAACTCCCATAATTTTTTTTAACATTAATATTTCTAGATACATGATGCAAGTCAAATTTCAACCAAATAATAACTACTTTGACAATAAAGATGACCAAGATGGGTCTGATGCGTCTGTTAGAGTTTCAATCAATCTTTCATTGTAGCCCGTTAGGTCAATTGACCATAATGTAGCTGAAAATCCTTCTCCCTGACTTCCCGACTTCGTTTCTCTATAAAAAATTAAAACTCTCCCATTTGGTGACCAAGATGGAGCTTCCTGATAGTAATTTTCGGTTAGTAATCTTTCTCCCGATCCATCTGTCCTCATAACTCCAATATAAAACCTGCCTTTGTACATTTTTGTAAATGCTATTAAATCTCCCCTTGGAGACCAAACCGGTGTACCGTATATTCCTTGCCCGAATGTAATTCTTTTAACATCAGAACCATCGCTTCTCATTTTATAAATTTGCTGAAAACCACTTCTATCAGAGTTGAAACAAATATATTTTCCATCTGGAGAATAAGAAGGAGAAGTATCTATTGCGGGATGTTCGGTAATTTTTTCAACCACTCTTGTTTCTAAGTTCATAGTGAATATGTCAGAATTACCATCTTTTGCAAAACTCATAATTATTTTTTTTCCATCTGGAGAAAATCTTGGCGCAAACGTCATGCCAGGAAATTCACCAACCACTTCTTGAACACCTGTCTCAATATCTAGCAAATAAACCCTTGGTAAATTTCTAAAATAAGACATATAGGTCACCATTTGATTTGTTGGATTAAATCTTGGGGTTAAAACAAGCTCGTTTCCCAAAGTTAAATATTTAGTATTGGCTCCATCTTGATCCATGATTGCTAATTTTTTTATTCTTTGATTTTTTGGACCTTTTTCAGATACATAAATTATCCTTGTGTCAAAATATCCTTCTTCCCCAGTAAGTCTTTGATAAACTTTGTCCGTAATTATATGGGCTATTCTTCTCCAATTATTTGGCACCGTGGTAAACGCTAATGCCATCATCTCTTTGGCTGCCAATACATCCCATAATCTAAATTCAACTCTTAATTTATCATCATCAATATTGATCTTTCCTGTGATTAAAGCTTGAGCTTTAATTAATTTCCAATCTTCAAAACGTGGTTTAAGATGAGCTATATCTGGCTTTTGAACAAAAGAATCTTCTTCCAATGGGTTAAATAAGCCTGATCTTAAAAGATTGGTTTCAATTATTTTTGATATTTCTGAACCCACTTTTAATTCTTTTAGTGCTTCAGATGACTTAGATTCAACATAAAGGGGCGAAACTGCAACCGGAAGTGGGTTTAAATTTCCTCTAGTTATATCAATTTCAATTAATGCAAAAGAACTTTTTGTAAAAAAAACAACAAGTAAAAAAATTAATAATAATATGTTTTTCATCCCTTTAGCATTTCATTGGCATCAAAATTAAGCTGTAAATCCTTCCATCTATCATAACCTGTTGTTGGAACTCTTAATGGTTGACATAACCTAATTGCCCTTAAGGCACTTTCGGCTAGTACTTTGTAAAAACCTTGCCCAGGTGTATTCATTCTTACATGATCTAAAATTTCTGATTTAATTACTGTACCATCTGTTTTTAATTTTAATTTAATTCTTACTAATAAATTTTCATTATACGGTAAACCCAAAGGAATGCTCCAGCAACCAAATATTTGGGCCTTTAATGCATCTTCTTCACTTAGCGTTAAACCAAGTGTTACAAAATTTTTGTCCTGACTTTGGGTGAGTTTATCACTTTTGCGCATAGTTTCGGCTGTTTCGACCTTAGATTTATCAATTAATGCTGCAATTTGATCAGGATCAAAAAGTTCTTTTTTTTCAAATTCTGATACTTGCTTTATTTCAGATTCGATTTTTTTGGGGTTTTGTTTTTTAGTTTTTATTTTTTTCTTTTTTTTTGCATCTTTTGGAAGAGGAATTGCATCGGGTTTTTCTTTTTTGACTATCTTTGGAGGAGCCTGTTCTGAAACTACCCTTTCCTTTTCTTTCTTAATTTTCTCCAAAATTTTTTTTGCTTTGGGGGCGTAGGGAATATTGGTGATATCAGAAATTTGTATTAATTCTATTGATATAATTGGAGGTAAATCAATTGGTTTTTTTATCATATAAGGAAAACTTATGGCCGTTAAGCTAATAACTATAATGTGAAAAATGACTGATAAAAAAATACTTCTGTTCATTCATTAAAATAAATAAATTACCGTTGCTTATAAGGCTCGGATATTAAAGCTACCTTAGTAAAACCTGAGCCAGATAGCATACCCATAATCTCTAAAACTCTTCCATAATTTATTGTTTTGTCCCCCCTGACATAAATTCTCGTATCGGTTCTATTTTTTGCAATAGCCAAAATTTTAGCTATTACTTTGTCGTATTCAACTTGATGTTCTTGAATAAAAATTTCACCCTTTGAGTTAATTGACAAAGTTAAAGGTTCCTGATCTTCGGGCAGGGAATCTGCGGAACTTTCTGGTAAATCTACAGGGACTCCGACAGTTAATAATGGTGCAGTCACCATAAATATAATTAACAAAACCAACATCACATCAACAAAGGGTGTAACATTGATTTCGCTCATTGGTTCCGACTGTGAGCGATTATATTTGAATACCATATTTTAAATTAGATGATTGATAAAAATTTTTTTGTAAAATTTTCTATTCTTCTTCCGTATATTCTAGACTCATTATTAAATTTATTGTACGCCACAACAGCAGGTACTGCCGCAAGCAAACCCAATGCCGTTGCGAACAGTGCTTCTGCAATTCCCGGCGCGACTATAGCTAAACTTGTGTTTCTAGATATTGCTATTGATTGAAAAGAGTTCATGATACCCCAAACTGTTCCGAATAATCCAATAAATGGCGCTGTAGATCCTACCGTTGCTAAAAAAGAAAAGTTTTTTTCAATAGATTGAATTTCTTTATCTGCCGAAATTTCTAAAACTCTAGTAACCCTTGCAGTCTGGATGGTGCTATTTTTAGATTTTGATCTGATTAATTCATCCATGGCAGACCGAAATATGTTTGCTATAGGATCCTTGGTTTTGCCTGGAAGACTATTATAAAAACTTTCTGCAGATTTTGAGCTCCAAAATTTATCTTCAAAAATTGAAGAGCTTTTATGAATTCTTTTAAAAAGTTTATATTTATCAAATATCAACGCCCAAGAATAAATTGAGGCTAAAATTAAAATAATAATTACACTTTTTACGACAATATCTGCTCTTAAAAAAAGATTTATTAATGAAAAATCTGTAGAGCTTGCTAGTCCAACTGCTTGTGTTGCTATTTCTGCTTCCATTGAAATTAAATTGCACTAAAATGTGTCATGAATTTGTCAATGTTTTTCTAATTGAATTCATGTATTCTGGGTTTCTTCAAAATATTTAGCAATTAGTATTGAATCTGCTTTATTTGAGTCTTTTTTTCTTGATATTTTTGAGGAAATATATGGATAAATTTCAATAACTTTGGTGCGGCTAGCATCTTTATTTGTTTTGATTAAGTTAAAATGTTTTTTCCATTTTACAGGTCTCACAAAATAAATTGGTAGTTTTAATGCTGCACATATTCCTTTCAATACGCCAAACGATTGGCCAAAATTGAACATGCTTGTTACTCCCTGTCCTGGCATTGCTGTTACGTGTTCAACAACAACTTTTGCTTTATATTCGTTATTTAAATTTTTTAGAAAAATATTAGTTACTTCTGCACCATTGACTTGTCTCTTATTTTTTTTTCCATCTATCATTGTTGGCATTTCGTAAACTTCCAAAATCTTTCCTTCTTTTAGAACACAAATCGCCCCGCTTACACCAGGATCTATTCCAAAAATTATCATTTGTTAATTTAATTTTTTCTCTTTTAAATTTGTATAAACGTTCTGTACATCTTCGTCTTCTTCTAGGGATTCTAATAAATTAACAGCAGATTTATATTGATCTTCCTTTAAATTCAAATGATTCAAAGGATACCATTCAATTCCTGAATTGATAAAAATATCAACTTTTTTTTCAATTGCCGTTTTAACTTTATAAAATTGTTCTTTAGCACAAAATATTTTATGAAAGTTTTCATCAGAAATACATTCTTCTGCCCCTGCTTTAGCCGCCAATTCTAATATTGTTTCATCCGAAATAGTTTTTTTTTCAATTCTAATAATTCCCAATTGCTTAAAATTGTGCGAAGCTACTCCCGTAGTACCAAGACTTCCTCCATACTTTTGAAAAATTGTTCTAATATTGGAAGCTGTCCTATTTTTATTATCAGTTAAAGTTTCAACTATAATATATATATTTCCCGGTCCCATGCCCTCATATCTTATACAATCATAGTTGATATTTCGGTTGGCCTCCGACTTACTAATGGCTCTCTCAACATTTTCTTTAGGCATGTTAGCCGATCTAGCTAATTGGATCGCAGATCTTAATCTAAAATTCATATTTGGATCTTTGTCTCCTAACTTGGCAGCTACTGTAATTTCTTTTGAAATCTTAGAAAAAATTTTTGATTTTTGTTTATCTGCTCTTCCTTTTTTATGCTTAATACCAGCCCAATGTGAATGCCCAGCCATATTAATTAACTTCCCTTAATACACCGCCAAAAAGGAATTGTTTTACTGAGTTTGCTAAACCAGTATTTAAATCTCCATCGACTATTATCCCAGACAATGTCGCCTCACCTAGTGAAGGAAAATGTTTTTTGGCTTCTTTATTATTGAAAAATTTTTTAAGGGAATTTTCCTTATTCATTCCAATTACTGAATTATAATCCCCACACATTCCAGCATCACTTTGATAAGCTGTACCATTTTCTAAAACTCTAAAATCAGACGTGGGTACGTGTGTGTGGGTACCTATAACTAACGTTGCTTTGCCATCTAAATAGTGTCCCATTGCCATTTTTTCACTTGTGATTTCTCCATGAAAATCTACGACAATAAAATCTGCATTTCTTTTAAGTCTAAATTTGTTAAATATTTTTTCTGCTGTCCTAAAAGCATCTTCACATTTTTTCATAAAAATGTTTCCCATCAAATTTAATACTGCTATTTTTTCTCCCGATGGAACACTATAAATTTCAAAACCCTTTCCGGGTGTACCTTCAATCAAATTTTCAGGTCTGAGAAGTCTTTTTTCTTTTGCTATATGTTCTATTGTTTCTTTTTGATCCCAAATGTGGTTACCGCTTGTAATTACATTAACTCCGGCATCAAACATATCTTCTGCACTTTTTTCAGTAATTCCAACGCCTGCTTCTGATGCATTTTCTCCATTTGCTATTACAAAATCTATTTTATTTTTTTTTTTAATTTGAGGTAAATAACCTTGTACTGCTTTGCATCCTGAGGGACCAGCTACATCACCCAAAAATAAAATTTTCATTAGTCTTCTTATAAATTAAATTTCTATCAGTTAAAATACAATCTAAATTATAATCATATTGATTTGTGGGAATAATAGAAGCTTCTTGAAAAGAAAAAGCCATTCCAATAGTTAGTATCTTTTTATTAGATGACAATTGCTTTAAAGCTCTGTCATAATAACCTTTTCCATATCCTATGCGGTTCAAACTCCTATCAAAAGCAACCAGGGGTACTAAAATTATATCAGGCTTGAATGTTATATTTTGTTTTTTTGGTTCTAAGATTCCATATTTATTTACATGCAAAGGTTCATTTGGAATCCAGTATTTAAAATCTATTTTATAATTTTTATTAATTACTGGGAGACCAACTTTAAAATTTTTTTTATTTGCCTGAGATAATAAATTTAAAATATTAACTTCAAAATTAGATGGATAATAGCCAGCAATTGAAGGTTCTTTCTTTGAAAAGTTTTTTTTTATTAAAAAAAAAATTTTATCAAATGAAAAAAAAAAATTTGTTGAGTATAATTTTCTTCTTTTTTTAATAAACTTTAATCTTAAAGATGACTTATCAACCTGCATCTATTGCAGTCTTTTATCTTTTGAGGAATTTTGTATAAATTTTTCGATTGATTCTGTAGCCGTATCAAGCATCTTTTCATAAATATCA
>Ga0207986_1000457_pt1 | contig 19569 bp, 15 predicted proteins | sample ETNtaG_26_FD_185764 | JGI IMG/M metagenome (GOLD analysis project Ga0207986, IMG submission 185764) | Marine microbial and viral communities from oxygen minimum zone, Eastern Pacific Ocean - ETNP201302SV89 (SPAdes) (version 2) | ecosystem: Environmental > Aquatic > Marine > Oceanic ... | reverse complement strand
ATTCCTCTGAGCTGATTGTCATTAAGATAAAGCTTATTTAAACTGCTAAGATTTCCGATGGTGTCAGGAATTCTACCTGTAAGTTGATTATTATTAAGACGAATATATTTTAGATTGTTGAGATTGCCGATACTCTCAGGGATTGAGCCTGTGAGTTGATTACTATACAAATAGAGATATTTTAAACTGCTAAGATTTCCGATGGTGTCAGGAATTCTACCTGTAAGTTGATTATTATTAAGACGAATATATTTTAGATTGTTGAGATTGCCAATACTCGCAGGAATTGAGCCTGTGAGTTGATTATTATCCAAAAAGAGATTTTTAAAATGTAAGCCACTAAGGTTGCCCACAGTCTCTGGAATTGAGCCTGTAAGTTGATTATTATTCAAATGGAGGCTAATTAACCGAGTGAGGTGACTGATAGTCTCTGGAATTGAGCCCGTGAGTTGATTATTATTAAGACGAATATATTTTAGATTGTTAAGATTGCCGATACTCTCAGGGATTGAGCCGGTGAGTTGATTATTATCCAAAAAGAGATATTTTAAATGTAAGCTGCTAAGGTTGCTCACAGTCTCTGGAATTGAGCCTGTAAGTTGATTATTATTCAAATAAAGATAATTTAGATTGTTAAGGTTGCCGATAGTCTCTGGAATTGAACCTGCGAGTTGATTGTATTCCAAATAGAGATAAGTTAAACTACTTAGGTTACCGATAGTCTCAGGAATTGAACCTGTGAGTTGATTGCCAGCTAAAAATAAAACTCTAAGGTTAATTAGGTTACCGATAGATACAGGAATTGAGCCTATGAGTTGATTGCTACTCAAACTAAGATCTCTTAAACTGCTAAGATTTCCGATGGCGTCAGGAATTGAACCTGTGAGTTGATTGCTATTCAAATAGAGATGAGTTAAGCTACTTAGGTTACCGATAGTCTCTGGAATTGAGCCTGTGAGTTGATTGCTATTCAAATAGAGATGAGTTAAGCTACTTAAGTTGCTGATAGTATCTGGAATTGAACCTGTGAGTTGATTATTATTCAAATAAAGATAATTTAGATTGTTAAGGTTACCGATAGTCTCTGAAATTGAACCTGTGAGTTGATTGTCAGCCAAATCGAGATAAGTTAAACTACTAAGGTTGCCGATAGTGTCTGGAATGACCCCTGTGAGTTTATTATTATACAAATCGAGATAAGTTATGCTACTTAGATTGCCGATAGTCTCTGGAATTGAATCGGTGAGTTCATTTTTATACAAAGAGAGATGAGTTATGCTACTTAGGTTGCCAATACTCTCAGGAATTCCTCCATTAAGTTTACCTTCTGAGATTTCTAAATGCGTTAGGTTGGTCAGGTTTTTGATTGTATCCGGTATTGTCCCTGTAAATTTATTATTATTGGATTTTAGGGATGTGAGTTGAGTCAAGTTTCCCAAGCTAAGTGGAATTTCACCCTTTAAAGATTGTCCGCTTTTTGTTATTTCCAATTGGGTCAATCGACTATCTTTCCATTGCTGCGAACCTAAATCGAAAGGCCCAATACTTAATTCGCTATTTGTGATTAATTCCCTGAGGAATTTCAGATCGCTTTCCAGGTATAATTTTCCATCGTTTTGCGCATAATCACATCCATCCTGAGTACCCATATAATCAGCGACACAGGTTGGATACAGAGTATCCGGATAAGCCGGACACAATTGGTTGTTGTAAATGGTTGAAACATCCCAATTGTTTACATGTCCCCACGTGAGATTTAATGTGCAAATAGTCTCAGGTACCTGTCCAGTTAATTGGTTATCATTTAACCATAATGACCTCAAACTGTCCAAATCACCGATCTCAGTAGGTATCTCTCCACTGAGTTGATTATTACTTAAATATAACCGTTCCAAATTCTTTAGGTTACCAATCTCGGGAGGTATTGATCCAGAAAGTTGATTGTTCATCAAAGAAACCAAAGATTTTAAATTTGTCATACTGCCGATTTCCGCTGGGATGGATCCTGTCAGTTGATTATTTGCCAACTCTAATGCTTTCAAGTTTTTGAGGTTACCGATGTCTGAAGGGATCGATCCAGTAAAAGCGTTACCGTTAAGTTCTAATATTTCTAAATTTGTGATGTTAAATGCCCAGGACGGGATATCACCACTGAAATTATTATTAGTGAGCCGAAGGTGCTTCAAATTCGCCATATTGCCAATACCGGACGGGATATCACCACTGAGATCATTATCGCCAAACCATAAATTCTCTATCATTGTCAGGTTGCTGATCTCGAGTGGAATGCTTCCCGATAAATCATTACCGGATAAATCCAGACTTGTAAGATTAGATAGAGTGCCGATTATTGACGGAATTTCTCCGGAGAAGTCATTCCACGACAAATTTAATTGAGTCAAGTTTGTCAGATTACTTATCGTTTCAGGAATTGTGCCGGATAGTTGGCTGCCGATCAAGGACAGCTTTGTCAGGCTTGTGAGATTGCTGAGACTTTCTGAGATTGTACCTGTGAGATCGCTGTATTCGAAGGCTAAGCTTGTCAGGCTTGTGAGGTTTTTAACCGTATCTGGAATTGAACCTGTAAATTTATTGCCATAAGTATAAAAATATGTAAGCTCATTAAGGTTACCTATACTTAAAGGTATCTCACCTTTCAAATCAGAATTGACAGTGTAAAAATATGTGAGTCTGCCATTTGTCCATGTTTGAGTACCTAAATCCAAAGGCTCAATAGTTAAATCACTATTTGCGATCAAATCTTTTAAGAATTGTATATCCTTTTCCCAATAACAGTTTTCTTCAATTTCAACGTATAAACTATCACATTCGGCAATTACTGTAGACTGCAATACAAAAAAGGCTAAGAATATTTCTGCCCAAATTTTGAATGGTGTATGCTTTCTAACGTGCATCTATCATTCCCTTGCCGTACCCATTCAAGGTGATTTCGTTTGCAGCGGGGTCCAGTAAAATACTCTCCTGGCTAATGCTGATCTCTGCTGCCCCCGATGATTTCGGTTTAAAATGAATTAATGCAATATCGCCGGTCCCGCCTACAGCATTACCATCGGGACCAAGAAAGGTGATATAAATGGTAAGGACACCGTTCTGGGTATCATTATCCGTAATGAAAAATGGTTGATTACCACCTTGAAAGAGAGAACCACGAGTGACAGATTCAACCGAAAGCTTATTAGCTTCATAATGCACTTGTATTTGGGACATCCCTACATTTTCAATCTTCATGGCATATACTTCAACTTCAACTGTATCTCCTACAGTGACCTCAGCATTATTGGGAAAGAATACCAGGGCCGGCGGATAAATGCCTTTTTCTGCCGCTACTTCCAGATCCAAAGAATTATCAAAAATCGGTTCATGCAATTCACAGGAAATGGTCCAAAAACAAATAATAATGATATATCTTTTAATCCAGAGCAATATAGAACCTCAATTGTGGGGTTTTTAGATTTGGATCAATAACGAAATCGAAACCAGCTTTTTGATAGGCTGTTTCAGCTTGAATTGGCCCGGATATATAGGCATGGATCATATTGGCGATCCACACCGCACCGCCAGCATAGGCCATCATCTTAAGCTGATCGTTAGCTGCAGACTCCTCATCCAGCACTTCTTTTGCTCTAGCTTTTAAAGCAGCGATTTCTGCATGATCAGTGGCAGTATTATAATCTGTGTAAACATCTTCAAATTCACTGTAAGCATTATTGTATTGAGTGTAGGAAACGATAGCAAGTGTGCCAATGGTCAATTCAGAGCCAAGCCACGTCCAACCTGACGTTTTCCTTCCTGAATAGAACTGTCCCCATCCAGGCAAAATTGATGATCTTATTAACGCGTTTAGTTTGGCTCGTCGTAGTTTCTTTGCAGCCGCCATTCTCGCTGCTTCGGCCCTTTCTTCTGCCAATCGAATTGCTTCTCGAGCTTTCTCTTCTTTTTCTCTTAATAATTCTACAGGTGAAACCTTGTTTACTAAATTCCAGGCAACCAGTCCAATCTCCGTGATCAATCCATTTGGATCACCATTGTAAAAGGATTTTCTATTTTCAACTACATCCTTTTTTTCTACAGATAATAATTCAAATTCAAGCTTAAACCAGCCTACTTCACTAATGACAGTGCCCTTAACCACATAATCAACACCCAACATACTTCCCAGTACAATAGCACAGGAATCCGTTTTACACGCTTTTTCAGTTTCAAGTTCATCCATTATTTCCGAAACATTTTCACGATTGACAATAGCTTGAATTGACTGGGTTTTTTCAAGTTCAGACGTAAAACGGTCTGTAAGAACTTGCGCTTCTAATTTACTGAGCCCCTCAACTTCAAATTCAAATACAGCAACCGTCGTAAATATTGGATCCTGCACTGGAGTTTGCGCAAGATTTAAGAGGCCATAATTATTATAATTCAAAGAAGCAAATGCAGACTGAGAAATCGTTTGGGCAGTTAGATTAGCTGCTATAAAGAGGCAAAACCATATACAATATTTCCATACCGACTTCATTTCATCAGAGAATCCCTTCTGATTGATTTGTTCAAATAATGTTATATCTGAAAACGGAAGAATTTACTATGAGTATGAGAAAATATTTATGACAATAAATGAGTTTGATTCACTCACAGAATAAATCGATCCTAGAATGATTAACCCGATAGATGTTTTCACATAATAGATACAAAAATAAAAAATAATAATTGAAATTATTCATCAATTTCCATTTTAATAAATAATGACCACTTTTATTTCATTGACCTCATACCAATCCCAAAAGTTGGATCGATCCAATTTAATGACACCATTCTTGAAACTGTACCGAACACGTTTTCTATAAAGGGATTCTGTAAACCAATCTGAATTGTCTCTTTTGTAATAGATAGCCACATAAGGAGGGCTTTCTTCTTTTAATTCAGGAATGACTAAGGTGCAAATTGCATCATTAAATTCACCTTCCGGTGTAATGAACTCTACCTTTGTGTAATAATATACACGCTTGGTAAGCGATTTAAATTCTGTGAATTTTTGATTTGATTCTTGGGAAACGGCTGCCGAGACCACTAAGCAACATATAATTAATTGGGCGACCCACTTCCCCCCGGGGATCATTTTCATTTTTTCTTTTTACGCTTAAAAAATGAAAATTTCTTTTTGGTTTTTTTTCCTGTTACTTCCTTTTCAGGGACATCCTTTTTTGACCCATCGCCTGTAGATAATTTCTTTTCAAATTCACTCAACTCAACCGGTTCTGCATTCGGGTCTTCCCCGCGCATGGATGCTAATAATCCATATTGGTTACGTGTGCGCTTATGAACCGTTTTTAGCATTTCATTCACTTCTTCATTAAAATGAGATACGGTTCGTTCCATGCGATTGATTAATTCTTCCATGAATGGTTGGCCATAGGCATCACCTAATTTATTTCCAATGGCTTGAAGCTTTTCATTTAAGTATTCTTTTTTAAATTCTGTCGTTTCTTCTGTCACATTATCTCCAGAGTTCTAATGGTTAATTTTTTCCAATTCAGCTGGGGTTAGGCCAAACTGTGATTTTTTTGATAAAAGAATCATCGATGTATCGTAGACTTCTGCCCCGGCGATTAATCCGAATATGGCCCCTAAAAATCGGTTATGCCACATGGAACCCCAGGCGGGACTTGTTTGACGATTCCAGGATTCCATTAACCCAAGTCCCAATAGTGCCGCCACACCAAAAAAATGCAATTTCCATTCAGGTCGTTGGATAATATTCTCTCGGTAATTAATCCGCTCCATTTTGGTAATCGGTACAGATTTAATGGCAAACGGTGTTTGGAGTAATAATCGTTCTTTTTTGTACGATAATAGAGTACCCCTGACCCATTTCCCATTTTGATGTTTCACAGAAACGTATTGTCCTGTTGGTATATTTGTTAACACATCTTTTGTCCGTAAATAGGTCAAGTTTTTCCGAAATGATTCTCTAATCTCTTCTGTAATTTTTGGTAATTGTTTTATTCGCATTTGCAAACCGATAAACTCACGTTGAGTGTAAGCACGTTTACTAATTTTTACTCGGGTATACTCCACGAATGAAACCCGAGATTCAATCCGATTATTATTTATTTCAAAAAACTGAGCACTCTCAAAATTTGCAATTTCTGGATACACTTGGTAATATTGATTTTCTTCTGCATCCAGTGTAAATCCTATATGCTTTGTTAATTGAACAATTTCACCCTTTTGACCCCATAAAGGTAAAATCATCCCAATAATTAGTAACGATTTAAACAGGCGCTTCCAAGGATTCAATTATTTCGTCCAATTCTGGGAATCGATCTGTCGCTTTTTTTGAGAATATTAGGTGTTCATTTTTCTTCACTTCGTACACACCCCCACCCGATGGTATGAGTTCAAATGATTTAATACGATTACCATACTTTTCAAGTAACGCGGAAGCCATACTGGCCGCCCGGGGTAAGTAGTTTCATTGATTGCAATATTCAATCGAAATATGCATTGCGCCTCCTAAAGCCAGGTTGTAATCCAATAAACGCCAAAAACGCCCAATGCACCGGCCAATCCGAAAAGAATTATGGCTGCCTTTCGGAACCCACGTCCTCCAGCATCATATCGGTAAACTGTTTTTATGTTATCATTCATTAAAAATCGAAAGCTGTTTCAATCGTGGTTTGTTTCACCGGTTCTAATCCTGTGCCCGTGTCACGATAATATTGGCGGAAATCCCATATCAAACTGACACCTTTGCTCACTTCATATCCTACTTTATACCCAAATATAGTATTCATAGTTGGATTGCTAAAATCAAATGGATTCTTATCGTTATTCCGTAAGTAATATGCTTGAGCCACGCTAAGTTTAGGAATATTTTCTGCATTAATATCGAACCTAGCATTAAAGCTGTTGAACTCAACATCGCCTTCACCCTTCATGCTGGCATATGAGGCACTGAAGCTGACCAAGTTGAATAAGTCCGCAGATGCAGAACCGTACATACCTGAAGTATTAGAAGAATCAACCAGAACAACTTGATCCTTAGTCCGAATTACTGTGCCGTCCTCGCTGAATTCAGCAACAACACGAGAGAGGTCATAACTGCCGTCAAAAAATTGCGGCGCAAAGAATCCTTGCTTAATACGGTATTCAAAACTCACATTTAAAAAACTAAATAAGCTTGCTCGAACGCCAGGAACTGTAATACCAGTTCCCCCCATTGCTTTACGGCTATAATAGGCATCCCCAGCTACGGCAGGAAAGATGAGTTTATTGAATTCCATATAGGCTTCCAAACTAAGCGATTTCCCTCTCAAAATTGGATAGCCCAGATCAAAAGCAAACCCTTGAGCTGTTGCTTTATTGTCCTTTAAACTAAATGGGGTTGGTTTTAAGGTGAGATCACTATCAGCAGAATCGATGATATTGTCTCCATCACCATCAATATCCCATCCATTTTCCGGTTCTTTGGTTCCACCATTCACATCAGCAATGCCATCGCCGTCTGTATCGTTCCAGTAATCTTTATCTGTGGGGAAATCATCAAACATATCCGGATAAGTATCTCCATCCACATCTTTTAATCCGGAAAATTGATTCATATCCATGATAAAGTTCAATCCGAATGTCAATGGTATTGCATCGGATAGTTTGTATGTGCCTCTAAGTCCCATGAGGGTACCGCCTCGGGAGAAATCTTTCATATTCGACAGGAAGAGTTCTGTGCCAAAGTTTCCGAAGGATACGCCAGTATTTATACCCACTTTCCGAACAGAGGGGAACTCCATCATATTTGAGTATCCAGCTAATAACCCGCCATAACCAATGGTAACATTATTTAATGATCCCCATTTAAACCAAAATGGGTCTGATTTTTGTCCCCAACGGATGAATAAAAATTTATCTATAAAGTCCGATGCTTCATCCCATTCGTCTTTTCGAATTCCACCTTCATTGTCTATGTACATAACCAAATCTAGCCCAATACCTAATTTGCCAAAGGATAATTCCGGGCGAAGTGCCACTTGATTATATATAACCCCATCAATGGTAGCAGATCCAACACCCAATCCTAAGTTAACAGGTTTTTTCGCCGATGGTTCAGGCTCTTGCTCTGTTGATGGTTGATCAGCTTGAGGTTCTGATGAATCTGAAGACCGTTCTGGTTCAGGCTCTTGCTCTGTTGAAGGCTCCTCAGTTTGGGGTTCTTCTTGAGTTTCGGGTTCATTATCTTGCTCTTGTTGATCATCCTGGTCTTCCGGCTCATCTTGTTCTTCTTGAGAATCATCAGGCGATTCCCCTTCTGGGTCTTCAGGATAATCTCCAGGCTCAGCCGGCGCCGGTATGAGTTGACCCAGTGCATTGGAAACAGCTTTTTGTCCAGCACCAACATTCACGGTCATGCCACTAATCGTATTAAATACGTCAAAGTTTCCCGTTTTTCCCACAAATTTATCTACACCAGCAACCGCATCATGAAACGCTGAAAATTGTGTTCCTTTCACAGATGCAACAGATACAGGTGTTTCTACGCGATAAGCTTTTTTTCTATCCTTACTGTTTACGTTATGTAGCGTGGTCCCTTGCTCTATGATTAGGCTTCTTGTATTTGATGTTTCTACAAATTGAAAATCCGTATTTTCCCGAATTTTAACAACCGATTTATCGTCGAGGAATATGACAACTGCAAAACTCGCTTCCCCCACGCGAATCGCATCTCCATTGGATACGGCCTGGCCTGGTTTCACACCGACAGAATAAGTTCCGCTCCCGATAGGTTTAATAAGAACTTCTCCATTGGCCTTCATGACTCTGCCAATCGTTTCAGCCGAACAAATCGTAACGGTGAATAATATAAATATAATTGATATTTTTTTCATGTATGACATCGCCATTTGATATGCCTTATTTATGATAGAAAATTTTGATTATTGCTCTTGAATTTACCAAAAAAAGACAAAACCTCAAGTGCGTTAGTTCACAGATTGATTTATATATTCTTTTACTAAAAATGCGACCGATTCGTAATTCAGTTCAGAATGGGACATCATACCCACTTCACATGTTCGACTGGTAGAGTATCCCTTCATTAATCCTTTTGTATCCAATAACTCATGGGACGTCGCTGATAGATTTAATTCAGGTACAATCAGTCCTCGATCTCCAGCAAATCCACAACAACCCCAATGCGTTGGGATTTCTACATGTTCTGTACATTTTTCTGCCAATTCTTTAAATGCGTCCACGTGCCCCATTTTTTCAGTAGAACAGGTGGGATGCAGTACTATTTTCCGTTCCAATTTTGGCAAATTCATTTTATCTATACATTGGTTTAGAAACGGGATTATATCTACGATATTTAATTGCTCCAATTTTGCAATCGTTTCTGCCTTTAATGTGGCGTTGGGATGGCGTAATTGATGGGTACACGGAGATGTATCAATCAAAATAGGGATTTCACCGTGCTTCGATGATTGCCACAGTAAATCAATGGTTTTTTCTTGACTAATTGCAGCAGCCGTATCATACCCTTTTGAGCTATATGGTTGGCCACAACAATAAGCATTAATTCCAGGCGGTATTTCGAGTGATATACCCACCTTTTTAGATATGTCTACCAAGGTATCAACAATGGATGCGTTTTGATCATTACCAGCAAACACACGGGACAAACAAGTGGGGAAATAGACCCACACTTCCCTATCGATTCCGTTATAAATGGAGAAATTGTTGGCAACGCGAGGTATTTTATCATTCCAATGATAGGGAAAACCAATTTTATTTAATAGACCAAAAATTGAAGCCCAAATCGTTGAACCGAGAAGGGATTCTAAACTTTTTCCGATACCTAACATCGATCGAACCATAAATTGAGTGGATGCAAAATGCTTCGCACTCCAAATGCTTACCCATTTTCCTATCCTTGATACAGACCCTTGCCTTAAAGATTTAACATAAGACCCAGTATCAATATTGACGGGGCACGCCATTTCGCATAAACCATCTGTCGCACAGGTATCAATTCCGTCATAAAGATATTTATTCAAAACAGATGGATCGGCATTACCACCCGCAATTTCTCTTTGGACTGCGATTCGATGTCGTGGCGTCATGGTTAGATCTTTCGATGGACAAACCGGCTCACAAAATCCACATTCAACACATAAATCCACCTCATCTGATACCAAAGGCATCTTTTTTAAATTTTTAACATGAATCTTCGAATCTTTTGCGAGGAGAACATCTGGATTCAATATACTGTTGGGATCGGCTAAGTTTTTAATTTTCCACATAATATCATAGAGTGCACCACCCCATTCATATTCGACAAATGAAGCCATATTGCGCCCGGTACCATGCTCAGCTTTTAAAGAACCATCAAACTTACCTACAGTCAGTTCAGCCATGTCTTGGATCAATCCTTCGAACCGCTTTTCACCCTCACTGGTATTCAAATCTATTGAAGCAGCAAAATGGAGATTTCCATCTTTCGCATGACCAAAAATGACCGCATCATCATATTGCCACTGGTGACAGATAGATTTTAGTTCATTGACAACCTTGGGTAAATCTCGATAATCATAACATAAATCTTCTGTAATTACGCTGGTACCCTTTTTTCGCATAGACCCTACTGTTGGATAAAGTCCTTTACGGATATTCCATAATTGGTTGCGCTGATGCTCATCTGAAATCATGCCCAAAGGCAATTGCCCACCTACATTAGATAAATCATGTGGAATACTTTCTGCTAATTGCTGAATTTCATTTATATGCCATTTTTGAAATTCAAATAAAAGGGCCGATGAATTTTTCTGAATGTGATTAGGGTCATAAGGTGGATTATCAAGATACTTTGCTGTTCGTAACGATGCATCATCAAGCATTTCGATTGCATCAGCTCCAGCATCCACTAATAACGGCAATGCGGCCACAGAAGATCCTACAGAATCAAATAGGGCCATTCCCATGGTTTTGAGTGTCGGATCATCAATTGAATGTAAAGTTACTTCAGATAAAAAGCCCAACGTTCCTTCTGATCCCACCATTAAATGGGCAAAAATATCTAAGGGATGCTCATATTCAATAAAAGCATTTAGTGAATACCCTAAGGTATTCTTAATCCGGTATTTATGGCGTATTTTCTCTGTGAGCGTTGACCGGTTTTCTATATCCCGTTTGCATGCAATGATTCCAGATGCAAAATGAGCTTCATTTTTTACAAACCGATTGTAATCACCTGGTATTGAAGTATCATAGGTATGACCATTGGCCAGTATGAACCGGATATGCTTTAATGTGTGATACGCATTGTTTTGTACACCACAAACCATTCCCGAAGAATTATTGGAAATGATACCACCGATTCTTGCAGAATTCATCGAAGCAGGATCCGGGCCAATACGTTTCTGATAGGGAGACAGATATATATTCGCACGAGAGCCAATAACGCCGGGTTGCAGTTTTATGGCACTTCCCCCTTCCATGACTTCATAATTCTGCCACCCACGCACCACTTCAGCCATTATTCCATCCGTAAGTGACTGGCCAGAGAGGGACGTGCCGCCCGTTCGAAATGTAATGGGGGTCTTTGTATCATTTGCATGGGCAAGTAAAGATATAACGTCTATTTCATTTTGTGGGCGAACGACAGATTGGGGAACCAATCTATACATGCTGGCATCATGGGCATAAGCCAGTCGATCTATAAGATGTTCCGACCAAATTTCTGAAGATATATTTTTGGGAGCAGGCATAGGTTTAAGGCAGAATAGAGTTCACGTCACTGCCTTGGCTGTATTTGCGCCCATGGGGCATTGTATAATAGTATAGGCTCTGCGCCCGATGTTGCACTTATATCCTTCTTATACATAGCATTGGATGATTCACTTCGAAACACAACTGTATCTGTACTTGTGCCATACAGCCAATCGGCATATCTGGCTCCTGCCTGCAAAAAGATCAATTCCGGTGTTCCGCCTATTGTATATACATATAGAAAGTAACTCCCATTTTCATAAGACCAGAGAATGGCTTTTTGACTGTCGGATGACCAACGAATATTCCGGAAATATTGGCTCACGACAGGGAATATTTTTTCTCCATTAGATTTTGTAACGGGATTACCTGAAATTTCACCAGGATAATTCATTTGATAGAGTCCATTCCCTTCGATAACATATAATATTTTTGTTTCATCTGGTGACATTCGGGGCATGATATATTTATCAATATTTTGTGCTTGAGAAACTTGAATTACATTCTTTCCATCAAAATCCATGGTAAAAATATCTTTAACACCCACATTATTATTGGCTTGGTGAATTTGCTGCCAATATAATATTCGATCTTCGCCTTCGATGAATTCTGGATCACCATACCATTCGTTATTTGACTCAGCCGTTAATTTAACTGGCGATTGATCTTCATTTAAGTTTATCAAATATATATTGTGGTCAGCCCCTGTAAATACGGCCATAGATTGATCTGAATTAAAAGCGATATCTTGAGGCTCTTCTCCAGAAATTGTTCTCATATTTGATCCATTTTGGTTCACAATCAAACCCATCCCGCCATCAACAAGAGAAAATATTTTTTGTCCGTTTTGTATCCACAGGGCGAATTGAGCATTTACATTGGATAATAAATGAGTAAATGGCAATCCGGACCCCATATTTAATATAGTTATATCGTCCCCAATTTCACGGATATAATCCACTTTAACCACGCGTTGATAGGAAGATCCACCTCTAACACTACTCCATGCGGATTGATTCCATTTATCAGTCACTCGAAGACGAAAGTAGATTTCCTTATCTTGGGCTACATTTACTGTACCTGATGTATCCGATTGTGTAGTGATTAGTGTAGAATCGACAATAGTTGAATCCGGTAGAGATATTTGTTCAATAACATATTTTTCAAAATCAGAAATGGGTGACTGAGTCCATTTTACCAAGAATTCACCTTCTGCGTAGGTAATTGAATCTAATCTAACAGAGTTTGGCGCCAAATCCACTGGGTGCCCCTCTCCTGCACCCATCGTCTTTTGACCTGTTGTATCTTCTACCTCAATCCAATACCAATTTTCCTGGACAGGTGAAAACGTATTGGTGTCAAAAGTTGTTGTATTTATATCAGCAATCGCTCGAATTAATGTTTTCTCCCCGGACTCAGTGATACCATGATATAGATTGTATTTGGCAAAATCGCCTTCTAATGATTGATCCCACGTAACCGATAGAATTTGGTTTGGTGGTAGTGTGTAAGAAACGGATAAAACATTTACAGATCCAGGTGGTCCAGGGACACTGGGTTCAATTGATACACTGACTTTATTGGAAATGTTTGAATCAGCATACGCATAAATGCGATAAGAATATGTTACTGGATTATTGACAACCTCTTTCAGATCAAGTGTATCAATCCAACTATAAGTTGAATCCCAGAGAATAGCAATACTGTCTTGCCAACTTTCTTCTCCTATTTTCTTGTCAATTATAAATCCGTCAAAATCCCGACCTTTTCTAAACCATGTTAATTCAATATTATCTGAAGATAATTGAGTGGCCCGAAGTGTGTCCGGTGTCCAAAGACTTCGATCACTTCGTGGATCATACGGATTATCCCACACCCGTACAGTATCCTCGCATGCGATGACTAAAGCAATTAGGATAAATATCCTTTTCATCCTGCTCTCAACCACCGATTCATTTGCATGTATCTTGCTTGATAATATAATATTGGAAATATAGTAAATATGGATATCCCATCCATGATGGGTTTGAGTTGATCTAGTGCCTCAATTTGTTTATGATTCTCATCTCCTTCCAATATATTACTTCCATAAGATTTATAGATATTTTCCGATTCATATTGAAGATATCCACGATATCCAGCGGTAATAACCAAAGAACCGATTAAGATGTTTCTTTTGAATTTGTATTTATCTCTATCTTTTTCGATGAGTAAAATATCATGAAATTTTGGATTCACATGAGTGGTTTTGCGGTGACGAATTCGAAAGTCTTCATTATGGATAATATATTGACCGGATTCTAAATGATAGGATCCTGCATCCAACTTTTTATATTCAATGGCACCTTCTTCCACAAGAAAACGAGACGCCCCATCGGCGGATACAATTACGATTCCTTCAGGTACAGGCGCTTCGAAAGCAACATGTCCAATTTGAGGTACTAAGTGCTGCAGCTCAACATAAATGATATCTGATTCATCCTCTGGAAGATGTTTTAAACGATAAGGTTCATATCCATTTTTTAATAAAATTATCGGACGACTTTCCACCACCACACGATCCAATGCCATTGGAGTGAACCCACCCAACGTATCTCTGCCAACGCGAACCATAGCTCCTGCTGGTTTTGTTTTAATATAAACTAGATTTTGTCGTTCATGTACTTCCATGGGAACTCGAGCGGACATGAGCATTTCAGCTAAATTATGCATCCCTCTGGTTTTTAATCCCTCCAAGGACAGTTCATGATCATACGTAACTACATTAATAACTCGCCCAGTTTCGGATTCATACAAGCGACCTTCCGTCATAAAAATATCACCAATTTTTGCAATATGGATGGTGGCCATCCATTCGGTGTCCAACAACATGGAACTAATAACCGCGCATTCAATGGTGGAACATTTGGGATTATCATACCCGGCTATGGACAATACCTGGTTCATATCACCATAATCCATCACCCGGAGTGTATCCTGCTTAAGGAGTTCCACCCGGAAAAGTTCGCTTAATAATTGTAGTTCTGTATCGGCAACCCCTTCCCCAGTAAAATCCAGAACCGATATGGTATGATCATCGGCAAAAAGATATGCGGTTAAAATTGATAGGATGAATAGATATTTGAGCTTCATTGTCCGACAGAAAAATTAGCCTTCAGCAGAGACCATCACAATAGTGAATTTAGAATTATATCATACAGGAAATTGATTTGTTTTTGGCAACAGAATGATCCAAATCAAATGGACTGTAGCCGAATTATAATCGCTGGATTAGAATAGTATATAAAAAGTGAATGATATTAATTATTTACTATTGAGCATTCCCTTCATCTGAACAATCACCACAATCACAAGTGCCATCTCCTATGGCAATACTATCCATTTTGGATACATCTTCAATGGCTAATAATATTTCGCCTGAATTACAAAATATTTGCTCATTTTTCACTTCAAACTTGTTTGCAATGGATCCGTCATGAGAAAACAATGTTATTAGCCCCATTCCTTTTGAAATATCCGCCACACCCTTTTTTGCGCCATCTGCATACCACCAATATGCAATGCCATCCCGTTGGTCATTTACAAAACTCGTTTCTTCCTTCTTCTGCCCAGTCTCAAACCACCAGGTCAGATTTCCATTTAATTTTCCTTTTTTATAATTGGCTTCTGCAAACTTATTCCCATTTTGATACCACTGAGTAACAATCCCTTCTCGCGCCTCTTTCACATATATAGCTTCTTCTTTTACCGAGCCATCTTCGTACCACCATTGAAATAATCCATTTTTTTCACCATTTAGAAAATTTCCAATTGAATACACTTGCCCATTCCCATGCCATCGCGTTACAGTACCTTGAGCGATATTTCCATATAGTGTAACATTGACCTCAGGAGGAGATGAAAAATCGTAAATATCTTGCTCCTGAACGAAGTAGGATCCATCCACGATGCCTGAATCTGAATTAAATGCGATGGGAGACCCTTCCCAACGTTTATCACCGTCATTATAGTTTACATTTGCCATACTCCCATCAGCGAAAGTAATATTGTAAAAACGGTTATCACTTCCGGCAATTAAATATTTCCACAGGCCATTTTTCTTTCCATTTTCATACATTCCAGTCATTCTGACTTGCCCATCAAAATAGTTCAAATAGGCCTCACCTGTAAATGGTTCATTGGTAGTTGGATCAAGTGCAATGCCAGCTTCACTAATCAACTGATTAATTGCTACTGGTTTTGAGCAACTACTAAGTAAGATGAATAATGGTATTAATTTTAAAATATGTTTCATTTTTATATTCTTTCTATTTGTATTTTGCGAAGAGAGAGGGATTTGAACCCCCGATTCTTAGTATGTTCGTCATGAAAAAAGCCAATCGACATTAAATCAATACTTTTTTATTCACAAAAAATCTCTCCTCGGTGAATTTTTTAATTTTCTAACTAACTTGTCGCACTCTGACGCATTTAGGAAAGCTGCTCAGTTAGCTTGGTAAACTACCTTGCCACCAACGATAGTAGATTTTACATATACATCTTTGATCTTGGCAGGTGATATCTGAAGTAGATTATCAGATAAAACTACTAAATCAGCGAGCTTTCCAACTTCTAAAGATCCTTTTATGTGATCTTCAAAACTTGCATATGCTGTATTAAAAGTATATGCTCTAATCGCCTCCTCAACAGTAAGTCTCTCACCAGCAAACCAGCCAGTTTCAGGAGCTCCAGATAATGTTTTTCTGCTCACCGCAGAATAGATACCTAACATTGGGTTAAGATAATATCGTGATGCATTAGTTCCTGGAGAATCAGACCCAAAACTTATAACTGCACCCGCATCCCATAATCTTCGAAATGCATATGCTCCCTCTGATCTATTTTTTCCAATCCTCTCTTCCATCCATCGCATGTCATCAGCAACGTGGAAAGGTTGAACTTCAGCAACAATTTGAAGCTCTCCGGCACGTTTAATGTCATCATCAGACATTACCTGCGCATGAACAAGCCTAAATCTTCTATCTTTTATACCATTTACATTAATTATATTTTCCAGCATTTTAAGTAGATATCCATTCGCCGCATCGCCAATTGCATGTACAGTAAGCTGTATGTCATTCGCATCAGCGTTGATTGCCAACCTTTCTAGGTTGCTTTGCATGTCTTCTGCATTAAATGGACTTCTTTCAAATGGAAACATGATATCCCTCCAGATTCCTTTACTGGATGGATCGTTTGAATATGGCTCGTAGAATCTTGCTGAACTATTTCCCATTATTCCATCAATCCAAGCTTTTGTAGCACCATATCGTATCCACTTATTGTTATACCCTACTTTAGATCCAATTTCTTTTACCGATTTCCATTTGTCCAATGATGGACGATAGCGTACTCTTGCAGTCATTTTTCCATTATCTCTCAAATTTTTATAGATATCTATGTAAGATATATCCGATGTAATGTCGCAATAACTTGTAACCCCTACACTAGCCATCTTTTTCCATGCTTCCAGAGTTTCAGCAGTTCTCTGTTCAAGGGATATTTTTGGAATGATTTTTGAAAAATATTCTTTAATATTATCTTTAATTAAGACAGTTGATTCAACGTTATTTGAGATTGGATTAAATAAAATACCTGTTGGCTCGCCAAAGCTATTTCTCTGAACAACTATTCCCTCAGGGTCAGGAACACCTTTTCTTATTTTTGCCTTTTCAAGTGCAGCATTGTTTGCAAGATATACTTTTCTGTCAAACCTCCTAACCAAAACAGGTCGATTACGAGTGAACTTATCTATCATTATTTTATTTGGCAGAAAATAATTGCCATATGGACCATTTTTATTTTTTGGTTTTTTGTAGTTAGATATGTCTCCTTCAAGCCACGTTTCGTAAGCTGACCAATCTCCTCCTGTTATCCAAGTGTCCTTTGCATAGCGATCATTAACAGATCTAATGCGCTCAATGAATTCTTTTTCTGTAGAAACATCTAAAAGATTTAAGCCGTATAATAATCTTCCAGTGCTTTCAAAATGAACGTGATTATCATAAAAACCAGGTGCGACCATTGCTCCATTTAAGTCTAAAACCTTCGTCTGCGAATCAATGTACCGATCGGTTACTGTATTTGATCCAACATAAATAATTGTATCGCCAGAAATAGCCAAAGCTTCATGGATTGAATTATTCTTATCAACTGTCCATATAAAACCATTTTTTAGCACCAAATCAGCTTTTTGCGATAAGACAAAGCTGGATAGAATGATAATTGTAATAATTGAATTTTTATTCATAATATTTAAGGTTAGCGGAGAGAGAGGGATTCGAACCCCCGATACCCAAAAGATATACCGCATTTCGAGTGCGGCGCATTCAGCCAGACTCTGCCATCTCTCCAATAAATCAGTTCGGAAATTACGTACTTCTTTGCAATTTGAAAAAGTCCTGAATAAGGGAAATTGATTGTTTTTCTAAAACACCACCTTTTACGGATACTTTTGTTTTAAAACGAGGATCGCCACAAAGCTGGTATAAGGAGCCACAGCACCCAGCTTCTTCATCGTAACAACCAAATATAACCATTTTTAGCCTGGCATTTACAATAGCACCCGCACACATGGGGCATGGTTCTTTGGTGACAAAAAGGGTACAATTATTGAGCCGCCAATCTTCTAATGTATTCGCAGCTGCCGTTATGGCAATAATTTCTGCATGAGCCGTTGGATCGTTTAGTTGCTCACGTTGATTATATCCACGCCCAATAATACGGTCTTCGTATACCACGACTGCACCAACGGGCACTTCATCCGCTTCATAGGCTTTTTCCGCTTCATGGAGCGCCTGAAGCATCCAGTATTCATTATCTTTTCTCAAGTGAAATTATTTGGAAAGGAGATAATCTTGGAGTGTCATGATTTGTTTCGCCATTTCTTTACGACCGGTAAGGGTCGTATCTGTGATGACAAGTTCACTGGAATTCAACGAATCCAAGATAACCGTGACTTGTAAAATTGTAGAATCAAATTTTCCCAAAGCGTAATACGAAGCTGCCAACGTGATTCTAACATCTAAATAATTAAGGAGAGAATCGTGTGTAAAAGCCCACCCCTGTGTAAGGGGCTTAACGGTTGAATCCAAAAATGCCGTTCCATATTGGATCGTTTTGGCGTCTTTTCCTAAAGCGTGATTCGCAAATGTCAGTCCAGCCAATATTTCTGATTGAACATCAACCGGATTCCATTGATACTGCGTTTTCTCTAATCCAGTTGTAAAATGGGCAATACTACTATCCAATACCATTAATTTTGCATAGGTCCACCCCAAGCCATTATATCCATCTTTCCAATCTTTATTTTCCTTAATCGCATCTAAAAACCAAGCATTACTGGTTAAATATTCCTGTGTTTCAAATAATACCCAACCGTATTCTGCCATATCTTCTGCAGTTGCATAGTATTTTTTCCGACATGCATCTACAGTAATTAAACCCAACGATAGGATAAACAAAACTGTTGTTTTTGACATCCGTCCCATCATCGTATTAACATCACTTTTTTAGTTTGGCTTCGGCCCATATTGGTGAGCAAATGAACAAAATATATACCAGAAGAAACCGGCACCCCATTTTGATCTTTACCATTCCACTTTAATCGGTATCGCCCAATTCCCTGTTGCGTATTGACCAAAGTTTTTACATTTCTGCCCAAAATATCATAAACAGTTAATGTTACTTTTTGAAAAGGACCATCGATAAAGCCTAAATCATATTCTATAGTCGTTACTGGATTGAAAGGATTTGGGT
>Ga0207986_1000452_pt1 | contig 19712 bp, 16 predicted proteins | sample ETNtaG_26_FD_185764 | JGI IMG/M metagenome (GOLD analysis project Ga0207986, IMG submission 185764) | Marine microbial and viral communities from oxygen minimum zone, Eastern Pacific Ocean - ETNP201302SV89 (SPAdes) (version 2) | ecosystem: Environmental > Aquatic > Marine > Oceanic ... | reverse complement strand
GCTTACTCATTGTCGTGTTGTACCTCGCGGCACGACTGCTGCGGCCACTGGGCACCTTGGGCATGCTGGTGTTTCCAGCCGCAGCGCTGGCCCTGGTGACCGGCTGGATTTTCCCTGGCGAGGCGTACGCACCCCGCCTGCAGGGAAGCACAGCGCTCACCCATATTCTCGGCGCCGGTCTCGCCTATGCTCTGCTGAGTCTGGCGCTGGCCCAGGCGCTGCTGCTCACTGCCCAGGATCACACTCTGAGACAAAAGAAAACCACTAGGTTCTTCGCCACTCTGCCACCGGTCGAAACTATGGAAGCGGTGTTGTTCCAGTTGATCTATGCCGGTTTTGTCCTGCTGACCGTCACCCTGATCAGCGGTGGACTATCCTCCGGGCAGATGTTTGGCAACGCCCTGCTGTTGAACCACCACACGGTGCTGGCATTGCTTGCCTGGTTGAGCATCCTGGTTCTCATCATCGGACGTTTGACGTTTGGCTGGCGTGGCCGGGCAGCGGTTATCTGGACTTCGGTTGGATTTTCCCTGCTGGCACTTGGATATTTTGGCACTCGCTTCGTACTCGAGGTTCTGCTGGGCAACTGACATCGATACGGGGGTAGCCCATTACCATGGCCCAACCTGAAGCGAACGAGGTGCTGGCCTTCTGGTTCGGCGATGCCCTCGAAGGCCCGGACCGATCCCAGGCGCGCCAACAAACCTGGTTTACGACCGATCCCGAATTCGACCGCACGATTGCCGAACGCTTCGGCCGGCTACCCGATGCCGCCTTGCAAGGAGATCTCGATAAGTGGGCTATCAGCGCACGTTCCAGCCTGGCCCTGGTCCTGGTGCTGGATCAATTCCCCCGCAACATCTACCGCAACAGCCCGCAGGCCTTTGCCTACGACGGTGCGGCGCTCAAACGCACTGCTGCTGTTGTTGATCAAGGCGTCGACCAGCACCTTCACCCAGTGGAAGCGACCTTCTTGTACCTGCCGTTTGAGCACTCTGAAGACCTGGCGGTGCAACAGCGCTCGATCGCGCTGTACCAGCAACTCGCTCAGCGCTCAGGTGTCTATGCCAAAATCACCCAGGAAGCCTTGGAGTACGCCCGCAAACACCGGGACATCATTACCCGTTTCGGACGGTTTCCCCACCGTAACGCCATACTCGGCCGTCCATCGAGCCGTGCCGAGCAGGACTTCCTTGCCCAAGGCGGCGATACCTTCGGCGTCGCCCAGCCGCCTTAAGATGTAGTAGCGTTTAACGTCTCTCTACACCACGGCGTGAACCTTTCCCACGCTGATACTAGCCTTCTTGGATATGACCCTGTAGGGAAAACTAGAGGCTCTCAGAGCTCCGATTCAGGTCCCGAATCGATCCAGTTGCCGGTACCACCAGACTGAAGCGGCAAGGAACCAGGGCTTGCCGTGGTACAGGGGCCGGGTGCGAAACGGCAGGTCTGACAGCGGGCTCTGGCCATCGGCAAGACCGAGCACCTGCTGACCTAGGCGGGTTCCGAAATAACTCGCCAACGATACCCCGGATCCGCAATAGCCCAGCGCGTACCAGATGCCGTTATGGCGTCCCAGATGTGGCAGGTGCTGGAAGGTCCAGCCAACAAAACCCATCCAGGAATGGGTTACCTTTGCTCCCAGCAGCTGCGGGAAGATAGTCGTCATCTGCTTGTGCAGGAGCGGCGCGCTCACCCGGGTATCGGTTTCGGCCAATGACACGCGACCGCCAAAAAGCATCCGCCGACCGTCCGGCGAGATCCGGTAGTACACGACCAGCCGGCGGCTGTCGACAATAACGCGGCCACCGGGAATCAGAGCACGCGCAGACCCTGCCCCCAGATCCTCCGTTGCAATCATGTAGGTGCCGATGGGAATAACGCGCCGCTGCTGCCATGGTGTGAGCGGGCCGGTATAGCCGCTGGTCGCGACGATGACATCCCGCGCCTTGACCGCGCCCTTGCCAGTTTTAACTACAAAGCTATTGTTATTGCCGTCCTGTTCGATAGTAAGCGCCGGACAATTGCCGAGCACCTGCACTCCACTTGCCAACGCCCGCTGCAGAATTCCCTGGTGATAAGCCGCCGGATCGAGCGCCGCGTGTTTGCTGTGCACCAATCCACCATGATAATAATCACTGTTGATTTCGGCATGCTGCTCCGATCGCGGCACCAGGTACACGTCTGTCGCAGGATCGTCGGGCTGGCTGTCCAACAGCCGAGCAAGTTTCTGGTAGTGGGCGGGGGTATGGGCACCATAAAACCTGCCGCTTAACTTGAAATCACAATCGATGTCCTCCTCGCTAACGAACTCACCGATCCAGGCTAGCGCCCGCTGCCCCTCTACCAATACCTGGCGGGCTTTGCTCTCTCCGTACTGCTTTGCAAGGTGGGCAAAATCCGGCTTGATGCTGCTGCTCACTTGGCCGCCGTTACGCGAACTGCAACCCCAGCCGGGATCCTCCGCATCTATTACCAGGGTCAAGCGGCCGCCCCGAGCGGTTTGTAACGCCGCACACAACCCGGTGTAACCCGAGCCGATAACTAGAACGTCGACCTGGCCGGGTAGATCTACTTGCGGCAAGGCGGGACGCGGTGTGTGCTCCCACCAGTAGGGCTCGTCTTTAAAATCCGGTGCGAAAATTTCCGGGCCTGCCGTATTCACTTACCCTCCCCTCACACACTCTGCGCGCTAACTTGCCGCCGGGAATTCTCCAGCCAGTTTGGGCTGATCTCCACCCCCCAGCCAGGCCGGTCGCTGACCAGAACCTGGCCTGCTTTCACGGTATAGGGTGACTCAACAAAAAGATCTTCCTGCCAGGGGTAGTAGTCGGATCCCTCGATCGAAAATTCGAGATATTTACCTGGATTGTCGATCGCCCGAAGCAGGTGCATGGTAAACAGGGTCACCATGGAAAGATTAGCGCAGTGTGGCGTGCACGGTAGACCCTTGGCCGCTGCCATGTTCGCAACCTGCACTGCTCGCAACATACCGCCAACGTAACACACGTCTGGCTGGACAATATCGACAATGTTCAGATCGATTATGCGCCGCCAAATCGTCAGGTCGCAATCCTGCTCACCACCGCTGACATCCAGCGACAGCGCTCTGGTTACTTCGCGAGTCTGCTCCAGTTCCCAGTACAGACATGGCTCCTCAAAATGCTCGACGCCCTCACTTTCCAGCAATTGTCCCACCTCGATGGCCCGCTGTGGCGAGTATCCACCATTGGCATCGACTAACAACGAGGCATCCTTGCCCAAGGCCTGCCGCATAACCGGCACAATTGCCTCAGTCCGCCCAGGCCACTCGTCCACGTCATGGCCGCACTCAGCCCCGATCCGGAATTTAAAAGCATCGAAGCCATGCTTGTCGCGCAGGCCCGCCATGCGCTCGGCCTCTGCTGGCGGGGTGATATCACGCCGCATGCTCGAAGCGTATGTGCGCAGGCTCCCCGGTGTACCGCCGAGCAGTTCACAGACACTCTTGCCCTCGACCTTGCCACGCCGGTCCCACAGTGCAGTCTCGAGCCCTGCCAGTGCCCGGCGCAGGTAGGAGCCGGGAAACTTATGTTCACGCTCTGGAATGGCCTCGACCAGGCAGGCGATCTCGCCGGCGCCCCGACCCAAGGCCCAAGGTGCGATCTGCCGGTGCAGCACCTGGGCCGTGATATCGGCGTTATACGGTGATACCTGGCCCCAGCCGCTGCTGCCATCCGTGACACTAACCCGCACAAAGGATAGAAACTCTCGAGTGAAGGTCTCTATTTGGTCGATCACAGGTTCCGTGGTCATAGGCCAACACGCCTTCGCAGGTGACAAGACAGCCTGGGCCGACTAGGGGCAATCATCTGTCTGGGAAGACGATTACGTTCCGTAAGGCTTTGCCGCGCCGCACCCCGTCGACGGCATCGTTGATCTCCTCCAGTACAAAATGCCCTGAGACCAGTTCGTCAAGTTTCAGGCGGCCAGCCTGGTAGTGCGCAACCAGTTGTGGGATGTCTGTTGCGAGATCGGTTCTACCCATCTTGCTGCCAACCACCTGCACCGCATCGCCAGCAAGGCTCAGGGTGTCTACCTGCGCGGTGACACCCTCGGCAGTCATGCCAACCAGCACCACCATGCCGCCGCGGCGCACCAGCTGCAGTGCCTGTTCTAGGGCAGCCGCACTGCCAGCGGCAACAAATACACAGTCCGCACCGCGGCCATCACTCAAGCGCCTGACTTCATCAATGAGATTAGGCTCGCGTGCATTCAAGCCATGACTGGCGCCAAAGCGCCGGGCAGCCTCGATCTTGTCATCTGACAGATCAACCGCAATGTTGCGTGCGGCTCGGGAAATGGCGGCACCCTGAATACAGTTAAGGCCCACACCGCCGGTACCGATGGTCACCGTCGTCATACCCGGCTGAATTCTCGCTACGTTAGTTACTGCACCAAATCCGGTAATGACACCACACGACAGCAGCGAGGCACTAGCCATCGGTAACGATGCGGGTATTGCGACCACCTGTGAGGCTTCCACCACTACCTGCTCGGCAAATGCGCCCGTACGCAGGCCCTGGCCTACCGCCTGGCCGGCTGCGTCGGCCAGCGGCGTTTGCTGATCCAGATGGAAAGAGGTTTCGCACAGGCTGCCGTGACCTTGGACACAGTAATAGCACTGCCCGCAGGTACGCAGCAAAGTAACTATCACCGATTCACCGATTGCCAGGTGACCCACCCCAGGCCCAGTCCGTTCGACGATGCCGGCGGCTTCGTGGCCAAATACTACCGGGGTCTCTCCGCCCCAGCCACCATCCATGTAGGTCACGTCACTACGGCAGATCGCGCAGGCCTTGAGTCGAACCTGTACCTCTCCCGGTCCTGGCGCAGCCAATTGCAAATCTTCTATGACCAGCGGTGCACCAAACGTCCTACAAACTGCCGCCTTCATGTGATCTTCCGTCGCATAGGGCTTTTTTTATCTCCGCCCGGTCCGGGCGACAATGCCAGAACTGTATCGCCACTCAAACCGCCGGGCAATACGCCCAGGCGCCCTTTTAGGGCCGCGCCATCGTCGTGATCACGTAGACTACGCGCCTCCACGCCCCATCACCCATGCTCACCGCCAAACCCAAGCAACAGAAACTCGCTGGCCACTTATTGTTGGTAATGATCCTTGCCAGTGTGCTCGCAGGGCTGGGCTTGAGCGACTTTCTGTGGCTCGCGGGGCCCTGCGGGGCCGCCGCCATGATACTGCTATGGCCGCGCACCCGCCGCATTCAACGGATCCAATGCATTACTTTTATTGCTGTCGGCTTGGTCGCACTGACCTGGGCACTCCTGCTCGGCTACGGACAAATTCCGGTCCTGCAACTGATGACTCAGAACCAGTCACTCATTAGCATGTTATGTGCAGTAACTTTCCTTCGACTCATTACTCGTACCGACACAGATGCCGATCACATACAGGTGGGCGGCGAAAAAAGTTTTGTGCGCACATTGGCAGGGCTGCACCTTTTTGCCAGTGTAATCAATCTCTCTGCCCTGGTAATTTTCGCCGACCGTCTGGTACAGGTGAGCCAACTAAACCGTATCACCACCACCATGATCCAACGAGGTTTCGCCCTGGCAGCGCTTTGGTCACCATTCTACGCCGCCATGGGCACCTCGCTAGTGTACGCCCCGGGTACTCAATTGAGCGATCTGTGGCCAGTGTCCCTGCCGCTGTGCGCAGGCGGGCTTGTCTTTACCTGGCTGGAAAACCGCTATCGCTCAAACGACCGTTTGGCAGGCTTCATCGGCTATCCTGTGAGTTTCAAGGCGATATGGATACCAACGACGCTGGTCGTCGCGGTGCTCGGACTGCATGCATTACTGCCGGACGTGTCCGTCCTGACCCTGGTGAGTGCACTTGCGCTGGCGACCACTGTCGCAGTGCTGATCTACCGCCACTCACTGCTGCCAGCGCTTACAACTGTCAGATCCTTCAGTAGTACCCGACTGCCGGATATGTATGCAGAACTGGCACTTTTTCTGTCGGCCGGGGTAATGGCAACAGGATTGGGCGCGCTAGTCGCGCAGGCAACACCGCAACTGCCGATTACAGAACTAAGCCCAGTGCTTGCTATCGTCGTGCTCGCGATCATGCTGCTCCTCGCCATCTCTGGTGTACACGCGTTGATCACCATCGTTGCCGCTTCAGCTATCCTGTTGCCGCTCGAACCGCAACCGGCGCTGCTTGCGTTCGTGTTTCTCACCACCTGGTCCCTGGGCGCCACCGGTAGTCCGATCTCTGGTCTTAACCTTGCGATTCAAAGCCGTTATAGCATTGCAATAAGCAACTGCTTCCGCTGGAATCTCCTCTACACTCTAACCATGTTCGCTGCAGCCAGCCTTCTCATCCTGCTGGTATTTCGCTGAAACGCGCCTCTTCCAGCTGGCCTCCTCGATCACTCGGGGCATAAGTACCAGTCGTACTCGAGTGGCGTGAATCGTGCCGAGAACTGGTCAAGCTCAAACTGCTTGCAAGCACAGTACAGTTGAATGTAGTCGCTGCCTAGGTACTCTCCCAGTACGGTAGTGCTGGCCAACCGATCCAGCGCTGCCTGCCAGGTGAACGGCGTTCCCTCATCCAGCACCGTACCGGCATTGTCTGTACGCGGCGGGGGCGGCTGCAGTTTACGTGACAGGCCATGGTGCACGCCGGCAAGTATCGCCGCCAGCGTAAGATACGGGTTGGCATCTGCCCCGGCCATGCGGTGCTCAATACGCCGAGCCTCACTGCTGCCCGTGGGGATGCGTACTGCCACCGAACGATTGTTGTAGCCCCAGGTGGGTCCGGTTGGCACATACAGATTCGGTGCAAAGCGCCGATACGAATTGACGTTGGGAGAAAATATCGCCATAGCTCCCGGCAGCAGATCCAGTAAACCCGCCACCGCCTGGCGCAAGCGGGTACTGCCCTTTTCAGTGCCGTCATCGAACACGTTGACTCCGTCGCAATCGAGCAAACTCAAGTGCACGTGTAAGCCGTTACCGGCTCCCTCCGGATAGGGTTTGGCCATAAAGGTTGCTGTCGCCCCGTGGCGGCGGGCGAGACCCTTGACCGCGCGCTGCAACAAGATAGCCTGGTCAGCCGCAAGGACCGGGTCATTGACATGGCGCAGGTTAATCTCGTACTGGCCTACCGCATACTCGGCAGTCGTCGCGCCCAACGGTACTCCCTGTGCTCGAAGAACACTCTCTACTTCAGACAAAAAGTTGGTAAAACCATCAAGGTCGGCCAGGCTGTAGACCTGAGTTGAAGATGCTCGGCGGCTGGAGTCCGGCATTTGTGGAGGCGCCGGCTCACCGCGCTCGGCTGAGTCGGCATCGATCAGGTAGAACTCCAGCTCAATCGCAACTACCGGCGTCAGGCCGAGCTCACTTAAACGCTCAGTCGTGCGCGCAAGCACCTGCCGGGGGTCGATGGGGCACGCTGAGCCATCCAATTCAAACAAGTTGCCCAACACCTGACCGCTTGGTTGAGTCGACCATGGTACGTACTGCAACGAGCCTGAGACAGGCCGGACTATCACATCCGGATCGCCATCAGAAAAACCCCGGCCACAAGCATCAGTACACGTACCCGTAACATCAAGTGCCATGATTGAGCTCGGAATCTGCAAGCCTTCTTGGTAAAACTTGCGAATGTCATCACGGCCCAGCCTTTTGCCCCGAATTACGTTGCACAAATCCGGCAGCAGTACGTCAACAAACCGGCACTCGGGATGGGTTTCAAAAAAGGTATCGAGTTCGGTACTCATGGAGTGTCACTGCCGAGGTTGAATGTTGGCAGTTAATTATGCCAGTGGGCTTAGGGCGACGGCTCAACCACCATTCAAACTTTGTCGCCAGGCGATTGCCGGCAGCAGGTCTCGTGGCTGGCCAGCACACAAACCACAGACACTACTAGCCACAACAGCAGCATAAGAAAGCCGATCCGGTAACTTTCAAACAGGTAAACACGCAAACCGTCCGCACCCACGTTACCCTGCCAGAACCAGTCCAGCACCCAGCCAACCAGCGGTTGCAGCAGCATGGGGCCGCACATCACACCCATATTCACGAGCCCCGATACGGTACCCGCCAAGCGCAGCGGCACCGACTCTTTGGCCTGGGCGAATCCAAGAATCATACCGCCGGAAGATAGACCGGCAAGCATAAGTGCGCTAACGAGAACCCAGACCGGCAGATCAGGCACCAACACTACCAGCGCCCACGCCAACAGCGCGACAAAATTTCCAGCCGCATATGGTACCCGCCGGCGACGCAATTTTTCCGAGGCCATTCCGAACAACGGGCCGCTGAAGGCCCAGCACAACATCATGCCAGAACACACGCTAGCCGCTGCCACAGGGGTCAACTGGTAGATGTCGGTCAGAAACGGCATGCCCCAAAGGCCCGCAAAAGCCAACACCGATCCCACAATACCCCCGGGTGCAAGTGCAAGCAGCCAAGTATTGCGATATCTGAGCACAGCGCGCAACCTATCCACCTCGCCCGTTTGCAGATCACCAGCATCGGCGACCGGTATGTAACCGCGATACCCTTTGTCAGAGGGATCATCCCGCACTACCAGCCAAACCAGCAAGGCGAGAATTAGCGATACTCCGGCTGCCGCAATCACCACCGCGCGCCAACCAAACACGTTACTCGCGAATTGCAAAGGCACGCCACCAAACACAGCGCCAGTCATGCCGACCACCAGTAACAGCCCAGCGGCAAGGGCGTAGCGCTGGGCAGGCAGCCAATGGGTTGCAAGCTTAAGGACGCATACAAACGCTACGGCCACCGAACCTCCGATAAGAAAGCGGCCCACACCAGCCCAGAACAGTGTCGACGCTGTAGCAAACACTACTGCACCGATAGCGCTAAGAAAAAGTCCGCCTACCAGTAGCCACCGTGGACCCCAACGATCAACCAACAGACCCGTAGGCACCTGCATGGCAACGTAAGAATAGAAATACAGGCCCGAAAGGCCGCCAAGTGCTGCCGCACTAAGGCCAAAATCCTGGCTAAGCTCCCGGTGTAGCACCGCCGGTGCCACTCGATGAAAAAACGCCACCAAAAAAAATGCTGCCCCCAAACTCCAGACAAACCAAGAAAGCGATGCTGAAGGGAGTATGCGATTGCTAGTAGAGTTCACGATATCGGTACGCCACAAAAAACCGGCAGTTGCCGGCAGTGCTTGATAATTCCGTTTATCGGAACATCAACAGATTGGGAAGACGGTATTTAATTCTACGTGACTTCTGGTCTAAAATTGGCAAAGTTTTTTCAATAGTTCGGCACTAATATTACGCCCCGAACATCCGGGGCGATATCACCGGTGCGCCCGAGCAAACCCTTCCCTGGCTACCCAAATAGGAGAATGCTGTAAGATGAAGCGCTACTCAGCGTGGAGCGTTTTTTTTAACGGTCTCACCGGCCAGCGAAACTGGGATCGCGCTTGGCGTGATTCCGAACCCCGCAGCGAATATGACATCGTTATCGTTGGCGCTGGCCTGCACGGCTTAGCAACCGCCTTCTACCTGGCCAACAACCATGGCCTCGGCAACATCGCGGTACTGGAAAAAGGCTGGCTTGGCGGGGGCAACGCGGGACGCAATACCACCATCGTACGCTCCAACTATATGATGCCCGGTAACCGGGCCTTCTACGAGCACTCACTCAAGCTCTGGGAAAACCTTAGCCATGAGCTGAACTTTAACGTGATGTTCAGTCAACGCGCTCACGTGAGTTTGTTACACAGCCCGGCCGCACGCGATTCTGCTGCCCGGCGCTACAACACCATGCGCCTGACTGGGGCGGACGGGGAACTGTGGGATCTGGCCACTCTCAAACGCAACATTCCTCACCTCAACTATAGCCTGGACGCTCGGTTTCCGATCACCGGAGCGGCCGTACAACCACGTGCCGGCACTGCCCGTCATGACGCGGTGGCCTGGGGTTATGCCCGCGCTGCCGACCAGTGTGGCGTTGACATCATTCAGAACTGCGAAGTAACCGGAGTTACCCGGGATGGTGGCCAGGTCACGGGCCTGCAAACCAGCCGAGGCCTCATCGGTGGAAAGAAAATCGGCTTTGCCGTAGCGGGCAATACCTCGCGCCTTTGGCGAATGGCAGGTCTCGGCAAGCTGCCAATCGAAACGCATAAATTGCAGGCGTTTGTTTCCGAGCCTCTAAAACCGCTGCTCGACCAAGTGGTCGTATTCGGTGTCGGCGGCACACACTTTTATATATCCCAGTCGGACAAGGGTGGCATGGTGTTTGGCGGCGACCTCGACTGGTATAAATCCTATGCCCAGCGGGGTAATCTGCCCCTGGTGCAGGACGTATCCGAGTGTGCGACTTCGATCCTACCGTGTCTTGGCCGGGTGCGCCTTCTGCGACACTGGGCGGGAGTGATGGACATGAGCATGGATGGCTCGCCCTTCATCTGCAAAACCCCTTTGACAAACCTCTATCTGAACGCCGGCTGGAACTATGGCGGCTTCAAGGCCAGTCCTGCTTCCGGTTGGTACTTCGCCGACCTCATCGCCAACGACCGTGCTGATCCGGTCATCGCTAATCACAACCTGCAGCGTTTCGAGCAGGGCATCAACCTTGATGAACGCGGTGCCGGCCCGGATCCCAAGTTACACGGCTGAAGGCAATCTATGATCAGAATCCCCTGCCCTTTCTGCGGCACCCGCGATCATAGTGAGTTCTCCTATGGCGGCGATGCCACCGTCATATATCCACCGCTCAATGCCGCGGCCACCGACTGGATCGAGGCCGTGTTTCAGCGCGACAACATCGACGGCGTGCAATTTGAATCCTGGCAGCACCTGCATGGCTGTCGCCTGTGGATTATCGTCGAGCGTGACACCTGCACACACGAGATTCTTTCCGTTCGGCCAGCCGATGACGCTATCGCACGGGCTCTCACGATAGCTAGCGCGCACCCAAGGGGGCCAGCATGAGTACTCGGCGCCAACCCAGCGGCGGCCACATTGACCGCAGCAAAGTGCTCGATTTCACCTGGGACGGGAAACCGTTACAAGGCTATGCGGGTGACTCGTTGGCCTCAGCCTTGCTGGCAAACGGGGAACAAGTCCTTGGGCGCAGTTTCAAATACCACCGGCCTCGGGGCGTGATGTCAGCCGGGGTAGAAGAATCCGGCGCACTGGTCACGGTGGGTGCTGGTGCCCGCTGCGACGCCAATGTACGGGCGACCACGCAGGAACTCTATCAGGGGCTGGTTGCCCAGGGCCAGAATGCCTGGCCCAGTGTGCGCTTTGATTTTGGTGCGCTAAATGGCCTGCTGAGCCGATTTCTTTCCGCCGGCTTTTACTATAAGACTTTTATGGGTGTGCCACCGCTCGAGTGGGGCTCCGGTACCGGCATGTGGATGCGCTACGAAAAAATTATCCGCCGGGCGGCAGGTATGGGCAAGGCTTCGCGGGCCCCAGACCCCGACCACTACGAACATGCCCACGGCTACTGTGACCTGCTGGTGGTCGGCAGCGGCCCGGCTGGCCGTGCTGCCGCCCGGGCTGCTGCTCAAGCGGGCCTGGACGTGGTGCTGGTCGAACAAGATTCCATCAGTGGTGGCAACAGCTTGTCGCAACCAGGCGCTGCGGCTGCCTTGGCTGATGAGATCACGGCCCTGGAGCAGGCCGGCGTGCGCATCATGACCCGCACTATCGCGTTTGGTCTTTACGACCACGGCACCGCCGGGCTGCTCGAACGGGTCACCGATCACCTCGCTGGCCCACCGACCTGGCTGCCACGCCAGCGCTTCTGGACCCTGCGGGCGGCCTACATTGTGCTCGCTACCGGTGCCATCGAACGCCACCTCGCTTTTGGCAATAACGACCGGCCCGGCGTAATGACCGTGGCTGCTGCCCGCACCTACCTCAACCGCTTCGCCGTGCTGCCTGGCGAACACATCGTAGTGGCCACCAACAACGACTCTGCCTACCCAGTCGCAGCCGAACTGGCAAACGCTGGCGCTTCCGTTCGTTTACTGGATGCGCGCACGACCATCCCCGACCAAGTCCGCAATTCACTGGCCAGCGCCGAGGTTGACTTGCACCTTGGGCTTGCGCCGCTGCAGGCCCGCGGTGCCAGCGGAGTCAATGCTCTGGCCCTGGCCAAAGCTGATGGCGCAAACTGGCGGGAAGCCGGCAGCATGTCTTGTGATCTGGTGCTGGTTTCGGCCGGCTGGTCGCCGGTGGTCAACTTGCTTTCGCACCGCGGCGTACATCCGGTGTGGGATGCGGCCAACGCCTGTTTTCTGCCAGATACCAGTGTCGAACCGATTACCATGGCAGGCTCGGCGGCTGGAGTCTGGCATACCAGCGACTGCGTGGTCTCTGGAACTGCGGCTGGAATTCGCGCCGCCAACGCACTGGGTAAATCCGTCTCCCAGACATCGGCCCCAGCTGCGGGGGGCTGGCAAGCACCGATAAAGGCGCTGTACGAAATCAAGGTTCCGGGGCGCAAACTGAAATCGTTTGTCGACCTCCAACACGATGTCACCACCGAGGACATACGCCTGGCTCATCGCGAGGGTTACGTCTCGGTTGAGCACCTTAAGCGTTACACCACCCTGGGCATGGCCATCGACCAGGGCAAAATGGGCAATGTAATCGGCCTGGCACTCATGGCTGAGGCGCTCGGCAAAGAAATTCCGGAGGTCGGTACCACCACCTTCCGTCCACCCTATATCCCGGTCAGCATCGGTGCGCTCAGGGGCCGCAGCGTAGACCACCACTTCCGCCCCTTAAGGCGCACCCCGCTGCACCAGTGGAACCTGGCACACGGCGCGACCATGACTATGGCCGGGCTGTGGCATCGACCCTGGTATTTGGCCCGCGAGGGAGAAACCTTAGCCAACGCCTATGAGCGTGAAGCGGCTACTGTGCGGCGCACAGTCGGCTTATGCGATGTTACTTCGCTGGGTAAAATAGCAATACAGGGTCCCGATGCGACGGAACTGCTGAATCGTGTCTACAGCAACCCTTTCGCCAAGCTTGCGGTCGGCAAAACCCGTTACGGCATCATGCTGCGAGATGACGGTATTGTCATGGACGACGGCACCACCTGGCGCTTGTCAGAAACCGAGTACTTCATGACCACGACCACTGCCAACGCGGCCAAAGTCATGGCTTTCCTGGAGGAACTGCTACAGACCCGCTGGCCAGATCTCAAGGTCCACGTGACTTCCGTCTCCGAACAGTGGGCTGGTGTGGCGGTGGCTGGCCCCAAATCCCGCAGCGTGTTGGAGGCCTGCGTGCAAGACCCTGCCGTAGTCTCTAATGACAACCTGCCATTCATGGGAGTTACTGAAAGCATCCTTAAAGACAATATCCCTTGTCGAATTGCCCGCATCAGTTTCTCGGGAGAGCTTGCTTTTGAGGTCTACGTCCCTGCCGATTTCGGGCCTGCCGCGATGGACCTCCTATGGAGTATCTCCAAGGGACTCGATGGCTGCCTTTACGGCCTGGAAGCGATGGGCGCACTGCGTATCGAAAAAGGTCATGTAACCGGGGCAGAGCTCGACGGCCGGGTCACTATAGAGGATGCCGGGCTTGGCCGGATGGCCTCAAATAAAAAATCTTACATTGGCAGCGCCCTGCGTAAACGCCCAGACCTGGCCCGCGCAAACCGCCCAAAACTGGTTGGCATTTTCCCTTGCGACCGGCGTGAGATATTTAACGCCGGCTCATTGCTGTGCGCCGCAGACCAGGTGGAGGGGTTGGGCGAGGGCTGGATCAGCTCGGTGACCCACTCGCCAGAACTCGGTCATTGGATAGGCCTTGGCTTCATCAGCGGTGGTCAGGAAAACTGGCAGAACAAGGCTGTAGTTGCGGCCGACCCAATCCGTAAAGGTAATACCGCTGTCGAGATCGTCTCGCCACATATGGTCGATCCTGACGGGGAGCGTATGCATGGCTGAACGAACCTCTGCTCTCACTGGGTATTGCCGCCCTGGCCTGTACGGCCAGCCGGGTGAACCCGGCGTGCATCTGCATGAGGTACCAGAACTGCTACTGCACCAGATCGCCGCCTGGCCACAAACGCTGGGCACGGTCGGTGCGCAGGTCGCGCAGGCGCTCGGTGTGCCGTCCGCGCCAGACCCAGGCCAGGTGACTACGACCACGGGCGGCACGATCCTCCGAGTTGAGCCGCTCAAGTGGTGGATACACGGCGCGCAAGCGCCGAAACTCACACCGGCCGATGGTATCGCGCTCGACTTGTCACATTCGCGCACCCGATTGCGTGTCAGCGGCCCCGAAGCACAGCTATGTCTCAACCGCCTGCTGCCCATCGACTTACGCAACGATGCCTGCCCGGTAGGCACAGTCGCCTCAACGGCCATGCACCATGTCGGCATCACCGTGTGGCATTCAAAAGAAGGATTTGAACTTTTTCTACCGCGCGGTTTTGCCCTGTCTCTGGGGGAGGTCCTGCTTGAGACAGCGCTGCAGTTCGGCGTCGAGGTAAGCTGACCCCAAAGCTCGTTATCCCGGGCTGAACTTGAATTCCGCGGACGGGTTTTTCCGCCTCGCCTGCCGGCACTTGCCGCGATACTTAGCCCAGCACCGAGAAACTGCTATCAGGGTTAATCTCGCGTAGCCGTGACATAGTAGCGGTGTCGAGCACGAAATCGAGATGCTCCAACGGATACTGGAAGGGCTTTTGGTCGTGATCGTTGCCCGATTCGCAATATTCGATGAGTCCTGCCATCAGTTTTCCTGCCACTGGCGCATTCTTGAACTGATTGCCGCTGGTGCCGCAAGCCATGTAGAAGCCGTCGATGCATGAGCGATCATAGATCGGCAACCAGTCCTCGGTCACATCGTACAGATCGACCACCCCACGCATGCGGCTAGGTAACTTGAGGCCCGACATACGCTGGGCCATACGCAACGCCTGGGCAGTGGCCTGGTCGGTAAAATCGCGGTTGTAGTCATCCGGATCGACCCATTCTCGGAGATCGCATTCGGGATCCTCGCTGCCAGCAAGCACGAAATTGCCGGTCTCTGGTCGACAATAGACGCCGATATCGTTGTCCGAGACCACCAGCCCGTGGTGCTCGAAATCGAGACCCTCTGGCGCCGGTAAGTGGACCACCTCCTGGCGCAGCGCCCGCGTTGTGATCTTCATGTCACCCGCGGCGCCAGCCAACTGGTTGACTACTGACGAGTGCGGACCGGCAACGTTGACTACCACCGGCGCTTCAATGCGGCCGCCGTCATCCAGTGTCACGCCCTGCACGCGGTTATCCACTACTGGAATGTCAACTACCTGACGGTTGAAAAGAAAACTGCTGCCGCAGGCCTGTGCCGCCGCCTGGATGTTCTGCGTGGCAAGCTGGGGATCGCTGATGAATCCAGCCGTGGGGAAAAATACACCGCCGGTGATCTCACCGCCAGTAGGCTCCCCAAACCCAGAGTCATCCATAGGTTTTGCCGGGGCGTAGGCCCGCAGGTCATACACCGGCAACCGAGCTCTGATTTGATCTGCGTCCCAATGCTGATGGGGAATCGAGAGCGCCTCCACGTTGGCGACGATGTTCTTGAGATATCCATTGCCTTTGGTCTTCATCAACAGGCAGCCGGTTTCACTAAATCGGGCAAGATCATCGCTGTCGGCGAACCCCAGGTAATCTGCCCAGGTCTTCCAGTAGAAATAGCTATCGTAGGCAAAAGCAGTGCCGCTGAGAGTTGAATAATGAACGCGGATGATGGCGCAGGAACTCGACGTAGATCCATATCCTGCCGCCGGCAGGCGATCGACAGCAATGACCTTGCGTCCCCGCCGGGAGAGTTCCAGGGCTACTGCAGTACCTATGACGCCAGCGCCAATAATGATCACATCGCAAGTTTTCCTGGTATCCATCTATCCCTCCGATTTTCAGCGCATATAGCGGCGCCGCATAATCCTGAGTGTCACCTTATCCACCTCATAGACGGTAGTTCGTCCAAAAGGTACGCTGATAATGTCCTGCGGCTGCCCTGCGACAATACGCGGCATCAGTAGTGCCCGGTATAACACTAGGTAGTTTGAGTCATCCTCACCAAAACCGATTCGGTAGTGTCGCAGTTGTCGCTGTTCCGGAGTCAGCTCCTCGTTGGCACGAAAATCTTCCCAGGTAACTTGCCAAGCGCCGAGCAAAGCCCCCCCTACCAGCCGCTCCTCCACACCTGGCCCAGTAAATCCAGGCCCTGCTGGCTCAGCGCAGCGGTAGCCATCGACGTAGGAGCAATTTCCGGACAACGACTGCACATAGCGGCGACTTTGCGCTGTCTCCTCGTCCGCCGCAACGGTCAGCGAAAATATGCCCACAGCGACGCCAATGACGGCATTTTTCATTTATTTAATTTGCCACGGTGCCGAGCGTAAAGATCAGCCCGGTTAGGTATTCGTGATACTTGAATGCCCCGGCCGGGGTCGCCAGATATCCGTCCACTTTCCAGGCGACATCCATCGCGATATCCGTGGGAGAGAAGTGTTCGCTGTCATAGCGGGGGTCGTAGGCTGCGTGGCTGTGGTAACTAGCAGTGGCGACCGTTCCCCGCGGTACGCTATCCGGCGAACCGATGTTGACTGCGTCGACCGTGCCTTGCTTGGGTTCGGTGGCACTGAAGGTCGCATCCGCATTGCGGTAAACCCAGCCACCGTACTCGCGATTCTCGGCTACCGATTTGGGGTTAATCCCGTTTAACACCTGCCGAGCGGCAACGTGCTGGCTGGCATAACGTAGTTGTTCGTCTTGGTCACCCAGGCCCGAACTCGCCAGCAGTGCAACCCCCACAGCAGCCGCGGCCACCGCCGCCGGCCTACCCCAGCCCTGGGTGGCGCTCTTGTCAGCGTGGACCACCGGCGTTGGCGGTGAATCCAACACGCCCCTGAAAGTAATCACCCAGCGTGTATCTTCAAAGTCATTGAACCGCCGGCTGCGGGCTTGGGTAAATTCGAGTCCAAACAGGCCATACCCCGGAACGACTTTTTCGAAACTGGCCGTATGCAGGAAGGTGCGCGAAGACGCGCTGACGTGGCGCAGCCCGACCTGTCCCAGTGGCGAACGCCAGGCAAAGTCGGCCGCCCGGGCGGCAACACCATCCTCACGGTTGACCCGATACAGACTCAGGTCAATTGATTCGCTTCTGAGTCCTCCGAACCAACTGGTGCGGTGGCCAGCATCCGCTGCCCGTATAGTGGCCGATCCCAGCATCCAGCCTGCCCCGGCGGCAGAGAAATCGACTGCAGCGCCCGCGTATTCGACGTTATCGTTTGCCAGCGCATGGAAGAGTCTTTGGTCGGCCGCTCGGTACGGCGCTGCCAGTGAAGACAAGCCCGTACCACCGCCGCCGAATATGCTGGCGCGCCAGCCGGCTTGGTAAAATTCCATACTATAGATACGGTCATTGCCAGCAAATCCAGCCTTAGTGGCGAAATCAATTGCCGCGCCACTGCTCGAGTAATCAATCCATACCGGCGGCAACGGCGCCGAATCACCAGCCATTGTTGGTGATCCAAATCCGAGCAGACACGCAAGCACAACCGCCTCCCGGCTAATCCACCGTTCAACTCTCATTATTCGAACTCCCAGGCCAATGCGCCCTGCACCGGCAATATAATAAAGCGCCAAAGCGTAACCGATCCAACCAGGACTTCCAACATGTGCCGGGGTTACGCGACACTTATTTGCATAATAGTGTCGGCCTGCTAGGCTACGATACGCTGCCGGAAACCACCCAATGTCATTACTGCCCTTTTGGCAAACACATCCCAGTTACGCCTTAATCTACGGAATTTCCCTTGAGTCCCCGTGATCTATTGCTTGCCACTTGCGTGCCACTGACCTGGGGCCTGGGTTTTACGCTATCCAAAGCCGCCTTGGCCGAATTCCCGCCGTTGTTCCTTATGAGCATGCGCTTTTTTGTTGCCGCTCTGCTCCTGCTGTGGTTTGTACCCATACCGAGGGGCTGCCTCAAGGACCTTTTCTGGATCGCCCTGGTAGGATCAACTATCCAGTATGGCCTTACCTTTACCGGCCTGTCGATGATCGATGCCTCGCTCGCCGTCATCGTGATCCACCTCGAGGTGCCCTTTGGCGTGCTGCTCGCGGCCATTGTGCTGCGGGAACACCCGGGCGCACAGCGCTGGATCGGCATGCTGGTGGCCTTTGTCGGCATCGGCCTGATCGCTGGCCAACCTGAATTGCGCGGCCAACTGTTCGCCGTGCTGCTCACCGCCAGCGGCGCCTTAACCTGGGCCATCGGCCAGATCATGTTCAAGAAAATTAGTGGCCGCATCAGCGGCCTGACTGCCGTGGCCTGGATCGGTGTCTTTGCCGCGCCACAGATGCTGCTCGGATCGTTGTTCATTGAGAGCGACCACATCAATGCCGTGCTGCATGCCAGCTGGATCGGCTGGGGCAGTGTACTGTACCTGGGCGTCATCATGACTGCGCTGGGCTACGGCATCTGGTACAGCGTGCTTGCGCGCAACCCGGTATCTCAAGTCATGCCGGTGTTATTGTTGCTGCCCATTTTCACTATCGTGAGTGCCGCCATCCTGCTGGGTGAACGCCCTTCGCTGACGGTATTGTCGGGCGGCGTAGTTGTACTTGTTGGTGTGGCCCTAATTATCTTTACCCGCAATCCTGCTGTGGCAAGCCGAAGCTGATACACCAGGCTACCGCCTGCCGGGAAGCTCGGTACATGGCATTACGCCGAATGACTACAACCGCCAGCCAGTTGCCGCAAGATGAAGTTCACGTCTGGACGATGACTGTCCCAGGCGACCCGGACACGCTGGCCACATTCCGCGCAGTGCTGACAGGGGATGAACTGGCCCGGGCAGACCGTTTCGTTTTCGCCCGCGACCGTCACAATTTCAGCGCCGCGCGTGGTGCGCTGCGCATGGTGCTGGGCTTTTATCTTGGTATCACGCCGCAAGCGGTAGTCTTGCACTACGGCAGGCACGGCAAGCCGGATTTGGCGAAGGAATTCGGCTTGCGTTTCAATCTTTCCCATGCCGGGAACTGGGTTTACCTGGCGTTCACATCAGCTTGTGAAGTCGGCATTGATGTCGAGCGCCTGCGTGCGCCAGGCCGACATAGTCGGCTGGACCTCGCTCGGCGGTTCTTCTCGGTGGACGAAGTGACCCACCTTGCCGCACTCAGCGAAGCTAGGCAACTAGAGGCCTTCTTTGCCTGCTGGACGCGCAAAGAGGCCTACATCAAGTTGCACGGCCGCGGCCTGACCCTGCCGCTGGCCCAGTTTGCAGTTAGCGTCGACCCCGATCAGCCAGCCCGGCTCGAGGCAACGCCGTGGCTGCCGGACGACCTGCAACGCGCCCGGCTGTACGATCTCACTACTGCGCCCGGCTACCGGGCCTGCCTCGCCACCGGCAGCACCCGCACACTGACCCTGCAGCAGCGGCCCTGGTCAGCATTTCCCCCGCAAAATAGTTAACCCGGTGAAAAATATTTCCCTGTAACACCTGAGCCGTTACGATCCCCTCATGAAATATGACAATATTTTGCAAACCGTAGGCTCAACCCCGGTCGTACGCCTCAACAGTTTCAGCGACCACCAGGCAGCAAACCTCTGGGTCAAACTCGAGAGTTTCAATCCTGGCGGGTCGGTCAAAGACCGACCGGCGGTCAACATGATTGAAGATGC
>Ga0207986_1000449_pt1 | contig 19762 bp, 17 predicted proteins | sample ETNtaG_26_FD_185764 | JGI IMG/M metagenome (GOLD analysis project Ga0207986, IMG submission 185764) | Marine microbial and viral communities from oxygen minimum zone, Eastern Pacific Ocean - ETNP201302SV89 (SPAdes) (version 2) | ecosystem: Environmental > Aquatic > Marine > Oceanic ... | reverse complement strand
CCTAAAATTTGACTTTCGTCAGTAGAAACTCCGGAAGGAATATCAACGGCAACACGTAATGCAGTCTTGTTTGAATTGAAAATTTCTATCCATTCCCGATAAGCACCTTCGATTGGCTGTTCAATGCCGATTCCGAAAATAGCGTCAATGAGGACATCTGCTTCTTCTATCAGGCGGGAGGCATTTGCATCCGGGAAAGAAGCACTTTCTCCAAATTGTTCCCACAATAATTGATTTTTTCGAGCATCACCTTTTTTAGCTTCACCTGCATCTACGACATGAATGTCATAACCGCGGTTTGCCAGCAACCTCGCGATCGCGAATCCGTCACCTCCGTTATTGCCTTTCCCGCAGCAAACAACTATACGGGCGTCAGGATCATTTTTTAATTTGTTTTCTGTCAGCCAATCCGCGACGCTACGGGCCGCGTTTTCCATTAAAACTAATCCCTGAATTCCCAAATCTTCAAGCGCGTGTCTGTCCATTTCGCGCATCGAAAGTGTATCTGCCAGTCTGATCAACTTTTGATAACTTGCATCCATCTGCTGTCAGTAGTTTGACTGCTTTACCAATTCTTCAACAAATTCGATTGATTGCTGGATTTTATTATAGGTGTTTCTATCACTATAATCTATTTTACGTAACTTTTGTTTGGGGAGCTCACCGATGTAAGGGGTGTGGGCTTCGGCTTCACGTAAGCAATAAGAGGAAGCGGTGGCGGTACTACAAAATTTGCTCGTCTCACGATTATTTTCATGAATGGATTTTGCGCTACCCTTTGAGGAAGATGTATATTTGGAGAGTTCTTTCTTTTCGTTTATTTTTTTCTTGTAATCAAGGCTAGAACGCACCATACCTCTAAGTTTTTCAGCAGGAATTCTTTCTTTTTCGTCAGGTGGAGGTGGTTTTATCAGTTCGACTTTTGGAGTTGTTATGCGGACTCTCTTTACTGAATAAGCGGATTTGTCTAATACTACTTTTCCCCTGATAATTGACCAGACGCGTTTGTTTACTTTACGTACCTGCTTTTCTTCATAAGCAGAAACATCAGCAGAACCGCTGATAAAAAGAGCAAGTAAAGCAAGCGAAGCTAACTGTACAAATCGATAATTATCAGTATTGATAGACATAATTCAGTTAGTTTAAAAGCACATTATACTTTACGGACAGGTATTGAATGTTCACTGAGATATTCTTTTACTTGAGAAACTGTATATTTACCATAATGAAAAACGGATGCGGCCAGAACGGCATCGGCTTTGCCAATCGTCAGTGCGTCCCGAAAATGTTCAAAAGTTCCCCCACCACCTGATGCAATGACAGGTATGTTGAGGGTGCCGCTTATTGCGGCGGTTAATTCAAGTTCAAATCCATCCTGGTGACCGTCTGCGTCCATGCTGGTTAATAATATTTCCCCTGCACCTCGTGACGCCATTTCCCTCGCCCAGGCAACTGCATCCAGACCGGTAGGGCGGCTTCCTCCGTGACTGAAGACCTCCCATTTTGAGATGTCGTCTGCATGCTGATCTTGTCTACTCAAATCCCGTTTTCTGGCATCAATTGCCACTACAATACATTGTGAACCGAAACGTTTGGCTCCTTCTGTAATTAGATTTGGGTTACTGATCGCGGAAGAATTTACAGATACCTTGTCTGCACCTGCAGTTACAAGAGCGTGTATATCATCAAGTGTAGAAATTCCACCGCCTATAGTAAAAGGTATAAACAATTCACGTGCCAAGCGTGTTGCCAGTTCAATTGTTGTTCCCCGATTTTCATTGGAAGCAGTAATATCGAGAAAAACAAGTTCATCTGCAGACTGTTCATTATAACGCTGAGCAAGCTCCAGAGGATCACCTGCATCACGTAAACTGACGAAACTGGTGCCTTTGACCACACGGCCTGCTTTTATATCGAGGCATGGAATAATACGGCGTGCTAACATTTGAATATTTCCTTTAAATCAAGTTTTCCTTCGTAAATTGCTTTTCCGCTGATTACCTGATCGACACCGTCCTCTTCCAGGGTTTTAAGCAGTTCAAGATCCCCCATTGAAGAAACACCACCGGAAGCAACGATTTTTAAGCCGGTACGCCGTGCAAAATCACCGAGTGCCTCCAAATTTGGACCGCTTAACATACCGTCACGGGCAATATCTGTAAAAACTATTCTTTGAATACCAAACTTTTTCCAACGCAAAGCAAACTCGACATCGTCAATTTCAGTTCCTTCCTGCCAGCCTTCTATCGAAACTTTTCGGTCACGTGCGTCGATTCCCAGAATAACTTTCTCTCCGGAAAAGCGTTGAATAACTTCCTCCAGAACATCCGGATTTTTGACTGCCATCGTCCCGACTATAACTGACGAAACTCCAAGTTCAAACATCTGCTCAATATTTTCCGCGTTACGTAAACCTCCGCCCAGTTGGACTGGTATTGAAATGTTTTTTAAAATTGAACGAATACTGACTAGATTGGCACCTTTTCCCTTAAACGCTCCGTCCAAATCAACCAAATGTAAACGCTTTGCTCCGGCATCTTCGAAGGAGCGGGCCATGGCGGCTGGGTCATCTGAATAGACGGTTTCAGCGGCTGCCTCTCCCTGGAGGAGTCTAACACAGCGTCCGTTTTTTAAATCAATTGCGGGAATCAGTAACATGACTTTAATATTATTATTGGAGGAAAGGTCTCTCCGAGAGTGAGCACCTTGAAATTATTAAACTTTATATTCCATGATCCAGTAAATCAGCCTTGAAATCAAGTTAGAACGCAGGTTTTTAACTTAAAAAAATGGCTTAAAACTTGAATGTCTGAATGCTGGTAGATTAATCAATACAATTCATCTAGTTTTACCCATCATTCTTCTTAAATTATGCAGGTTACTGCTAAAACTATTCCAGACAAACAAACCGGACTGGAGCGGCAGATCCAGAATAAAGAAAACCAAGCTGTTACAGGGTCGAAGGCTCAAGGCGTTAAAACAGCTGAAAATCTTGTTGACGCAAACGGTGCGGAACGCAACGAGACGTCGCAGTATTTAAAAGTTCTCTCAAGAATAGAAAACCTGCTGATCCAGGAAAAGTTGCCGGATGCAGCAATTGACGGTTTTGTAGGAGCGGTTAAAAAACAGCTTGAGGCAATGAGTGAAGCAGACAGTCAAATGCTGTTAAAACTACCTGAGGCAGTTGAACTGGAATTGAAAAATGTGGATGAGTTGCCTGAGTTGATCAAGAATGAAATCAGGGATCAAAGTAAAACTCCGGCATTGCTTAAGTTACTGCGCCAGCCGAAATTCGCGGATTTGATGCGAACAGACAGTAAACCTGTTCCGCAAACCTACACAGCACAGTCAGCACAGCCTCCCGTTTCAGCAATACCAACTAGGATCAATATTTTGGATATTCCGAAAGCTAATGAAAAACCGGTTCTTGCCGCTGTACCGAAAACCGTAGATAACTCAGCAAACAGGAAAAGTTCAGGTATGACAAAGCTGACGGCTTAAGGAGCTTCTCCAAAACGCTTATTATTGAATTCCCAAATTAGTCTGTTGTGTTCGTGATGAATTTGCCGACAAATTCACTGCCAATTTTCATTTCGAGCCCACCGGCCGGTGTAATGATGTTTCCTTTGATTTTCGCCTTATCCATAACGGCCACCAGATTTGTTGCTTTTAAATTGCCTTCCACCCAACCGTCAACCTGAATCACCGGTGCATTAATCTGACCTTTAACTTTACCTGATGCGCCCACGATTACCATATGTTTACTGCTGATGCTGCCTACATAACTTCCATCAATGCGGATACTATCTTTGCTTGCAAGACTTCCTTCCAGTTGTAAATCCTGACCCAAATATCCATTTACCAATTTCATTCTTAAATCCTTTTCTATAGTATTTTAATGCAGACGAGCAGATATATTATTTTGTTATATGCAATTGTAAATTCACTGTAGCCAATTTTCAAGACGTTCACAGGCATCCGCTAATCTTGGGAATAGACTCGTGTACATTTCAAGAGTTGCTTTTCCACTCTGAGGAAAATCCTGCATCAGTTGCGCTCCATCATAATCAACACTTGCAACACGTACCCCCATAAAATCATCCGGCATATAAAAATCTGATCCCGGAAGCAGCGCTACTCCGGTTTCTTCCAAAAGTCTTTTGCTCAATTCCTCACTGTTGTTTATCCCTCTTGAAGTAAGTAGATCCTTAAAATTTTCAAAATCCGGAAACAGATAAAAAGCTCCTTGAGGCTCAGGACAATTCAAGCCGATTTCAGTAAATCTCTGCTGCAAAAATTCCCCTGCTGCTCCATGTATATCACGACAGAGTTCAACATGATTTCTCACTGATTCATAATTTTCAAATCCCGGCAGCACTGCATACTGAATCGGAGCACTAACGCAGCTGAAAGTTTCACTCACAAATGCGGAAAGCGGGCGCGTAATTTCATTCAATTCATCCGGAATCATTGCGTAGCCAAGCCGCCAACCTCCTGCGGAAAACGCTTTTGAGACACCGCTGGTGGTTATTGTTCCTTCCGGATAATACCCGGCAATGCCCTCAAATGGGATTTCTCCAAATTTTGTCAACGCATAAATTTCATCTGAAATTACAATAACTCCGTGCTTCCTGCAAACTTCCGCCAATGATCTTAATTCATCCGGAGTATGGACACTTCCTGTCGGATTACTCGGATTATTAAGAATCAGAATTTTTTGTGGAATATCCTCTCCTGAACATGTTTTGTCTAATTCTGCTGCCTGTAAACGATAACCGTTTTTGATGTCTGTAGTAATTGGAATGAAGGATTTTGAGCGTATCTTTGCCTGTGGTCCGTAACTGACCCAACTTGGAGCAGGTACCATGAGAGGTCCTTCCAAGAGGTAAACTAGTTGGAATATCAGTTCTTTACTGCCGGGACCGATGAATATGTTTTCAGAAGAATAATTGTAGCCAAATTCGCTTTTACAAAAACCTGCAACCGACTGTCGCAATTCCGGCAATCCGTATCCGGAAATATACTGTTTGCGTCGGGCGTTTTCCCGCAAAGCAGCCTGCATTGGTTCCGGTACAGGAAAAGGTGATTCACCAAAACCCAGGTGACAAATATCCTGTCCTTCACTGCGTAATTTCAGCGCAAGTTGATTGATGAACAAAGTTGCGGATTCTTTTAAATCACTTATCTGCCTGTTTATAATCGGCTGCATTAAATATCTTTAAAATTATTAATCAATTTGAATGTGATCTTTCCACTATACCGGAAATTAGCTTGGATGGATTACCGCAATGCAGCAGCCACAGTTGATGAGCTGCTCTGGTTAAACCTACATACAACAATTGTCTGGAACGAATGTCAGGACCGTAAGTAGAAGCATCCGCGTCGGCAATGATAACTGTATCAAATTCCAGACCTTTAGTTTGTGAAATATCTGTCACATCAATTCCCGGAGTGAATGAAAATTCCTGATCGCTGATGAATCGCAGATTAGCAAGATCGGTTATTTGTAATCCTTCATAGAGTGCCAGGGCTGTTTCGCGAGTACGTGTCAAAACAGCGACACTGGCAAGTGGTTCACGGATAGCTAGATCTTCCAGCGTATCGGCAAGAAATGCAACCATCGCACCGCGCTCCCGGAAACGAAAAACATCAACCGGAGCACCATGACGTGTAGAGTGCCAGTCAGTATTTACGCTATGTTCACCGATAACTGTTTTCGCTGCAGTCATTATTTCATTGGTCGAACGGTAGCCAATCTTTAAAGGTGCTAAGGCGGTTACATCAGGTTTTGAACCGTCCGGCAGTGTTAAATGCGTGAGAGATTCTTCCCATGTTTCATGTTTCCGCCCGAGCATTATCCGTTGATCCAAATCTCCCGCTAATGTAACACTGGGATGATTTTCAGGTGTTAAACTTACCAGCAACTGAAACTCAAGCGCACCAAAATCCTGAGCTTCATCGAGCATCAAATGAGTATAGCTCAAAAGCTTACCGTTATTACGCTTTAGTGGCCCCATCAGCAGTTGATAAAGTATCAGTAAAAGTGAATCATCTTCTTCATCGAGCAATGCTTTTTCATCTGCAAAATTAAGTTCGCTACTGCCGTAACCTTCCACTTGATCAACCAGAGAAACACGATCTGACTCTATTCCATGACCTGCATCCAGGCGTTTCTGATACTGTCTAACCGACCAGCTCCAGACGCTGGTGAGTTGAGTTTCGCTAAATTCCCCTGGAGCAAGACGTTCCACTGTTTCAAGCAGTAATTCCTGACTGACAAGACAATCATTCCAGATCTGGGAAGTTAACAAATGCGGTGCTTCAAACAACTCCGGAAATGACTGCTCCAGCACATTATGAAGTTGTTTCTCCATTCTGGCACTGTCAAGTTTTACCACATTACTGATTGTAACTTCTGCTTTTGACCAGCGCACTAGCCGCAGCAACCGTGGAATCAAGGGTAGTCCTGTCAAACTGTCCCATGCCTCAAGCAATAATTCCAGTCCCTCCACTTTGGCAAGTTTTACTGCAAACAATTCCCTGAACTTTAAGGTGCGTTTCTTTATTTCTTCAAGGTAGTATTTTAACCACAATGGATGACGTTTCAGTTCAATAACATCCATTGGAGTATTTTCGGCATAATTTCCAGGCAGTTCAGGTAGAGCGCGTTGTCTAAGTCCGGAGACCCATTTATGGTAAGTCCAGGGACTTACACCGTTTACACCCAAAGCAGGCAGCACCCTGGACATATAGTTTGCTAAGGCCGGTCCGAAAACTATCGGTAGTACAGTTTTTGGTTTAAAATATTGAGGCTTTTTTGTCATCAAATAAGCCAGTCTATGCAGGGCGACTGTGGTCTTTCCGGAACCGGCTCCTCCTTGAATCAATATTATTCCTGATTCAGAATGCGTAATTACCTCAAACTGCTGAGGATCCACAAGTGCAGTTATTTGACGGAGATGTTTGTCCACCCTGTAACCGGAAAAACTGAGGTCGGTTGTTTTTTCTGAATTGGATGATGATTTTTCTGGTACTTGAAGTTCGTCAAGAGTTTTTTCCTGTCCACTTTCCAGACGTGGTGTTTTTTGACTGACCAAATGCCATTTATTACTTACACCCTGTTCTGAAGCTAAATCTTCAAGAACACCACCTGGCCAGCTTATCCGCATCAAGTTACCATTTTCGATCAACAACATCCTCCGTGTGATCAACTCTCCTTCGAGTTCCCTCTCTCCAATATCTTCCACATACTCTTCACCTTCACGGTAACGGTAAAAGATTTGACTGATCGGGGCATTTTTCCAGTCAACGATTGGGCAGGGCAAGTGTGTGGAAAAGCAGTTCTGGTTGCCAATCAGCAGATCACGTACGCGGTTGTTTTCACTTAAACGGATGTGTGCAAAATAAGGTGTGTCCAGATTATAACCTGAAGCAGAATTGTGCGAATCCTGCTGTGAGTGGAGTAAAACCATCCGTTCCATTTGCGCCATTACTGCAGGTACATCCTCAGGCAGAGTGTCCGCAAGCGAATCTCTCAGTTCGATGATGTCCTCAAGCTGGAGGTTGCTTATATTACTTTCTTTATCTTCTGCAGCAAGCATCAGCAAACCTTGTTTTACCAGGAGCAGGAGTTGTTGTTCCTCCTCCAGTACTTTTGCCTGTACTTCAGATAATTCCGTATTATTTGTCATTCTTCTTATTATACGTTTACTCTTTGAATTTTAGCACCCAAAGCATTGAGTCTCTGGTCAATATTTTCATATCCACGATCTATCTGGTCAATATTATGTATTTCCGTTGTACCTTTTGCACCAAGTGCAGCAATCAACAAAGCCATACCTGCTCTAATATCCGGAGATGAAACACGTGCTCCTTTGAGTGGAGTTGGACCGGAAACAACTGCCCTGTGCGGATCACAAAGAATTATTTGTGCTCCCATTTCAATTAGCTTATCTACCCAGAATAAACGGCTTTCAAACATTTTTTCAAAAATTAATACCGCACCTGTACACTGTGTGGCAACCACCGTCATGATGCTAGTTAAATCCGCAGGAAATCCCGGCCATGGTGCATCGTCAATTTTTGGTATTCCTCCTGGGATATCTTTTTGAACTGTAAGTTTTTGTTTTTTCGGAATCAGCAAATCCTCCCCTTCAACTTTAATTTCCACACCAAGTTTTTCAAACATTAAACGCGTCATCCGCAGATATTCGACACCTGCGTTTTTGATCAGTAATTCGCTGCCTGTAACCGCGGCTAAACCTATAAAAGATCCAACTTCCGTGTGATCAGGCTGAATTGTGTAATCTCCTCCTGCCAGTTTTGGTACACCTTCGATTATGAGTAAATTGCTGCCGATACCTTCGATTGCTGCTCCGAGCATAACCAGAAAATGACAGAGTCCCTGAACGTGCGGTTCACAGGCTGCGTTATAAATACTGGTTTTACCTTCCGCAGTAACCGCAGCCATGACAGCATTTTCTGTAGCCATCACGCTTGCTTCATCTAGGTATATCTCTGTACCTATCAAGGCATTTGAATGCATTTGATAGAGGCTATCCTCATTTAGAGTAATCTCCGCACCAAGTTTTTCGAGGGCCAGAAGATGAGTGTGAACTGGCCTTAAACCGATTCGGTCACCGCCTGGAGCAGGCAGATCTATGGAATTGCTGCGGGCCAGTAGTGGGCCAGCCAGCAGGAAAGAGCCTCTGATCCGCTTTGCTTGTCCTGAGTCCGGAACAGTGGACTGCAGATGGCTGGAATCAAAGCGGAAAGTATGTTTGTCAATTTGCTTAATTTTTACGCCGAGACTGACCAGCAGCTCACGCATGATCGCAATGTCGAGAATATCCGGCACATTGTGTATTGTAACAGGTTCATGTGCCAGCAACGTTGCTGCAAGTACCGGCAGTGCTTCGTTTTTGTTGCCTGAAGGTGTGATGCTTCCGGAGAGTGAAATACCTCCCTCCACAATAAATTTTTGCATTTATATCTATTTCTTTTTGTGAAAATTTTGCTGTATGACTTATCTACCCGAAAAGAGTATTTTCGTCATCAGCAGAGTCAGGTTATTTGTTTTAAGGCCCTGGTTGAATTTATCTTAACTCAGTTGAAACAGCAGGCTGGTAAAATTCGTTTAACTCATTTCCGTAAACCCCGAGCCTAAGTGATGACGCAGTCTTTCCAAATTACCGGGAATTGTGGTCAATGTCATCATGATTCCCCCCTCCTGATAATCAATGTTATCTACCCTGCTCCATTCGTAAATGTTTGCTAACTGTTGTGAGTGCAGATAATCGAGACGAATAGTCACAGTTTTCATGCGTTCATCAAAAAAGTGCAGGATCTTTTTTCTTATAATATCAACTAAGCTTGAGCTGTTATCATGTCCGTTTTCTGCAGAATTTTTCACAGAAACAAAAACAGCCTCCGGATACATTTTTTCCAACATTAATAAACGTGTAGGAGAAATGCGGTCTATTTTATTAAACACTTTAATAATTGGAATAGAGAGCGAATCCAGATCTTCCAAAACATCTGCGGTCGTTTGCAAATGCTCATCGATATTGTTACTCGCGTCTACAATCTCCAGCAGTAAATCCGCATCTTTGACAGTTGAGAGAGTTGAACGGAATGCCGCCACCACTTCATGAGGAAGATTACTGATGAAACCAACTGTATCAGAAAGCAGTACTTTGGGCCGTGTATCCTCTTCTAAAAGCCGTGTTGTCGAATCAAGTGTGGCAAATAGGCGATCTTCCACTAACAGTCCTGAATTTGTCAGGGCATTCATAATTGTGGATTTCCCTGCATTTGTATAACCGATCAGGCTCACCTGCAGGCAATTTGAACGTCGTTGTTTTTGAGTGTTACGTTCCTTGTCGACGCGTTCCAACTGAGCTTTGAAACGTGTTATTCGCTGACGCAAAAATTGTCTGTCTTTTTCAATCTGCTTTTCACCTGTACCACGTGATGCACCAATTCCGCCACGTTCCCGGTCAAGGTGTTTCCACAATCCTACTAAACGGGGCAATAAATATTCAGCCTGTGCTAAACCGATTTGTAGCTTTGCTTCACGGGTACGTGCATTTTTTGCAAAAATTTCTAAAATCACCTGAGTGCGGTCCAGCACCTCACACTCTAATATTTTCTCTAAATTCTGGGTTTGTTTAGGACTGAGTTGATTATCAACCAGCAGTGCATCAACTGCTTCATTTTTAAGCGTTAATTTAATCTCATCCAGCTTACCTTTACCAAAAAAATATGCAGGATGAATTTGTGAACGTGCCTGTACAATTTTTCCTGCCACTTCTCCACCTAGGGAATAGGTGAGTGACGACATTTCTTCCAGTGAACTCTGGACTTCTGCGTTTGATTTATGTGGCAGTTGTAAGGTAACAATTAAAGCACGTTGCCAATTATTGAATAATCTGTTCTCGTCCATTTAGCTATCGGTTATGACTCATGTCTTGCTATATTTTCGCACAAAATTATAGCATAAAAAGCAGTTGAATGTACAATTAAAAAATATCTAAACACACACGCTGAAAGCCAAAATCAATTGCGGAATTGTCTTCGCTTTAAAACTGTCTGTGACAGCGGCTTCGTTTTTAACTGTTATTTGTTGATGTAGGACTCACGCATTTCACGTTTGAGAGTCTTCCCCGCGACATTGCGTGGAAACGAATCGTAAATTTCGACAGCAGAGATCCGCTGAAATTTTGCGTCTACACGTTCATTGGTCCATGTGATCATTTCGTTTTGACTGAGATTTTGAGCATGATGAAAAATGATTGCCGCAATCGGTGTTTCTCCCCATTTTTTGTCAGGAACACCAAACACTGAAACTTCGGCCACCGCAGGATGCTGAATGATTACTTCTTCAATATCTTTTGGAAAAACATTGACGCCACCACTGATGATCATATCTTTAACACGATCCACCAGAAATAAAAAACCATCTTCATCAAGATAGCCTAAATCACCGGAATGCAGCCAGCCTTTGACAATTGTTTTTTTTGTTAATTCAGGCTGTTTGTAGTAACCGCTCATCATCATAGGGCCGCGTCCACAAATTTCTCCAACCTCTCCTGCTTTACATTCTTCACCGTTTTTCCGCAAAATTTTTATGTCAATAAAGGGAGGTGCCGCACCCACAGATCCTACTTTACGCAGAGCATCGTCACGGTCCAAATGTGAAAAAAATCCTTCTGTAACTCCGTATAATTCGTAAAAAATTCCGGGTAAAATTTCATTTAATTTGTGCTTGTATTCCAGCAACAGCGGTGCACCGACATTTTGGAGCATTTCCAGTGAACGCAGTTTTTCGGCTTCAAAGTCCGGATGATTAAGCAATGCCATAATTTGTGCCGGTACCATAACCATGTGAGTCACTTTTTCTTTTTCAACTGCTGCTAAAACTGCTCCCGCGTCAAAGTAATGGTGCAGAATATAAGTCGCACCTAAAAACATCCACGGCATTAAATCCAGCATAGCCCCGTTGAACACAATTGCACCTGCATGCAGCACAATACTTTCCGGAGTCATGCGCCAGGCGGAAGCAAAGTGAGTGCAGTAGTTGGCACGCACATAATGCGTGTGAACGATCCCTTTTGGCGCTCCTGTGGTTCCACTGGAATACATGATGTTGTAGACATCATCATCGCTCAGTTGCGCATCAGGAGGTTCGTCCGAAGAGGCTCCTGCGATAAAATCTGGATATTTTTTAAAGCCTGAATTAATTTTGCTTTCGCCCAACAGTATCCAGTGCTCATTTTGAATTGCAGGAAGCTCATTTTTGATGTTACCCAGTGTCTCCGCAAATTCCGCATCCGCAAAGACAACCACAGTATCCGAGTCACGGAGCAATGTCGCCAGTCCCGAATCTTGCAGCAAAGGACTTCCCGGCACAATCACGATTCCTGTTTTCGCGGCTGCCCAATAAAGCAGCATCAATTCTTCACAATTTGGCAGAACAGTCGCCATTTTTTGTCCTTTGCGAATTCCGGAATCCAGTAATGCATTTGCCAGTCGATTCACACGTGAATTTAATTCGAGGAAATTTAAACGCTCCTTGCCGACTACAAATGCGAGGTGTTCCGGTCGATAACGGGAGTGTCTGGGTAAAAGGGAGCCGATGTTCATTTTTTAATTTTCAGCTGGGATATATGTTCTGCTATTTGTTAATTTATAATGAGGTGATAAATAGCACAGACGTTTTGCACTTTCAAGCAAAAGCTGGAATCATCAAGGAGTAGTTTTAAGCAACAAGAGGATATTTTTCTGCAGATAAAAAAGATGCTTTGAACAAACAAGAGTGCAGAGTGTAACTTAGAGAATAAAAATTAATTCTAACTAACTTATATTATAAGAAAATATACTCATAGCGAAATTGCAAAAATTGGACATAAAATATTTTTTGCTTGAAGCAAACCGGCTGACCTAAAAAATGAAACTGAAAAGATTCCTAACATTTTTTTTCATAATTCTGCTCTCACTTGTATTGTCAAGTTGCAGTATTTCCGAAAGATCCCGCGCAGATTACCTTTCTGCTTCAATCGCTGCACCAGAAGCTCCTTTGCTTGCGGAAGTGATCATGCATCTGCAACTGGATTATGTGCATCCTGAAAAATTGGAACCGCAGAAATTACTTCAAGGTGCTTTAACTGAACTTGGACGGATGGTTCCGGAAGTCTGGGTTGTTCCTGAATTTGAGGAAAATGGTCAAGGTGCGAGATTACAGGTCAGACTTGAGAAAGAAACTTCAGTCCTGACTGTTGAAAAATTGAACGGGCTTTATGATTTACACATCACTTTGCAGAAGTTGATGAAGTACCTTTTGCGAAAAAATCCCCAACTGACGCAGTTAAAAATTGAACAGCTGTTTGCACGTGGAATATTGAACCAGTTGGATGCATATTCAGTATTGTTATCGAATGATATTTTTCAGGAATTCAATATCAACATCGGAGGTCAATTTGCAGGAGTGGGACTGGTAGTAGGTACCCGTGGCGGTCAGTTGACGGTGATTGCACCGATGGACGGAAGCCCTGCAGCAAAGGCGGGAATGAAACCGCTTGACCGCATAGTCGCTGTTGATGATGAAAAAACAGAATACTTGACACTCGAAGAGATTCTACATCGTTTGCGCGGAAAAACAGGTACCCCCGTTACTCTCAGCGTGCTCAGAAAAGGGCAGGCAAAGGCTTTGAAGTTTGAATTGCTACGTGAAGAAATTAAGGTAGAAAGTGTTGAAACTTTTGATTTACAAAGCGGGAGTCAAACTGTGCGCTATGTAAGAATCAAAAATTTTCAAATATCTACTTCTCAAGAATTACAGAACAAACTTGCTGACTTAGTTGAGATCAACGGACTGGTACTGGATTTACGCAATAATCCCGGAGGTTTGCTGGAAGAAGCAGTGAGGGCCAGTGATTTATTTTTACCGGGAAATCAGCGAATAGTCAGCACCAAAGGTCCCTCGGTTTCTACCATTTATGATGCAAAACAATTATTTGCCAGCGACCTTTTAGAGGATATTCCGCTGGTTGTACTGATAAACCGCGGAAGTGCTTCTGCTTCAGAAATAGTTGCTGCTGCTTTAAAACAGAATAAGCGTGCAATTGTGATCGGTGAGCAAAGTTTTGGCAAAGGTACAGTTCAAACTCTTTGGGATTTGAAAGACGGTTCAGTGCTTAAGTTAACCATAGGAGAATATTTGACACCTTCCGGACGTTCAATTCACAATATCGGAGTAATGCCTGAATTGAACTTAATTCCGATTACTGTTCCACCTCTAAAAAATATGCAGGAAGCTGATGATCAGCAGCAATCATTTGCTCAGGAACGTTTCCGCCTGTCGACCGAAGAAAATGCGGACAATAGCAACGCTGATTCGGAGAGACTTGAACTGCGCTATTTGTCAGCTAAAACCGCTGTTTTTGATACTGCTGAATTAATTGCTGACGCTGAAATTATAGAAAAATTAAATGCGGATATTTTTGTGGCAATGGCAAAACGCCTGTTGCGGACGTGGAATCCTGAAAAAATAAATTACAGCATTCAGCAAATTTCCAAAGAAGTTGCTCAACAGGAAAGCGAAAAAATCACCAAAGCACTTGCGGAGCACGGTATTGACTGGAGCTTAAATCCTTTCTTGAAAACGCCGGCCGCGGAAAAGCTGAGTTTGAGCTGGCTTGCAGAGGAGATATCTCCAGATCAAGTACAACTAAAAGTTAAACTCCGGAATACAAGTGAACTTTCCGGACAGCGTTTGCTGGTTGTTACAAAGTCCGGCAACATTTTACTGGATGGTTTGGAATTTCCGCTAGGTCTACTTGGGCCGGATACAGAAGTTGAAAAGACAATTAAGGTAAATTATTTCGCCGGAATGATGGAGGAAACCGAACCGCTTGAACTTGTGCTTTTTGACCATAATTTGCAGAAGTTGAAATCTGTACGTCTGAAGCTGAATTTTTCACCTAAACGAATTCCTTCATTTCGGCTAGCAATGAAAAAATATGACAATGGAGAGCTTGGCAGTCAAGGCAACGGTGACGGAATAGTTCAATCCGGTGAAATAATCGCCTTAGCTTTCAAACTGGCGAATAAAAGTCGGGAAACTGTGCCGGAATTATTACTGAAAATTCGGGGGACCGAAGGTTCATTCAGGGTTAATCGTGGTAAAATAATACTGAAAAATCTTGAGCCTGATCATGAGCAAACGGATTATTTTCTCTTTCAGTCTTTGAAAGGTACAGGGGCTTTAGGAAAAATAAATTTGGAAATGATTGATACAAAATCTGGCACACCAAAGATTGTTCACCGGTGGAATTTGCAGCATACGCTTCCGGAACAAACGGTGGTGACTCCCAAGTTTAGTAGATTGAAATGGCAGGATCTTGACGGAAATACCGTACTGGGCGAAACTGAGTTGCAGTCACTGATTTTGAGAGGTAAAGTCAGTAATGCAGCTGATGTGAGGGACGTCTTTGTGCATTTAAATGATGAAAAAGTGTTTTATTCTGCCAATTTAAATTCCAGCGAAGACAGTCCGGATCAGCAATCTGGTAAAGAAGAATTTCTGTTTAGCACTTTACTAAAACTGGTTCCGGGGAAAAATCAAATCTCAGTTTTTTCACGGAATCGCTACGGATTTACTTCAGAGCGCAGATTGAGAATTTTACGCAGACAATGAAAGTGAGGTGGAAACAATGTCTGCTGCTTAACGATAATTCGTAAACTGCACGTCAAAGTCAAAATCCTGTTCTTTGACAGCCTGCATCACGGCCTGCAGGTCATCCTTCTTTTTGCTGCTGACACGTACAGAATCGCTCTGAGTTTGCGGCTGAACTTTGATTTTGCTTGATTTGATAAATTGATTGATCGTTTTGCACTGCTCTTTGGTCAATCCCTGCTGCACAGTAATCTCCTTTTTTTGCACTCTCCCGCTTGGTTCAGTCTTACCGTATACCAATGATTTTACCGGTACGGAACGTTTGATCAACTTAGTCAGCAAAATGTCGATTGTGGTCTGCATTTTCATTTCATCATCTGCAGTTATCATTAATGCAGGTTTAGTTTTATCAAAAGCAATTTCACAGTTTGAACCTTTGAAATCATAACGGTTATCAATTTCCCTGCGCGCCTGATCAACCGCGTTGGTTACTTCCTGAATGTCAATTTCGCAGACTATATCAAATGAAGCCATTTTAGTTTTTTTGGTTAGATGTTTTTAATTTGGCAGAAACTTAACACACTTTTTGTGAAAGCGCGGCCTTGATGAAACCATTTATATCACCGTTCAGGACAGCTCGAGTGTTTCCTGCTTCCCAGTTTGTGCGATGATCTTTCACCATCTGATAGGGATGCAGAACGTAACTTCTGATTTGACTGCCCCAGGCATTTTCCTGTTTTTTGCTGCTTTCTAATTCTTTCTCTTTATTCAACTCTTTCTGTTGTAAATCAAACAATTGCGCTTTGAGCATTTTCATCGCGGTGGCTTTGTTCTTGTGCTGGGAACGTTCATTTTGACACTGCACCACAATTCCGCTGGGAGCATGTGTTATACGTACAGCAGAGTCAGTTGTATTTACATGTTGACCGCCTGCGCCGCTCGCACGGTATGTGTCAACGCGTATATCGTCAGTGTTTATTTCAACTTCGACATCATCATCGATTTCTGCATAAACAAAGACAGACGCAAAAGATGTATGACGCCTCTTTTGTGAATCAAAAGGTGAAATACGAACCAGTCTATGAACTCCAATTTCAGTTTTTAATTTACCATATGCATATGCACCTGTTACCGAAAAAGAGACTGACTTGATTCCTGCTTCATCACCAGGAAGATAGTCAAGCAACTGGAATTTATAGCCTTCCTCTGAAAGCCATCTACGGTACATTTCATAGAGCATCGAGGCCCAGTCTGTGGACTCTGTCCCTCCCGCGCCGGGATGAATTGATACGATGGCATTTCTGTCATCTGCGTCACCATTAAACAATCCTGTTATTTCGAGGGAATCAAGATCATTATCAAGTTTAGTGCATGAATCAAGAATTTCTCTCAATAACTCCGCGTCCTCTTCTTCGCGATACAAATCGGCCGCAGCTTTCAAATCATCATGCAGGGAATCCAGTGTACGCCAACCTTGAATTGAATCACTTAAACGAGAAATGTTTTTCAGTAATGTTGTCCTCTCACCCTGTGGTAACTCCCAAAATCCGTCAAGAGAAGTTTGCTGCTCTAAATCCTCTACCTGTTTTTGCTTTGCAGTGACTTCAAAGAAACCCTTCTAAGTCGCCCAGTCTCTGAGTCAGACTATCAATCTTCGTACTGATTTCTTCACTCAACATTGGATCAAATCCTTTTGAATTAAGGTAAAATTAAAGTAATAAGACTATGGTTTATTCGCCGAAATAACAAGTTGAAATCTTAAACGCTTGTGTTTAATCTATGTGTCAGTAAGGTGGTTCAGTGAAACAAAAAACATTTTTTAAAAAGCAAATTTAATATGAAGCTGAAATATACCAGAAATCACACCTCATTTTCAGGAGCTGTTCTGCTGGCAGGTATTCTTGGAATACTATCCTCCGTGACGGCATGTAAGACAGTCGACATCAAGGACAAAGCAGACCTTTTGCCTTATATGCTTAAACCTGTGGCTTTCCTGACAGTTAAGTCACCTAAGAATCTTGAAACTGTCTGGCCTGGATTGATGGAATTGATTGAGCAGCGTTTGCGGGGTCTGCCTGCTCTGGGTAAAGTAACAGGAATCAAGGAGCGTAAGCTTAAATTCGCGAACAATCCGAAACTGCGTTCACAGTTCCGGACTTACCTCAGTACCTTGAGTCTCACCGGAATTTCGGATAAAGAGCTTGCCTGGAAGTTGGAAAAGGAGTTCGAAAGCCCATACTTTTTGCTGTTGGATTTCGCGTCGTTTCCTTGTACAAAGGATTGTTCTTCTAATGAACAATGGGTTATCCGTTTAAAACTGATAGAAGCGCATAGTGGTGATTTGATTTTTCTTGTCAGAAAACAGCATGAACTTGCAGAAGATGAAAAAGTTGCTGAATCATACAATGCATTAGCCGGAAAACTTACAACAGAAGTAGTAGATGAGTTTGTATCCGGATTCATTGTGCCGTGGCATCGCTGGCGTTATGAACATCTGCAACCTGCATCGGCAAGAATTAACCGTACTGAAATCGGGATTTAGCTTTTAGTCTTTTTATATAGATAAAGTTTATGAACCTCTGGGAATCCCGCTGGCAGGAAGGTCGAATCGGTTTTCATCTTCCGCAGGTAAATACATATTTGAGCCGTTTTTCCGCTCGATTGTTACAGTCAGCACCAGAAAACATTTTTGTTCCGCTTTGCGGAAAAACTCTTGATTTACCCTGGCTGGCAAACAAAACGAATAAAGTTGTCGGTGTTGAGTTGGTGAGTCAGGCTGTTGAAGAGTTTTATGCGGAAAACAAAATATCACATTCAATTCAGCCAGCCGGCAAATTACAACTTTTCAAGAATGACTCGATAGATATTTTTCAAGGTGACTTCTTTGACTTGACTCAGGAGCAGACCGGTTTATTTGAAGCAATTTATGATCGAGGCTCGATAGTTGCCCTTGCTCAGTCGGAGCGGCAAAAGTATGCAGAGCACCTGTTGTCATTTCTTGCTCCGGGAGGACGTCTTTTACTCATTTCACTGGAGTATAAGCAGGATCAAATGAGTGGTCCGCCTTTCAGCGTTCCTGATGCGGAAATAGTTGCTCCGGGAGGACGTCTTTTACTCATTTCACTGGAGTATAAGCAGGATCAAATGAGTGGTCCGCCTTTCAGCGTTCCTGACGCGGAAATAGCAATGCTTTTTTCCCAATACGGTAGACTGGAACTTTTGGAAACTTGCGATATTCTCGACGAACGTCTGCGTAACAAGGGACTGGATGGAATCCTTGAACGTGTTTATCAACTGGTAAAAAATTAAGTTTTAATCACCTTTAGTACAAGTACTTGTGAACATAACCGGAGCCCCAAAAACTTTAGCGGTAATTCCTGCGCGTTATGCGTCCAGTAGATTTCCCGGCAAACCTTTAGTGGAAATTGCCGGAAAATCCATGATTCAGCATGTATGGGAACGCGCAATGCAGACTCAGGCAATTGACGAGGTTCTGGTTGCAACAGACGATCAACGTATCTTGTCTGCAGTTGAAAATTTTGGGGGTAAAGGTGTACTGACAAGTACTGAGCACAAAACAGGTACTGACCGGATAGTAGAAGCGCTTTCTGGACGTTCCTGTGAATGGGTACTGAATATTCAGGGTGATGAACCGTTGGTTCTGCCTTCGGATTTGGAAAGGCTTATTCAGCAGGCACATAACACGGAAGGTACTAAAGGCGCTACCCTGATTTATAAAATCACTGATGAGTCAATGTTACATGATCCTAATATAGTTAAAGTAACCTTAAACAGAAAAAATCAGGCACTCTATTTTTCACGATCGCTGATTCCTTTTCCACGTTCTCCGCAAACGGAGAATTTTTCAATTTGGCGTCACCTGGGTGTGTATTTGTTTCAACGGGATTTTCTGCTGCAGTTTCATCAGTGGCCGCAGTCTGGTCTTGAACAAACTGAACAATTGGAACAATTGAGAATTCTGGAAAACGGGGAAACTCTGCTCTGCGTGGAAGCAGAAAATGACGGGGTCGGTGTGGATGTGCCACAAGACGTCGAGTATGCGGAAATGATGCTCAAGAGACAAAAAGTCAAACAAATACCAGCCTGAGATTCAAGGCCGGTAATACCTACCTTTTTAGCTTTGAGTAGCTAATTATCCAGTGTAATGAGCGGGGCTCATACCAAAAATAACATATAGACAAAAAAGTGTAAAGACTGCCGCCAGGCTGAGCATAATAACGCCGATATGGTTGTCAGTACCATGTGAAACACCTATTTCCCCTGCATCCATGCGCTGGTGAATTTCTTTATCAAGTGCTTCTCCTTCATCAATTCTCTGTTGACGTTTCCTTAAATCTTCTTTTGCTGAGGTTTTATACTCACTCACCAACTCTTCTTGGCTACTCATAGCTAACCTTTCAAATTAAATTATAAGTTAATTATTAAAAACCCTTTTGCTTAAAAGGTACGTTTATAAATTTAGTAATTCTGCTGATTATACTTTCATCAACTAAATCTAGACACTAACACACAAAAAAATCTACGCCAAGCTTTTTATGCTCTTCAATCATCCTCTTTTCAGCGGGA
>Ga0207986_1000445_pt1 | contig 19850 bp, 13 predicted proteins | sample ETNtaG_26_FD_185764 | JGI IMG/M metagenome (GOLD analysis project Ga0207986, IMG submission 185764) | Marine microbial and viral communities from oxygen minimum zone, Eastern Pacific Ocean - ETNP201302SV89 (SPAdes) (version 2) | ecosystem: Environmental > Aquatic > Marine > Oceanic ... | reverse complement strand
ATCAAGCCGATACAAAGGCTGATCCGCGTTTTTTTATAGTCCGTGGAATATTACTGATTTCCGTGTTGCTAATTTTTTTAGTGGTTTTTACACTCTGGGGAGAAGCAAATGATGTTGACCGTCGTTTCTCGGCCCAGTTTTTTTCCACTGAAAACGCCTGGTTTTTAGCAGATAGCTTTCCCTGGAACTGGCTTTACGACTATGGAGTAGCGCCGGGCATTGTTTTATCTATTCTGTGTTTTGTGAGCTGGATATTTTCTCGCACTGACCCAGCGCGAGCTGCGCTCAGGCCTTACCTATTAATATGCACATTAACTCCGTTCATCGCTTCAGTTCTAGTGGTAAATGTTGTTCTCAAAGATCATACAGGAAGACCGCGGCCCCGTGAAATCACACAGTTCAACGGAGCCTGGGAATATAAACCAGTCCTGAAAGCCGGGCTGCCTGGACGTGGACACTCTTTCCCCTGCGGACATTGTTCAATCGCCTTTACCTTGACTAGTGGAATTGTTTTCTGGCGGCGATCACGAAAGTTCGCACTTTCATCATTGTCTGTGGGACTGGCCTATGGAATACTAATGAGCATTGCCCGTATCGCGCAGGGCGGCCACTTTTTGAGCGACGCTCTTTGGTCTTTAGGTATAGTATGGTTGACTCTCATGGCGCTTTATTATTTCGTATTTCAACCACCGCGGACAGAAAACAATCCCGTTTCAGCTTTTTCTAAACAACAAAAATGGAAGATTACCGGTGGAACTGCAATTGTCCTGGCCATTTTAGCTCTCTTTGTCTGGACGAGGCGGCCATTTTACAAAGATCACAATGGAAGTTTTAATATTTCAACAGGCATTAAGCAGCTCAATCTCCATCTTCCGGAAAAATGGAAGCTCGGGCAGCCTGTTTTTGATCAACGTGATAACGGAAAATTTCAATTGATAATACAAGGCTTTGCGCCTCCACATACAACTCATTATCTGAGTTTTACAACTGTAACTGAAGAGTCTGCTATAACATTACAGTTTAACGAAAATATAGTTGGCTACCACAGAGATTTTGAAAAAATTTTAGTACTACGATTACCCGAACATATTAAAGTTAACATTAATTCAATTCCGTGAAAAAACCTTAAAACCACCTTACCTTGCATTGCTAAAGTCAAACCCAGCTGTGAAAATTCAAACTATATCTAAGACTGCTTTCAACTGGCTCAGCCAGACATATGTTGATTTTATTATTTTGGTCTTGAGATAAACAGTTCTCCGGTAGAAGATATAACTGTTTTTCAGTTTTAGCAAAAAATGGCTTTCTGCCTTTATTTCAAGAATAACCTCTTCCAACATCTCAACAATGAATATTTTCCGTCAAATAATTTTGTTTTTTTTCCTAGCCAGTCTCATCATAGGCGTTAGCGTTACCATTGTTAGCGCTTCTGATCTTATCAAAGCTTCATCAATTGCAATGAACGGATCAGCTAAATATCCGGACGGCTTTAGCCATTTTGAATATGTAAATCCGGATGCTCCAAAAGGCGGTTCTGTACGTTTGAATTCCATCGGCACTTACGACAGTTTCAACGGATTCATCTCCAAAGGCGTTTCCGCGGATGGACTGGGCATGATTTACGAAACACTGACAACTGGTTCTTCCGATGAGGCTTTTACCGAATACGGCTTGATTGCCGATGAAATTGAGTATCCAGAAGACAGGACATGGGTTATTTACCACCTCAATCCAAAAGCCAAATTTCACGATGGAGAGCCAATCAAGGTTGAAGATGTAATTTTCACCTTCAACATTCTGCTGGAAAAAGGAGCACCTTTTTACAAATCATATTATGGAGACATTGTTGAAGTCAAAGACCTCGGTGACCGCAGGGTGAAATTTCAGTTCCGTGAAGGTACGACTAACCGTGAACTGGTCTTGATTACCGGACAGCTTCCGGTATTGCCCAAACATTATTGGGAAGGAAAAGATTTTTCCAAATCAACTCTGGAACCGCCTCTGGGAAGTGGTGCTTACCGTATCTTAGATTTTAAGGCAGGAAAATACATCACTTACGAGCGTGTCAAAAATTATTGGGCGGCAGATCATCCTGTCAACAAAGGCAGCAACAATTTTGATACCGTGCGTTATGATTATTACCGTGATTCAACGGTCGCGCTGGAAGCCTTCAAAGCAGGTGAGTACGATTTCCGCGAAGAAAACAATTCCAAAATGTGGGCTTCCATGTATTCCGGAGAAACCTTTGAGAGTGAGTTGACTGTCCGTGCTGAAATTCCGCATGAACTGCCGCGCGGAATGCAGGGTTTTGCCTTTAATTTGCGGCGTCCGATCTTTAAAGACCGTAAAGTCCGGGAAGCCATCGGTTACGCATTTGATTTTGAATGGAGTAACAAAAATCTCTTTTATGGTCAGTATAGACGTACCGATAGCTTTTTTGAAAATTCCGAACTTGCATCAAGCGGTTTGCCTTCTCCGGAAGAATTGGCGATTCTTGAGCCTTTACGCAAAGACCTTCCGGAAGAAGTCTTCAGCAAAGAATTCCGGCCTTCTCTCACAGACGGTTCCGGAAATATCCGCAGTCAACGGCGTATTGCTTCTAAACTTCTCAAAGAAGCAGGTTGGGAAATCAAGAACGGAAAACGAGTCAACAGTGCTGGAGAAATTCTTAAATTTGAAATTTTATTGATTTCACCTGCCTTTGAGCGCATCGTTTTGCCTTTCAAGAAAAACCTCGAACTCATGGGGATTGAAGCAAGCGTCAGGGTGGTTGACACATCACAATATGTTAACCGCATCCGTTCCTTTGATTTTGATATGTTTGTGATGGTAATTGGACAGTCGCTTTCTCCAGGTAATGAACAGGACAATTACTGGAGTTGTAAAGCCGGAAAAACCAGTGGTACTAGGAACTTTATCGGCATCTGCAATCCTGCCATTGATAAACTAATCCGACTCGTAATTGAGGCTCCTGACCGTGAGAAATTGATTGCCAGCACAAGGGCTCTGGACCGCGCCCTGTTGTGGGGACACTACGTTATTCCGCACTGGCACATCAACTACTACCGTCTCGCATATTGGAACAAATTTTCACGTCCGGAAATTACCCCAAAATATGGTTTAGGATTTTTCACCTGGTGGATTGATGCGGAAAAACAAAAATCTCTTCTCGAAAAAAAACCAAACCTGAAATAAATGCGTAAATTTTAGAAGATTGATATACTCCTGCTTTTATCTTTATGACCGCTTATATCATCCGTCGTTTGCTGCTGGTTGTTCCAACTCTGATTGGAATAATGACTGTCAACTTCATGATCATCCAAATTGCTCCGGGCGGTCCCGTGGAGCAGATGATTGCAAAACTGCAGGGTGACGCAGTCAGTGCGACAGAACGACTCTCAGGCGGTGGTGAGGACATCAAAGGCCAAACAAGCGCAACTTCCGAATCTTCTTCAAAGTATCGGGGCGCACAGGGTCTTGCTCCGGAACTGGTTGGTGAAATAGAACGCATGTACGGTTTTGACAAACCGTTGCATGTGCGTTTTTTCAAAATGATACGTGATTATGCAAGCTTCAATTTCGGTGACAGTTTTTTCAGGGATCAGAAAGTCGTCGACCTTGTTCTGGAAAAAATGCCGGTTTCAATTTCTCTCGGTATCTGGAGCACACTTGCGGTTTATTTGATCAGCATACCACTCGGAATCCGCAAAGCTCTCAAGCACGGCTCCCGATTTGATGTCTGGAGCAGCACAATTGTAATTCTGGGAAATGCCATTCCAACTTTTCTTTTTGCTATACTCCTGATTGTTCTTTTCGCCGGAGGAAGTTATTTCAACTGGTTTCCTTTGCGTGGGCTCCTATCTGACAATATTTCCTCTCTTCCCTGGTGGCAACAGGTTTTCGACTATTTCTGGCATCTGGTGCTGCCTATCTGTGCTATTCTGGTCGGTAGTTTTGCCTCATTAACAATGCTCACAAAAAATTCCTTTCTCGACGAAATAAACAAACAATACGTAATCACAGCACGTGCAAAAGGAATTACGGAGAGGCGAGTTCTCTACAAACATGTCTTCCGGAATGCCATGCTGATTATCATTGCCGGTTTTCCTGCCGCCTTTATCGGTATGTTTTTCACCGGATCATTGTTGATAGAAATAATCTTCTCTCTGGACGGCTTGGGACTGCTGGGATTTGAGTCCGCAATCCAGCGTGATTATCCGGTCATGTTCGGCACACTCTTCATTTTCACCCTGTTGGGACTGGTCGTAGGGATTATCAGCGATTTGATGTACACAGTGATTGATCCAAGAATTGACTTTGAAACCAGATAAGCATAGTAGATGACACCAATAACACGCCGCCGCCTGCAGCATTTTAGTGCTAACCGCCGAGGTTTTTGGTCTTTGTGGATTTTCCTGATTTTGTTTTTCATCAGCCTCTTTGCAGAAGGAATCGCCAATGACAAACCGTTGTTGGTAATTTTTGATGAGCGTTTTATTTTTCCTGTTTTTGAGAAAATTCCGGAGACAGAATATGGCGGTGAATTTGCCACAGAAGCGGAATATCGTGATGAATTTGTACGTGATTTAATTGAAGAGAAAGGCAAAATATACTGGAGTCTTATTCCATACAGTTACGATACTATCAACTATGATTTACCTTCTGCCGCTCCTTCTGCTCCTACTGCGGAAAACTGGCTGGGGACTGATGATCAGGGGCGTGATGTGGTAGCGCGTTTGATTTACGGTTTCCGGATTTCCGTTTTATTCGGACTTGTGCTGACCATTTTGAGTTCCATCGTAGGGGTTGCGGCTGGTGCGGTACAAGGATATTTTGGCGGACGTGTTGATATTCTCGGGCAGCGCTTCATTGAAATCTGGTCCGGACTACCGGTTTTATTTTTGCTGATTATCCTTTCAAGTTTTGTCGAACCAAACTTCTGGTGGCTGTTACTGATTATGCTGCTCTTCAGTTGGATGGGACTGGTTGGAGTGGTACGCGCCGAATTTTTAAGAGGACGCAACCTGGAATATGTAAGGGCTGCCCGTGCACTGGGCTTGAGTCACCGAAGAATAATGTTTCGACATATCCTGCCAAATGCTATGGTTGCTACCATGACTTTTATGCCTTTCATCCTTTCCGGATCGATAACCACCCTCACTGCACTAGATTTTCTGGGCTTCGGCTTACCTCCGGGATCGGCTTCTCTAGGCGAATTGCTGGCTCAAGGCAAGGCCAATCTCCACGCCCCTTGGCTTGGAATTGCCGGATTCACCGTGATTGCCCTGCAACTGAGCCTGCTGGTGTTTATAGGTGAAGGAGTACGTGATGCCTTTGATCCAAGACATAATACTTAAATTCACGTTAAAACTCATTTTGATAAAACACATCTTCATCCATCTTTATTGAAATCAATAAAAGTCAAAATGAAATTTATTGTAACTTCATGATCCATTATAAGTTATTACTTTTAAACAGTGTGAAAACCAGTTACAACCAAACCGAAATAGAGGTAAAAATGAACAATGAAGAAAAATCACCCGTTCAACCGGTCAGTGGAAAAATAGTTCCACGTTATGCTGGGCCTTCTACCTTTGCAAGACTTCCTGAAATTAGAGACGTTACAAGTTGCGACATTGCCCTTTTAGGAATTCCGTTTGATTCAGGTACCAGTTACCGGCCCGGTGCCAGATTTGGTCCACAGGCCATCCGGCAGGCTTCACGGCATCTCCGGACTCAGTATCATCCAGCCTATGACACGGAACCCTTTGCGGAGTTGCAGGTAGCTGACGCGGGAGACATAGCCTGTAACCCTTTTAATATTGAAGAAGCAGTCGGGGAAATCCAGACTGCTGCGACCGATCTTTTGGGGAAAGTGGGCAGCATAATCAGTCTGGGAGGCGATCATACGATTGCACTGCCTTTGCTGCGTGCAGTGAATCACTTTCACGGCCCGGTCGCACTAGTGCATTTCGACGCACATCTTGACACCTGGGACACTTACTTTGGCGCACCATACACGCACGGTACTCCATTCAGACGAGCTGCAGAGGAGAAATTGTTTCTCGATCACGCTTCAATTCATGTAGGAATCCGGGGACCTTTGTACAGTCGTGATGATCTCACGAATGATGAAGAACTGGGATTCAAGGTTGTGCATTGTGACGAACTCCAAAATGAAGGAGTCGAGCACGTCATCAAGCGCATCCGGAATCGGGTGGGGGATAACCCCATGTATCTTTCAATTGATATTGATGTTTTGGATCCCTCACATGCTCCAGGTACAGGCACACCGGAAATAGCCGGAATGTCTTCAAGAGAGCTACTCGGGGTTTTAAGGGGCTTGGCAGGACTTAATATAATCTCCGCGGATGTTGTGGAAGTTGCACCCGCTTATGATCACGCAGAGTTGACTTCACTGGCTGCGGCAACAACGGTTTTTGAGCTTATCAACTTGTTGGCTCATTACCGTAAAAGAAATGATTAACAATTGAACCGCTGTAGTTTCAGTGGTCATTCTTAATCCACTGAAACTAAAAACTAGGTCTAAATAATCCAAACTTACAATACTTGTTCTGGTGGAACAAAGTCATATCCAAAAGCCTCAGAAACGCCTTTACAGGTCACATTCCCCGCATGAGTGTTCAGACCTAAAGCAAGGGCATGATCTACCTTACACGCCGTTTTCCAGCCTTTATTGGCCAATTGAACAGCATAGGGCGTGGTGACATTTGTTAAGGCCATGGTAGAGGTTCTTGCTACCGCGCCAGGCATATTGCCTACTGAGTAGTGTACAACTCCGTGCTGCATATAAACCGGGTCACTGTGATAGGTGACACGATCGATGGTTTCAATACAACCACCCTGATCAATAGCTACATCCACAATCACCGATCCCTGTTTCATGGTTTTGACCATGGCTTCAGTTACCAGGTGTGGCGCTTTTGTACCCGGAATCAAGACTCCTCCAATCAGCAGATCAGCGCTTTCGACAGCCCTTGCAATGTTATAGCTGTTTGACATCACAAGTTGTACACGTCCGTTGAACACGTCATCAAGATAACGCATTCTATCTGCACTGACATCAAGAATCACAACTTTGGCACCCATACCGACAGCCATTTTAGCGGAGTTGATACCGACCACACCACCGCCGATAATCACGACTTGTGCAGGTTCTACTCCCGGAACACCGCCCAGTAAAACTCCCTGTCCACCCTGTGGTTTTTCCAGGAAGCGTGCTCCTACCTGAACTGCCAAGCGTCCGGCAACTTCACTCATCGGTGATAGTAGTGGCAAGCTACGATCCGTAAGCTGTACTGTTTCGTACGCAATAGAGGTAGTTTTACTGTCCATCAGCGCTTTGGTCAATGCACCTTCCGCGGCTAAATGCAGATAAGTGAACAATAGTAGATCTTCCCGGAAAAAACCATATTCAGCCGGAAGAGGCTCTTTAACTTTGTAAACCATTTCGCTGGTCCACACCTCGGCGGCAGTATCAGTCATCTTAGCGCCTACCTGCTCATATTCTGAATTACTGAAACCACTACCTTCACCGGCGTCTTTTTCTACACAAACCTGATGACCGTTCCGCACGAGCTCTGCCACTCCCGCTGGGGTTGCCCCAACTCGATTTTCCATTTCCTTTATTTCAGTTGGTACACCAATACGCATTTTTTACTCCTTTTTTATAGCTAGTTTTTGTTGTAAGAAACTGCGCTCCTTTACTTCAAAGATAGAGTTAAAGCACTGTCCTTTATGTTGTTTAATTCAGTGCCTGCTTTAAGGCATTTCCAATTGCATCCACAATTTGATCCGCTTCATTTTCCTGAAGTATCAAAGGCGGAGCCATGATAAGCACGTTTCCTAAACCTGGAACTGTGTTTCCGTTGCGCATTATTGAAACTCCCTGTTTGAGGCAGTTTTGAAGAATCGCATTGGCTTGAGCCATCTCCAAAGGTATCTTCTTTTCTTTGTCTGAAACAAGCTCTATACCGAGCAACAGACCCTTACCGCGTATTTCTCCAACATAAGGATGATCCGCAAATTCATTCAGGCGTCCCTTGATGTAAGCTTCCATTTTTGCAGCATTATCAGCCAGATTTTCACGCTGCACAATTTCTATATTTTTCAAACTGACAGCTGTTGCAACAGGATGTCCGCCGTATGTGTTAACATGCCGGAAATGCTTGAGCTCGTTTACTTCTCCGTAAAAGGCTTCAAAGATCTTTTCCTTGACGACAGTCGCAGCCACAGGCATATAACCACTGGCCATACCTTTAGCAAAGGTAAAAATGTCGGCCTTGACTCCCCAGTGTTCGTGTCCAAACATTTTTCCGGTTCTGCCAAATCCGGAAACAACTTCGTCCATAATCAGCAAAACATTGTATTGATCACAGACCTTCCGGATTTCAGTTAAATAATTATCCGGAGGTACAAGTACTCCTCCTCCGGAAATCATCGGTTCCATGATGAAAGCCGCCACTGTTTCTTCACCTTCGTGAATAATGGTATCTTCCAAAAATTTAGCACATTCCAGTCCATGTTCTTCAACAGTCAATTTCTCATGACGTCTGTATGGATAAGGTGGAGGAACGTGCAGGAATCCTGGAGCCAGCGGTTCATAGCCGATCTTACGCTCAGCCTGACCGGTAGCAGTCATTGTGGCCAAAGTGTTGCCGTGATAAGCACGATGACGTGAAATAATCTTGGACTTACGTGGATTGCCTGACTGTAAATGATATTGACGTACAATTTTGAACGCTGTTTCATTGGCCTCTGAACCACTGCTGGTGAAATATACATGACCTTTATCCATACCAAGCATTTCCAGCATTTTTGCGGACAATTCCACTGCAGGATCACTTGTCATGACCGGAATCACGTAAGCCAGTTTTTCCATTTGCGTCTTTGCGACTTCGGCCAGCTCTTTTCTACCATGACCTACATTAACACACCATAACCCTGCTGTTGCGTCGAGTATACGATCACCGTCTTCATTGATCATGAAACAACCTTCAGCCCTGACAATGTGTTTCGGACGATTGGTCAGCAGAGTTTTATGCTGGGTCATTGGGCGCCACAATGCATCTGGCGCATTCATTTTTTGTGCTTCCATAATCTACTCCTTGATAATCAATTAATTGTTGACTGGAAAACCGGTTAAACAGACTGAAGCATTTTGTTCAGTCTGTCTCCCTTTCACTACAGACAAAGGCGTTTGATGCATAGCGATCAAACAATAGACCTACTGCGGACACATGTCGTTTTTACTCACTCCTGCCACAGGAACTGGTGTTTTCATCGCATCTCTACGGAAAGGATCACCTAACTCCTGATTCAGGATTACCTCTATGAAGGTAGTCTCTCCCTGATTCATCTGCGTCTTTACCGCATTTCCCAACTCACTTGTAAGTGCCTCCATAGTCCGAACCTGAACACCATTTACGCCGCAGGCTTTGGCGATATCCGCATATGAAACCTGTAAATCGAGTTCGGTACCGACAAAATTGTCATCATACCAGAGTGTTGAGTTACGTTTCTCTGCACCCCACTGGTAATTCCTGAATATTATCATCGTTATTCCCGGCCAATCGCTACGTCCGATTGCCGTCATTTCGTTCATTGAAATTCCGAATGCTCCATCACCCGCAAAACCAACTACCGGAGTTTCCGGATTGCCAATTTTTGCACCAATTATTGAAGGAAACCCGTAACCGCAAGGCCCAAAAAGTCCCGGAGCCAAATATTTTCTTCCGCTTTCAAAAGTTGGATATGCGTTACCGATCGCACAGTTGTTGCCGATATCAGAAGAAGTAATCGCATCTTTCGGCAAAGCTTCCATAATCGAGCGCCAGGCCATTCGAGGCGACATGTGATCCGGTTGACGTTTCCGTACGCGCTCATTCCAGCTAGTACCAGGATCGTCCTCTTCAAAATCCATGGAAGCGAGTGTTTCCGCCCAAACGGCTTTTTTGTCGGCAATCTGTTTGCAGCGCTCATCACGACCTGCGTCACCGGCAGAGTCTGTTAGCTGACTAAGAATTTGCTCCGCTACCTGTTTTGAATCACCAACAATTCCGACCGAAACAGGCTTTGTCAGTCCTATCCTGTCCGGATTAATATCTACCTGTATCAGCTTTGCTTCATTCGGCCAGTAATCCAGATTATAGCCCGGAAGAGTTGAAAATGGATTCAAACGAGTGCCCAGAGCCAAAACAACATCCGCCTGTTTGATTAACTCCATTCCGGCTTTTGAACCGTTGTAACCCAAGGGCCCGGCAAACAAAGGGTGTGAACCGGGGAATGCGTCATTGTGCTGATAGTTACAGCAAACTGGTGCGTCCAAACGTTCAGCAAGTGCTTGTGATGCCGGAATTGCTCCGCCGAGAATAACTCCGGCGCCATTTAGAATTACTGGAAATTTTGCTTCAGACAGGAGTTTGGCTGCTTTAGATATTGCATCAGTTCCTCCAGCAGGAAGTTCAAACTCAACAATTTCAGGTAAATCTATGTCAACTACCTGCGTCCAGATATCACGTGGAATGTTGATTTGAGCAGGAGCAGACATACGTTTTGCCTTTGTAATTACGCGATTCAGCACTTCCGCAATACGCGTTGGATCACGGACTTCTTCCTGATAAGCGACCATATCTTTAAAAGCGGCCATTTGCTCAACTTCCTGAAAACCGCCTTGACCGATCGACTTGTTGGCAGCCTGTGGTGTAATCAACAGCATTGGTGTATGGTTCCAGTAAGCAGTTTTGACACAGGTTACGAAATTTGTGATGCCCGGACCATTCTGGCCGATAATCATTGACATTTTGCCGGTTGTGCGTGTATAACCATCCGCCATGTAACCACCATTGCATTCATGGGCCACGTCCCAAAACGTGATCCCTGCTTGTGGAAAGTAGTCGGAAATTGGCATAAACGCTGAACCGATGATGCCGAAAGCGTGTTCGATACCGTGTTTTTGAAGGACTTTGATAAAAGCTTCTTCTGTCGTCATTTTCATAAGCTATTCTCCTTGTCTTTTTTTTGGTATAAATGCGGTTTTCAAATTATAACCCATAAAAATCCTACTTTCCGCAAAATAAGTCTAGTGTATTTTTTCCAAAATCAAGGTTCACAAAATTATTCCGCACATAAAGCATTCTACAGCAAATTATGCTGTAAAATTACAGTCATACAGAAATATAAACAAATCTTGTATTCTTTGCATATCTGGAAAATATTTCCATTCAGTGAGACCCCAGGTCTCGCGAATTGGCATTAACAAAAGTTTTATACGTCAAAAACTAATTCAAGTCAACATTTATTATCTCCTTTGAAAAGTATAAACCACTATCAGTAAAGAGAATAGAATTTTCTTGAGTTATAAAGCATTGAAAATATCATTGAATTAAACTTGCCTAATTTGGTGAATTCATGAAAATATGCTGACTTGTCTTTAATCTAGATATTTATGATATAATTATAATTTTTTGTATATAGCCCAATTGAGTGGAATACAAATTTTTATATTATGGATTTATTATGTTACTTGACTGTTGATAGATAAAAGTCTTGATTACCAGACTATTTACCGTACATCAATCAATACTAAGGTCGATTATGTTTTTAAATCTGCAACTTGCGGATAGGATTTAGTCGTGTACAATTCCATTCATGCATATAGCTTTAACTTGTCGTTAAACAACTAACTGAGAGTCCTCAGCCTAGTAATATAAACACTTAGGAGCAGCAGAATTGCTCCAACTTGATTTCAATAATTAAGATATAACCACATAAACTTTCTTAAATATTAAACGGAGCAGGTCATGGTCATTAATCATTTTATCAATGTTACTTTAGAAATTCTGATATATTTTTTGGTTAGCATAGTTTGTTTGTTCATTGGCAGGAAAGTTCTTGATTGGATAACGCCTTATAATTTAGACAAGCAGACTTCTGAGGAAAAGAACCTTGCAGCTGGTATTACAGAAGCCGGATTTTATATCTCAATGGCTATTATTGTCCACGCTTCAGTATCAGGAGTTGTTAACTATGAAATGTTCAGCTTCATCAATCCGGAAGATCCTCAACGTTTCGCGCTGCTAGGAGCAGAGTTGATTACAACGGCAGTATATTTATTGATCGGCTTGATTTGCCTGAGTCTTGGTCGCCGCTCACTTGACTGGGTCACAAAATTTGATTTGAATAAGGAAATTCAATTAGAACGCAATGTTGGAGTAGGAGCGATTGAAGCATCCATGTACATCTCGATTGCGATCATCATTCACGGAATTATGGTTTGATAAAATTCATACCTCTAGTTTTTTTGATATTATATTTTAAGGTCTTATCTGTAATGAATTAAATTAGTTTGTTACAACCTTCCAGTGCTCCTCAGAAAATAATCATTTTAACAATTATTCTCAAGAATAATTAATGCAGTTTGAAAAACGACTTTGGTCCTTCACTCAAGGTGTTAGAGGGCGTATTGCCTTTTCAGTTTTTATCGGCATTATTGCGGCTGCACTGGGCGTGATCCGGCTTGCTTTACTGGGATGGTTGATCGGCCTGATTCTTCTCGGTCATACTATAGACGAGTTGATCATGCCAATATTTTTTGCTGCTTTCGTGATACTGATGCGGGGGTTGTTTGAACATTGGCGTACAATGACAGCACATAAAACATCGGCCATAATTCAGAAGAAACTGCGTCGCCACCTATTTGACCAAATAATAAATCTCGGTCCTGGATATGCAGGTCGTCAAAGATCAGGAGAGCTAGTATTGACATTAGTCGATGGAGTGGAACAACTGGAAACCTATTTTGGAGAATACCTACCACAATTATTGATCTCGGCACTGACACCACTGATGATTTTTGCTTTTGTAGCCTTTCTCGACTTCCCGGTTGCCATTATCCTTTTAATTGCCGCTTTTGTGTCGCTGTTAGCACCATCAGCATGGCACAAATTTGATACCAAAATATCACTTGAAAGGGAACAGGCCTATGCTGCATTTGCATCAGATTTTTTAGATGGAATCCAGGGTCTTGCTACACTCAAATCATTTGGTCAAAGCAAATCCCGTATAGACTTACTAAAAAAACGTTCTATTGAGCTTTTTCGAAGCACCATGTGGGTGCTTGCCACAAATTCCCTATCAAGAGGGATCACAGATACAGCTATCGCTGTCGGTGCTGCTGCAGGATTGGGTTATGGAGCCTTCCGGGTGTTAGACGGCGAAATGGAACTTACTACTTTGCTTATAATTTTAATGATGGGGGTTGAAATTTTCAGACCAATGCGGGACCTACGTACTGTTCTGCATGAGGGTATGGTTGGTCTTTCAGCTGCTCAAGGAGTCTACAAGATTTTCAATGCTGAACCGCTTGTTTTGGAGAAGCATTCCGGAAACCGTGAACCCAATCTAGAGCCCTCTATTGACTTCGATTCAGTCAGCTTCAGTTACCCTGAACACAGCCACATTGTCCATGATTGTTTGAATTTCAGTATCAAAAAGGGAGAACGAGTAGGGGTCGTTGGTTCAAGCGGGTGCGGCAAATCTTCGATTGTTAAGCTTCTTCTTCGTTTCCATGATCCTGTACAGGGATCAATCACCATTGGTGGAAAGGACTTAAAAAACATCTCTCTCGATCAGATACGAAATGAAATTTCTGTTGTTCATCAGGACACATTCCTTTTTCATGGAACAATTGAAGAGAATATACAAATGGGGCGTCAGAATGCAAGTGAACGTGAAATTACTGATGCCGCAATAGATGCAAACATTCATGAGTTTGTAACAACTCTACCGGACGGATATAAAACTATAATTGGTGAAAAAGGTATCAAGCTTTCAGGTGGACAACGACAACGTATAGCAATTGCACGTGCTCTTTTGAAAGATTCACCTATTTTAATATTAGATGAGGCGCTTTCTGCCGTTGACGCAGAAAACGAATATGTCATTCAGCAGGCTCTTGATCGTTTAATGAAAGACCGCACAACCCTCATTTTGGCCCATCGACTTTCAAGTGTAATCAAATGTGAACGCATACTTGTATTAGATAAGGGGCGCGTTGTAGAGTCTGGTTCTCATGCAGAGCTGATCAATAAAACTAGTATTTATACGGCTTTGATGACTGAGCAGGTTCACGAGGCAGAATTAAAAGAACTAGTAAATGGTGAAGAAGAATCAATATTTGTAAATAACGAGACTGTAGAACAAATAGATGAATCTTTAAGGGCCTCACCTACAGAGGGCATTATTAAAGCAGAGGGTCTCAACTGGAAGCAGTTAATTTTAGAATTAATGCGCCACATCATGCCCTGGAAAGGAAGGCTAATACTTAGCTTCTGTTTCGGCGTATTACGAGTGCTGGCTTTTATCGGTGTGGGTGTATTCAGTGCACTTATTGTACTTGCTCTTAAAAACGGCTCTGATTTTAATTTGCAGCTCACAGCACTTATTGTTGTCGCATCGCTATCGGGAGTGCTGCACTGGCTTGAGTCATGGGTGGCCCATGACATGGCCTTCAGATTACTGGCTGAGATGCGGATTAATGTTTTTAGGAAACTAGATAAACTAGCCCCTGCATATCTGGTTAGACGCAGAACCGGAGATTTGATGGGAATTGCCACCCAGGATGTTGAACTGGTTGAATACTTTTTTGCACATACAGTAGCCCCTGTTTTTGTTTCAATACTTGTCCCAGTTACTGTAATTACTGTCCTGGCAACAGTGAGCTTCTGGATGGCATTGGCGCTATTGCCCTTTCTGCTTGCAGTAGGGTTAAGCCCATTTTTAATGCGTGACAAAGTAGATCTGCTTGGTTCAAAAGCCAGAGAAGCTGCCGGCGAGCTATCTGCCCATGCAATTGACACAATACAGGGTATTGCAGAAATAGTTGCTTTTCAGCAGGCAGAACATAGAGCTAAAGACTTTGACTATCTTACGAATCAACATATCTCAATAAGGTTACCATTCTACAAAGAGTTAACAATGCAAAAAACCCTTCTTGAGGTCTTAACCGGCTGGGGGGGTCTTGCTGTTGTATGTGCTGGAGCACTGCTAACAACTAATGGTTCCTTAGATGCGGGGGTGCTTCCTTTGCTTACAATTTTGGCCATGTCAGCATTTTTACCAGTTTCTGAAATCGCACAGATAGGACGACAATTAGCCGACACCATGGGTGCCACAAGGAGGATTTTTGCATTGGAAAATGAACCGGTGCTGATTAACGATGGAATAGATGAAACACCCGGCGATTTATCATTAGGCGTTTCCTTCCGAAATGTCAGTTTTGCGTATCAAGGAAGATCAAAGAGTATCCTGCAGGACCTCAATTTCGAAATACCTGCAGGAAAAACGCTTGCGTTAGTAGGCCCATCAGGGGCTGGAAAAACAACCCTCGCTCAGTTGCTAATGCGTTTCTGGGATCCTGAAAAGGGTTCCATCAAATTGAATGGAATTGAACTCAGAGATTATAAATTGGAGGACTTGCGTTCCCGGGTAGCATTGGTTGCTCAGGACACATATCTCTTCAATAATTCACTGCAGGAAAACATCCTCGTTGCTAAACCAGATGCTTCTGAGCAGGAATTAAGTGAGGCAGTAAAACTGTCTGCACTGTCTGAAGTTGTAGAAAGCTTGCCGGATGGCTTAGAAACTATAGTTGGTGAACGTGGCGCCAGCCTTTCGGGAGGTCAGAGACAGCGTGTTGCAATTGCCAGAGCTTTTTTGAAGGACTCCCCTCTTTTAATTTTAGACGAAGCGACTTCACACCTCGACGCTCTCAGCGAACACACTGTACACAAAGCCCTTAATCTACTTAAGACAAATCGAACCACCATTATCATAGCACATCGCCTCTCTACCATCCGTGACGCGGACAGGATAATAGTCCTCCATGAGGGTCGCATGGTGGAAACCGGTACACATAAAGAATTGCTGCAGAAAACTGGTCTTTATAGACAACTTGTTTCCAAACAGCTCAGTGGGTCAGGTTTGAAAGATTTCAGGGATAGCTAAGCTATAACTAAAATAATTTTGTACTCTTGAGTCCTTAATCTTTTGCTGAAATTTGTTACTAATCCTCAGCAGCCACCGTGATATTATATGTAGTTGTTTTGGCCGTGCTGGACTCGCCTTCAACCTTTAAATAGTAAGTTTTAGCTGCTGTCAGTCCTGCTGAACTAGATGTCCCAGTAAAAGTTGTAGAGAGGTCTGTACCTGCTGTGCAGTTGTTGTAGGAATAACTCACATATGTCGAGAAACCAGAATCTGAATAAAGATAGCAATCCATAGAATCAGAATTTGTCATGGTCAAGGTGTAATTATCCGTAGCTACTGTGGTAAACTTGTAATAGCTCTTACCATAGTAGCTTGTACCTTCTACTGTGCCAGAATGGGCGGTTCCTAATGTAAGTTCAACCGGGTCGTTTGCGCTGCCCTCAGACCCGCCCTGTGAAACAGTCAAAGAATAGGTCACCTTACCGTATCCGTATATTCTTAAATAATAGGTTGTACTTGCATCAAAAGCACTATAATCAAAATATACAGTACACGATGCTAAACACGAGTCTCCATAACCGGACATAGTTGAATACCCCGAATCAGTATAAAGATAGACATATACAGAAGAGCTTGACGACCATGAGTCAGATATAACTAATGACGCTATATTTAACTCATAGCTTCCCGCACCTGTGGATGATGGTGTGAACTTGTAATAGCTGGAACCATACTTAGCAACGCCACCAGTTTTTGCCGTTCCAACTGTGAGTTCCATAGGTGCTGAGGCTAAGCCATCACTTGTACCATAATCAGTTGTATCTTCTTCCGATGAAATCGAGCATGCACTGAAAACAAAAATAATGAGAACATAATAAAATATTTTCATGACGCCTCTTAATGTTTAAATTAACAAATTCAGGATACCACAGCAAAAAAAGCAGTCTGCCATTTACTTGTAGCGCATCCTATATTGAATTTCCGATGATGTCAAGGAGAAAAAATGTCAATACCTGTTAAAATTAGTTAACTTCAGAGAACCTTGCGCTCCCGTATCAGTGACTATTTAATCAAAATTTATTTCACAATTGGTGAAATGGTTGTTTTTTAGCAAAAGTATCGATTAAATCAATCCAAAGAATAGAACAAATAAATTTTACAGAGACAAACCGTAGTGCTAGAATGCAGCACTGCATCCAAAATCCTTGCTTAATTCCTGTCTAATAAACAACTGATGAAAATCATCCAGATCACAGACACACATTTGATGCCACACGGCACGAATCTGCATGGCCTCAATCCCTGCGAACGTCTTGAAGCTTGTATCTCAAGTATAAACGAGTTTCATGCGGACGCTGAATTGTGTTTCATCACCGGTGATCTAACCGATCAAGGACACCGTAAAGCCTATCACGATTTGCGTGAAATTTTCCGGCAACTCAAAATGCCATATCATCCATTGATCGGCAATCATGATCATCGTGAAATTTTTACTGAAGTCTTTCCGGAAGTACCGCTTGACGAAAACGGATTTGTGCAGCAAATGTTAGCAACAGAGCAAGGACGTTTTTTGTTGCTGGACACCGTTGAACATGGACAACATTGGGGTTCTTATTGTGAAAAGAGAGGTGAGTGGCTCCGGAAACAACTGAAGGATGCCGGAAGCAAAGCTGTTTATCTTTTTATGCATCATCCTCCATTTAACATTGGTATTCCGTCTCTTGATTATTTAAGTCTCAAGAACGACGCACAGCGTTTTAAAGAAATTGTCTGCGATTTTTCCAACATCAAACATCTTTTCTTCGGTCATGTTCACCGTCCTGTTAGCGGCAGTTGGCATGGAATTCCGTTTACCACACTCCGTGGTACAAATCATCAAGTCCAACTGGATCTAAACGCGGTGGATTATTTGCCGTATAGCCATGAACCTCCTGCTTACTGCGTGATCTTCCTGGAGCATCAACAAACCACCGTGCATTTTCACGATTATCTTGACGATTCTCTGTACTTGAAAATGCCTTTAAACACGACATGAATAAATTTGAACTGCAGCAAACAAAGCGCAAAATTAATTTTCCTTCAAATGAAAACGGAATAAAATAATGAGTAATGCCGTTTTATTCGCTTTGCTTAGTTTGTTATTGAGCGGTGTGAACGATATAGTTTTTAAAATCTACTCTACTGGAGGACGTTCACGGGGGATGTTCCTTTTTGGTGTTGGACTCATTTGGACTTTGTCTCAATGGGGACTTGCCAAAATTCAGGGGACTCCGCTTGAATTCAATCATGCGACAATCGGTTTTGGACTGATGGCCGGATTATTCCTGACACTTTCCAACTTGATGCTTTTAGAAAGTCTTGCACAAATTGAAGTCAGTCTTGCAACAACAATTTACCGTTTAAACACAATCGGTGTCGTTCTTTTTTCATATTTCATGCTGCATGAATCTTTTGGCTGGCTCAAAGGATTCGGTATTTTTCTAGGCTTGATTGCTGTGTTTTTTCTCTACAAAAGCCAAGTCCATCAAACTCATCAAAAACAATTACTCCTGTTTATGGGAGTTGCGGGAGTTGCTTCTTTGTTCCGAGCTTCCTATGGTGTCAGTTCCAAAGTAGGTTTTCTTGATGGAGCTGACCGTAATTCCATGCTCATCATTATCTCAGCGAGTTGGGTAGTTGGCGGAGCAATTTACGCGATTTTACGTGAAAAACGATTCCGAATAACTTGGGAAAAAACGTGTTTCATTATGATCTCTTCAATGTTGGCGGTCGGCATAGTCAACTTTTTGATGCTGGCAATACAGCATGGAGAAGCAAGTACCGTTATTCCGATTGCAAACATGAGCTTTGTGATTGCCTTGTTGCTCTCAGTCGCCTTGAAAATGGAAAAACTAAACATGATGAAACTTGGCGCCATAAGCTGTGCGATAGGATCAATCCTGTTGCTTGCTCAAAGCTAACTCTATCAAGCTGCCGCTGAACTCACTTCGGCGGACAACCTACTTTTAAAATTAGACATGAGTACTTACGAAAATTATCACAAAACCAGCCAAGTTTATGACAAAACACGCACTGCTGGAGGTATTGATATAATACTCAAAGCAATGGAGGAAGGAAATCTGCCCTTGAGTGAACAGGTATTGCTGGACGCTGGTTGCGGTACTGGTTTGTATTCAACAGCACTGGTTAACAAAGTAAGGCGCATTGAGGCGGTAGATCTGAACGCGGGTATGCTGAGCATGGCACAAGGCAAACTGCAGGCAGAAGAAAAGCAAGGTCGAATTAGTTTTCACCAGGCTGCAATCAACTCATTACCGCTGCCTGATAAAAGCGTAGATGCAGTCATGATAAATCAGGTTTTACACCATCTACCTGACGATGCTGATTCCGGTTGGCCGGAACATAAGAAAGTTTTTAATGAATTATTTAGAATCCTTAAACCCGGCGGCAGACTGATTATCAACAGCTGCAGTCCGGAACAATTGGAACTGGGGTTCTGGTTTTACCACTTAATTCCGGAAGCGATCAAGGCTGTACAGGAAAAGACAATTCGTCTTGAGGAAATAGCTGAACAGCTTCAGGAAGTGGGTTTTTTCAGCCACCGCCATGAAGTACCTCTGGATTTGATTTTACAGGACGAAGCATACTTTTATGCTGACAGAATCCTTGACCCTGACTGGCGGAGTGGAGATTCTATCTGGAGTCTGGTTGAAAATAAAAATCTGGCAGACGTGCTGGAAAAAGTGGTGGAATTACAAAAAAGCGGAAAACTAGAATACTTCATGCTGCAGCATGATCAGCCGAGAAAAACTTCTGGACAAGTCACATTCACTGTTGCTGGA
>Ga0207986_1000440_pt1 | contig 19956 bp, 16 predicted proteins | sample ETNtaG_26_FD_185764 | JGI IMG/M metagenome (GOLD analysis project Ga0207986, IMG submission 185764) | Marine microbial and viral communities from oxygen minimum zone, Eastern Pacific Ocean - ETNP201302SV89 (SPAdes) (version 2) | ecosystem: Environmental > Aquatic > Marine > Oceanic ... | reverse complement strand
CTTTTCCTCTCCCTAAAATCCCGCACCTCACGAATCAGATTTCCCACTTCTTAATTCTGTTTTCTAATCTTCTCCCCCGGGGGAGAACTAAAAAAAAAGGGGTTTATAATATATGATTTTCTTTTTTCAACCCACCGCTCATTACTGATCACCGATCACAGTTTACCGCCTTATTAAAATTTAAATTCCAAGCTATATGTCGGCAAAAAATACTGATCTTTATCATAAGTAACCGGGTGAAATCCTCCCAACCCAAAAGAAATGGCTTTGATATTGTCTGATTTATATGGGAACATATAATTAAAAGAAATATCGATAGCAACCCCCAGGTTTTCTTTCAAACTGACATCTTTCAAATTCACAAAACTTCCTCCAACATATATTTTTTCATTTAAATGGAGCGTATACAAAATCTGGGGAAAAAATAAATGGGTCCAATTCTGATCAAATTGGCGACGAATTCCTACTGCAGTTGCCATATCTATGCTCTGAAATTTTAGAAACTGATAAAAAATCCCTGTGTACCATGTTTCATGCCCTTCAGTATGATGTGAAACATATCCGTGGATATCCATCCTTCCGGTTATTCCATAGCTGAACACCACGTATGTCTGTCCGAATTCTATCTGATCCCCCGGGTTCCAGGTCAGCGCTATATCCAGGTTCCCTTTCCCGGCGGCGGTACCATGGTCATATCCGCTGCCTGCCATGAGGCTAGAAATCAGTAAAAGTGTGTATTGTAATTTCATATCCCCTAAACCAATATTAAGCACAAAATCCGTCAATATCATTATTTATGTCCCCAATAATATTGTGCCACGAACTTTCCTGCTTGCCCGCCGTAGCGCTAGTGAAGACTGATCCAAAAATTAACCCATAAAACATCAAATACCTGTCATTACGAGAAGCCACGAATGTGGTGACGAAGTAATCTCCTTCCATTAGCAAACGTAAAGACATCATAATTCCCCGGATTTTATCGTCTCCAAGGAGATAGCAATCGTTGCTTTGCACCTCGCTAAGACAGTATGGTTGTATTTTTAGTCTTCAAACCACCCTTCCGCTAGATTCTTCCAATCCGGATTCATTTCTTCAATCATTTCAATCTTCTTTGACCTTGAACCGGCTTTGATTCTTTTTTCTTCTTCAAGGGCAACCCAAACTTCATCTGTTTCGGCATACCACACTAACTGATTACAATTATATATCGCCGTAAATGAAGAAGGGTCTGCTTTATATTTATGCTGCCAAACTCTACCTTCGAGGTCACTGGTCATGCCGGTATAAATGACAGTATGCCATTTATTTGTCATCATATAAACATAATAGATTTTTTCTTCCATACTCTAATTTAAAAACAAAACCATAATACTTGTCATTACGAGAAGCCACGAATGTGGTGACGAAGTAATCTCCTTCCATTAGCAAACGTAAAGACATCATAATTCCCCGGATTTTATCGTCTCCAAGGAGATAGCAATCGTTGCTTTGCACCTCGCCTTTCCATCACTCGTCCGACGAAGACAGAGTGAAGTCGGGGAGACGTTAGCGCATTCATTACAAGTAGGCCATCTAACATTTATCGTCTAACATCTCCCATAAAACAATTTGGTTAATCTTCTTGAATTATCCATAAAATTATAATATACTACTTGTAGTAAATACTACAATAAAGGCTAAATATGAGTGTTTTAAGTATCAGAATCAAAGACAGCAAGCGCAAACTATTGAAGGTCATCAGTGCTCTGGAAGAAACGACTATCAGCAGCTTGGTGGAATCCTGGATTGATGATTACCTGGAGAAAAACCGCCAAAAATATGCGGATGAATTATCACATAGTAGTTTGATTCATTTGATGAAAATTTCTGAACCAGCTTTTGAAGAATGGAACAACGAAGAGGACGATGTCTACAACGACTTATAAACAGTGGGATATTGTTTTGGTCCCTTTTCCTTTTACCGATCAGCAACAGTCCAAAAGACGCCCCGGCTTGGTATTCTCTCCGAACATTTACAATCAGGCCGGATCTGATATTATAATTGTTTTTATGACCAGCAATTTATCCAGGTCATCCCGCCCCGGCGACTATATCTTGCGCAACTGGAAATCAGCAAACCTGCCCAAGCCCACCCTTATCAGAATGAAATTTGCCACTATTCTTGCTTCAATTGTATTCAAAAAACTCGGCCGTCTGCAGGGACCGGACATAACGAATTTTTCCAACCAGTTCCACAACTTTTTCTTCACTTAATTAAACCTATTCACTCATATCACCAGTGTATAGTGTACGCAGAAATGGAATGTATGTGGCATGGGATAAAAACACCGTCATCTCGAACCGATGGAGGAGCGTGAGGGATCTACATAATCTATTATTATCTACTAAATTTGTATATTAAACAACATACATAGATTCCTCACTTCGTTTCGGAATGACACGTTTATTATATTTTATAAATTATAAAAAATTCCCCCTTATCAAAGTTTACCTGCCGGAGATGCCTGTCCACCGCCTGCCTGCCGAAGTTGAACGTAGGCACAGGAGCTTTAACGTAGGAGGGAAAGCCGTGACCGATACGGGCCTCGTTACCGATAAACGAAAGCCGAGTACATTTATGTCGGAGTCGGGACCACAACATCTAAAATCTAACATCTATCATCTATCATCTAACATTTAACATTTCCTCCACATTTATTCCAAATTCTCCCTAATTTTCACAGTTGGAACATATTCTATTTTTACCATAAACTTAATTCTGACCCAAAAATTTATCAAATATAGACTAAATGACTAAATTAGCTCATATAAATCCGTTAAAATTTTACTGCGGCAATTTATGCAGAAAGCCGTTTCCCAATTCCCATCTCCCAGTATTCATCTTCCTTCTTACATCTTCAATCTTCAATCTTCCCTCTACCATATATGCCCAAGCCTACGCCCCCGCTGATCCATTTTACCTCTTGTCCCTGGAGAAAGCACAGTTCAATCACGCCGATTCTTTAAAAATTAGCTCCACCATGATCCGCCCTTTTTTCCACAACCACAAAAAGGGTCAATTCACCGTCCGTTACCGCCAGGAACAGTATTCCAATGATAATACATCCAACCAGGAAAACATGGACGTTCGCTTCATCGGCAAAGGTAGAGGCTGGTTCCAGGGTGTAAATATTTCTTATTATAATGATTTCATAGCCTTTAGCGTAGAGCCCTACTGGCTTTCCAGTGTTAACGATTCATCTGCAGTAATATCTCGCGTTGGGGCTTTTTCGGTATTGAATGATAATCAAATAAAGCCTCAAGGTGAATTTCTCAATTCTGGCTTTCGTGAGGTCCAGTTCTATCTCCATTATAAAGGTCTGGGTGTGGGTATTAGTAATGCCTCTCTTTGGTGGGGACCCGGTATCCATAACTCTCTAACAATGTCAAATAATACTGTCGGTTTTCCTCATTACACTTTTGGTACAATTCGTGAGCTCCGTTTGTGGAAACTTGGGTTTAATATGCGCATAACTTTATCTAAATTAAATGAACTTGAAAGTCCAAACGCTACATATTATTCTGCAATTACAGGGCTTTTTTCTTACCACGGTAATACGGGCATATCTTTTGGTTTTTGTAGAAATTATTTATCAGGTGGAGTAGATATCGGTATTCCCTGGGAAATGAATGATGCCATGAATTTAATTCTGGAAGATTTATACTTGGGGGATAAAAAAGATTTATATTACACACAAAATTTAGGCATACCTGACGCGGGTGTGTATAACTGGGACCCTTGGGACCAAGTCCTTTCGGCGTTTGTTACAATAATTAATCCAGTTTCTGGGTTTGTTGCTTATTTTGAAGTTGCCAGGGGTGATCATGCTGTTTCTAAAACTGATTTATTAACCGTACCCGATCATGACACAGTTAGTATGTTTGGTGTTCGTAAATATGGCTTCTTTAACAATCCCAACTTGTTATTAGTTTTTGAATATACCAGACTATTAATATCATTTGATCATATTTATCGTTCAACAGGTGGTTTTGGTGGTTATGAATGGTATGATTATAACACATTTGAGGGTCGTCGCTGGGCTGCACACAGTGGTTATGATTCAGACGATTTTCTTCTTATGTTTGGTTACCTGGGTGATAAATGGGCCTTCATACCAGGTTTTAACTACGAGCGTCATGGTGTTGTTAACGTTCGTGTACCCGAAGTAAAAATGGAATTTCGCCTTGATACACGCTACAAATACAAAGGGTTTTGGTTTAATTTGTATTACGAATACCAGCACGAACAGCATTTGGGTTTTACTAAGGATAATGTATATTTGGATGAAGCCACAGGACTGCGATTTACTAACACAATAATGCTGGGTGTTGAGAAAACGTTAATATTTTAATTTATATCGTATAATTAGTATATAGTTCTTATTTTCTCGAACTTAATTAAACAATATTATGATAACCCGAAGACACAATAAGGTAATAATTCTTACTTTTCTAGTCGGAAACTTGTTTTCTCAAACTGTAGATGAATTGAAGAAAATTCAACAGGCTTATGAAGAAATAATTCGAGAACAAATGGCTAAAGAAGCCATTAGCGAGAAATTATATGATGATGATATAATTATAGATGATATACCTACACAAATACTGGTAAAGCCTGATGATATAATTGCATATTATGTACAAAAAATGGCCAGGATTCGTACGGAACTGGATGACATGAAAGACCTGTTACCCCTTGTTTCAAAAAAACTGACATTGAATTATTATGGTTATGACTTTTTTTATAGTCGCGACTCGATATCATTTTGGCAAAACAGCCCACTACCGGATGATTACCCATTAGGTCCGGGCGATGAAGTAATAATATCAATGTGGGGTGCAGCTGAAAACAGGATCAGGGAAGTTATCGCCCGTGACGGTACAATATTTGTACAGAATGTAGGCCTGCTCTATTTGGGTGGTAAAAAGAAATCAGCCGCCGATGCTTATATCAATGATGAATTTAAAAAAATGTATTCAACTATGCGTGGTGATAACCCAACAACCTTCCTGGATGTAACCCTGGGGAAATTAAAAGGCATTAATGTACAGTTAACAGGCACAGTATTATCACCGGGAATACATGCGGTAAATCCCTATTCTACTTTGACAACAGTTTTGATGCAGACCGGCGGTATAGATACAACAGGTTCATTGCGGGAAATAATGATCATTCGTAATAATACTCCGGTAGATACGCTTGATCTTTACGCTTTGCTGCATGGTACGGGGACGTTTCATGATTTTCGCTTATTGGACTGGGACAGGATTCATGTACCGTTACGTAATACCACTATTGCTATGGATGGTGCTGTTAAAAGGCCGGCCTATTACGAAACACTGCAAGGTGAAACTCTGCAGGATCTTTTACGTTTTAGCGGTGGATTACAGTCCTCTGCAAGTGATTTTATGGTGTTAACCCACAATGATGATGGGACTAGAGCACCGCAGATCGTTTCTGCAGGTACACTTGAAAATATAGAGGTTCATGACGGCGATAATATATTTGTTCCTACAATGTCTTTCCATGATATTTATGTTTATATATCCGGGGTTATACCGAGTCCCGATTCATATCCCTGGTTTACAGGCATGACATTAAAGGACTTGCTCCTTGTTTCCGGAAGTTTACATCAGCAATATTATAATGTATCAGACTGGGAGCATGCTGAACTGGCCCGTTATGATTTGCAGGAAAGTAAGTATATTTTGCAGGAAATTAATTTACCGGCAGTTCTAAACGGTTCCGTGGATGACAACATCCAATTATCTCCTTATGACAGGCTGATGGTCCCCAAGCAACAGGGCTTGAAACCACCGGGATTTGTAACAGTATTAGGATCCATTTATCGCCCCGGTGAGTATACCCTTTTGAATGTTGATGAAAATCTTGAATCAGTTTTGACAAGAGCAGGCGGCTTGACGCCTGGCGCTTTCCGAGAGGGTATATCCATCGAAAGGAATAAGTTGAAGTTGGGCTGGAATGGAATGGCATCAAAACTCAAAAACAGCGATGTAATTAGAGTTCCTGATAACCCCAATGCTATAACTGTGCTGGGTGAAGTGCATAACCCGGGCCATTTTACATGGAAACGGGGCAAATCACTGCGTTATTATCTGCGCTTGGCCGGCGGCGTTACCGCTCGCGGTGATAAACAGCATATTTTCGTAAAATATGCCAATGGTGAAGGTGCATCAGTTACGCGCTGGAGAAAACCTGCTGTCAGGGATGGTGCGTCCATCATCGTAAGCGAGAAAGAAATTTATAAGGAAGAAACATCCGGTTTGGATATCTTACAGACACTTGCAGGTACAGCCGGCTCCCTAGCAACCGTTATTTTACTAATCAATAGTCAAAATCAATAGGGTTTGATGTGAAGAAAATGTATATAATAGTCTTGTTATCACTTTTGGTTTTGTCCTGTGAGCGCCTGGTAAAATTCATCAATGGCCCGCCGGTAAATCAGGGCTTTATGCGCACCTTTGGCACAGATTTTTATGATTACGGCTGGGGAGTAGATGAAACATTTGATGGCGGCGTCATTATCTGCGGATCTAAAGAGTATCGATCAGATAGGACCAAAGATGCAGTAATTATTAAAACAGATGAAGATGGTTTTAGAGAGTGGGAAAAAAATTATGGAGGAGCTGGAAATGAAGAATTTTATTCTGTCAAACAATGTATGGATGGTGGTTTCATACTAGCTGGCTATTCCACCTCTTACGGGGCAGCTTCGGAAGTCTACGTTGTGAAAACGGATCCTTATGGTATTCAGGAATGGGAAAATGTCTATGGCGGGCCTAATCTCGACCGGGCCTATGAGATAATTGAAACTATGAATGGAAATTTTGTTTTAGTAGGATTTACTAATTCGCCTGGTATAAGTAATGGCAACCATGACTTCTGGCTTCAAAGAATTGATAATCAAGGTAATACTATATGGCGAAAAGGAATTGGTGCATTAAATCATGAAATGGGATATGATGTAGAAGAATTAGATGATGGTTCGCTTTTTGTGGTTGGATCAAAAGATTATTATGATGAAGCTGGTAAAGATATATATTTAGTAAAGACTGATTCCCTTGGTAATATGATTTGGGAAAAGACATTTGGTTCTTCCGGGGTTTATGATGAAATAGCATATTCAATACATCCAGCATATCCGTCTGGATATTTAATATGCGCTGCCACTAATTCCCGGGACAATGGTTGGTTTGATCCCCAGGTAATTAAAATTGACTATGATGGTAAAATGCAGTGGTCTGCTATTTATAACGGCAGTGGCAATTCCTATACTCGCTGGGTTGCAACACCAACCTATGACGGTGGGGCGATCATAATTGGATCCACAACCTATTACCATGCGAGTGAAGGGGGTTATGAGGATATATATCTTATCAAGATTGATCAGCATGGCCAGGAATTGTGGAATGTTCGCTTTGAAGGAGAAGATCCTGACTGGGGCTGGTCAATTGTGGAAACACGTATCAATGATTTACTGATTGTAGGTTCAACAAAATCCTATGGACGGGGACTTTTCGATATTATACTTATGAATACGAATGAATTTGGTACTTACGACCTGGACGGTTAATACATTCCTGGATTGCAACATGATCAATCTCTTTAATGCAAGCAAACAATAAAAAACAAGAATCTGTCGCAGAAATCATTCTGAAAGTGATGCAGCGCTTTCAGTACCGCCACCAGTATCAAGTAGCGAAATTTTTTAATGTTACTGCCCAGACATTATCCGGGTGGATAAAGTCGAATTCAATCCCCCCCAAACATTTAATCAAGTATAAGCAGGAAATAGAGTTGGTAACCAATGAAATACCGGCAACCAAAAACAGGGAAGTTTTTGTTTTGGAATCTTCCCATCATTCAGACACAGCGGCAGCGCAGGCGAATAATTTTCAATACAAGAAAATTTCTGTATCATCTATTTTTAATTTATTGAAAAAATCCAAACGAACTTTAATATTTAGTCCTTTTGTTTTGGTGAGTATTGTTTCTGTCTATGTATTCTTTCTTGCGCCAAGAGTTTATACTTCATCAGCGAAAATATTACCCATATCCGAAAATAACAGTAAGCTGTCGAATTTATCAGGTCTGGCGTCACAATTTGGGATGAATTTACCCACAACTGTCGGCAGTGAAATTCAATGGGATGAACTGTATCCTGAAATTGTGCGCAGTGAAAGACTGATGGAAATATTGGTTCAAAAATCATTCCAAACAGAAAAATATCCGGATGAGCAGATTTTATTACAATTACTGGATATTGAAAACAATTACAGGGATGAATCTTCAAAACTCAAGTTAGCTGTAGAAGATTTAAAGGAAATGATCATTGTCCAAAAAGATCGTTTTTCTCCGGTTGTATCGTTGCATGTAGAAGCTTTTGAACCTCGTTTAGCCAGGGACCTTGCCACAGAGGTTATTGCTGAGTCTGGTAAAATATTGCTGGACCTGAAAACGAAAAAAGTGCAGGAGAAACGCATTTTCATTGAAGCAAGAATCGAAGAAGTATTTAATGCCTTGCAGGAAGCAGAAAAGGCCGAAGAACAATTCAGGCTGGAAAATAAAAATATAATTCAATCGCCGACACTGACGATGAAAATCAAGCGTTTGTTCCGGGAAGTCGAATTACAGAATAGTCTTTACGTATCTTTGAAAAGCCAGTATGAAAATGCGAAAATAGAGGAAGTCCAGGAAGCTGCTATGATTCAAGTCATCGACGGGCCTCTCAAACCTGTTCGCTTAACCAGCCCCCGTATAGCTATTAGCCTAATTTTAGCCCTCTTTTTCGGCTTATCCTTGGCAGTATTTATTATTTATACAAAAGAATTCATCTTTGAAAAATGAATATGTTTTTGCATCATTTTAATTTTACACGTTTTACATATCCTCAATAATGATTGCATGATTATGAGCACAATGGTTTATTCACGCTTGTTTCTTAACGTTGGAAAAAATTCAGTTTTATCACTTCTCACTATAATTTTTGTTACAGTTTTTTCCTGCAATTATTACGAAATTGAAATTGAAAACGAAATACCCGTTCCTGTTGAACTGGCACCAATCGTATATAGTAATGGCAAATTTACCATTAACTGGTCAATGAATTCAGAAAACGACTTTAAAGTTTACAACTTAAAGGAATCTTTATTTTCCGATATGTCGGATGAAACACTGATTTTTTCATCAACAAGCAAACACGATACAGTATTTACTGTTGAAAATGTAATAGAAGGTGACGAACGATTTTATCAGGTAACAGTGTTAGATACAGGAAATTTAAGTTCCCGCAGCAATATTGTTTACGCCACCGCACCCATTATTACTTTTCAAAAAGAATTTGGTGGCCAGGGGAATGATATAGGTTACTCAGTGCAGCAAACGGCTGATGAAGGTTTAATCATCGCCGGTAGAACTGATTCCTGGGGGAGTGGCGGACTGGACGGATGGCTGATTAAAACAAATATTGAAGGCCATGAAGAATGGAACCGCACCTACGGCAGCGTAGATGATGATTATATCACTAAAGTTGTAGTGTTGAGCGATGGCGGATACGTACTAACGGGAACGACCAATTCATTTGGTTATGGATCAAATGATATCTGGCTAATTAAAGTAGACCAAGATGGGTTAGAAAAATGGCAATATACTTTTGGCGGAGCTGATGGTGACTGGGGAATGTCCGTTGAGCAAACCATGGATGATGGCTTCATTGTGGTTGGTCATACACTTTCATACGGTGCCGGGTTCTATGATATATACATGGTTAAAACTGACGCTTTTGGGAATGAAGAGTGGCATCAAACCTTTGGCGGCATTGAGGAAGATTTTGGCTATTCAGTTCTTCAAACCTCCGATGGCGGGTACGTCGTGCTCGGCTTTACTGTATCGTTTGGCTCCGGGTCAAGAGATGTATGGTTAATTAAAACCGATGCTCAGGGTAATATGCAATGGGATAAAACCTTTGGCGGTAATGCAAGTGATGCAGGTTTCGAAATTAAAGAAACAACGGATGGTGGGTATATTATTACTGGGTATACTGAATCCAACAGCAATGGATTATTTGATGTATTGCTGATAAAAACTGATGCAAATGGGAATGAAATCTGGAGCAAAAATATTGGAAATGGAAACTATGAAAGCGGATCATCAGTAGCTCAAACCTATGATGGCGGCTTTATTATTACCGGTTTTACGATTTCACATGGTGCTGGACTCCGGGATATATGGTTGATCAAAACAGATCAAGTCGGAAATGAAGAATGGAATCATGCGTTTGGCGGAATATATAATGAAGGAGGACATCAAATATTACAAACGCTCTCAGGGGGGTATGTAGTTGTGGGCTATACAGAATCTAGTGGAAATGGTCAAAAAGATTTTAAGATTCTGAAAACGTCTCCTATGGGATTTTAAATAGATATATGAACATTAAATATATATCAAAATTATTACTTTGTTTAAAAGGGTTTAAAATCATTAATCTAAAAGAAATTTTATTTTAATTAATAATGGATATAAATAATAAACAATTGACAAGTATTATTATACTTTCTATGATTTTTCTATCATGCGAAAGAACAGTCAAATTTGACCATGGAGATATAACTGGATCAGGCTTTATGCGCACCTTTGGCACAGATTTTTATGATTACGGCTGGGGAGTAGATGAAACCTATGATGGCGGCGTCATTATCTGCGGATCTAAAGAGTATCGATCAGATAGGACCAAAGATGCAGTAATTATTAAAACAGATGAAGATGGTTTTGGAGAGTGGGAAAAAAATTATGGAGGAGCTGGAGATGAAGAATTTTATTCTGTCAAACAATGTATAGATGGTGGTTTCATTGCCGCAGGATATTCCACCTCTTACGGGGCAGTTTCGGAAGTCTACGTTGTGAAAGCGGATTTTTATGGTAATACGGAATGGGAAAATGTCTATGGCGGTCCTAATCTCGACCGGGCCTATGGGATAATTGAAACTATGAATGGAAATTTTGTTTTAGTAGGATTTACTAATTCGCCTGGTATAAGTAATGGCAACCATGACTTCTGGCTTCAAAGAATTGATAATCAAGGTAATACTATATGGCGAAAAGGAATTGGTGCATTAAATCATGAAATGGGATATGATGTAGAAGAATTAGATGATGGTTCGCTTTTTGTGGTTGGATCAAAAGATTATTATGATGAAGCTGGTAAAGATATATATTTAGTAAAGACTGATTCCCTTGGTAATATGATTTGGGAAAAGACATTTGGTTCTTCCGGGGTTTATGATGAAATAGCATATTCAATACATCCAGCATATCCGTCTGGATATTTAATATGCGCTGCCACTAATTCCCGGGGCAATGGTTGGTTTGATCCCCAGGTAATTAAAATTGACTATGAGGGCAATATACAGTGGTCTGCTATTTATAATGGAAGTAGTTATGGATATAATCGTTGGTCCTCCACTCCTACATTTGATGGTGGTGCAATAATAATTGGATCCACATACCATGCGAGTGAAGGGGGTTATGAGGATATATATCTTATCAAGATTGATCAGCAAGGCCAGGAATTGTGGAATGTTAACTTTGAAGGAGGAGATTCTGACTGGGGTTGGGCTGTTAAAGAAACTGGTATAAATGATCTAATCCTAGTTGGGTCTACAAAATCTTATGGGAATGGATTATACGATATTTATGTAATAAAAACAGATGAGTACGGACAATATGATTTAGATAACTAAATCATTATTACTATGTTAATACAAATCATTCAAAAAATTACTCTAATCATATTTACATTATATTAAGGTTAAGCCATTATCAATCTTTAATCAAATTTTATAATTAATGATTCTTATAACTGTATCAAAGATATTATAAGATTGATTTCAGTAATTCTGCACTTTAAAAATTTCACAAAAAACATTAATGATTAAAAAAACAAATTTACCAATAAAAGATTATTTTTCTTATATGGTTGCTAAAATAATCCCTGGATTAACAGGATTATTATCAATAGTATTATTTTTTAATATTTTAGGGCCTAAAGAGTATGGTCGTTATAGTTTATTATTTTCATTTGTAAATATGTGCTCAGCTTTTTCATTTGGATGGTTGGGACAATCGATTGTTAGATATTATATAAAAATGAAAAACAATAATAATATATCTAATAATATTATTGGTGGTTCAATAATAGCGAGTTTTGTAAGTCTTATAATAATTAGCGGTTTTCAATATTTTGAATTTCCACATTATTCTAATCCATTAGTTTTGTGGATTTTAGCTATTTCAATAGGTGGCTTTACTATTTCATCAAATTATTTTCAATCAAAACAAAATCCAAGCATGGTTTTGAAATTAAATTTTTTACAAGCCATTCTTTCAGTTGTTGTTCCTTTAATTTTATTAAATATTTTCAACCCAATACATTTCAACATGATTAAAGGATTAATAGTAGCATACTCCACGCCGTTTATTATTATAGTATTAAAAAGGAAATATAAAACTATTAAAAAACTCAATTTTTCATTAAAAACGATACAACCTTTAGTGCAATATGGAGTCCCTCTTTCTTTTTGGTTTGTTATAAGTCTGTCACAACGTTTTATGGAAAGATATTTTGTTGAATATTATTTAGGGTCTGATATAATGGGTTCTTATGCTGGATATGTTGAAGTGTTTACAAGGATGTTTTCGATAATTTTATTTCCTTTGACGCTAGCAGTGCATCCAAGAATTATGAATCTTTGGAATAATAATAATATTAAAGAAGCAAAAGACATGCTTAAACAGAGCTTATTTTTACAAGCATCAGTTTTAGCAATACTTTTAATATTATTTATTCCTTTCAAAACTAACATTTTTAATTTAATGCTATTTATTTTCCCCGAACTTGATGTTTCTCTCTCCCCTATTTTAATTCCAATTTTATTAAGTGGATTTATCTGGCAGTATGCACTTCTAATTCATAAGCCCTTAGAGTTAAAAGAAAAATCAGGAACAATGTTATTATTTATATTGATTTCAGCAATTATTACAATAATTGGAAATAATATTTTTCTGCCAAAATATGGTATCCTAGCGACTGCTTATACATCAGTTGCATCTGGAATTATCTATTTACTACTCTCTACTATTGCCTCAAGAGCTCTTTGGCTAAGACATTAAATTAAATGAATAACCAAATTATACTTCCACTTATTTTATTATTTATAACCGCATGCTTGCTTAGAAAAATTCATAAGTCTTGGCTTGCTCCAGGTGCATTTTTTTCTCTCCTATGGCTCTTTTTTATTATTTGTCCTATAGTTTTTGCACCTGAATATTATATCCCAGCTTTTGGTATTTGGATTATTTTTGCGATTTGCATATCTGTTGGGATAGGTTCCTTATTTGCTATTTCAGAAAACAAGATAGAAACAAATAACCAATCAGCAGAAATTATAAAGTTTTCTAGTTTGGTAAAATCTGGTACAATTATAAGTTCCATTTTATCAATTATTGGACTTGTTTTAATGCTCATTTATACTATATCTAGATTTAATCTAGATTATAGTTTTATTAGTTTTCTTATTTTACCAAATCAAATTTCTGCTGAAAGATATAATGAATTACTTATTTTACCCATTTATATAAAATTTTTCATCTATTGGGTATTTCCTGCTGCAATGTTTGGTGGAATAGGATACGGAATTTCCAGAACTAAAAAAGAAACTTTACTTTATTTATCACCATTAATGATAGCTGTATTAAAAGGGACAATTGAAACAGTGCGAACAACAATTCTTTTAGCTATTGTTGTTTGGTTAGCAGCATATATTGGCTCTAGAGTTGCTACCAATGATAACTTGAAGAAATTATTAAATAAAAAAACATTTGTTTTTCTAATGATAACTGGAAGCCTTTTTATCTTCTTGTTTATCGCTATTGATTGGCTTCGTTTTGCTGGTGGAGAAATGTTTACTGATTTAATTATTGGAAGAATAAAATTATACTTTTTTGGTTATTTATCTGCATTTACGACTTGGGTTACTTATAATTATAATATTGATTATACTCTGGGTATGTCAACTTTTGCTGGTCCATTTGATTTATTGAATTTAATTGATAGAAAACTCGGTTTTTATAATCATACTCATATTTATAATATATACTTTACCAATGTTTATTCATCTCTTAGGGGTTTAATAAATGATTTTTCATTATTTGGGACATTGTTGATGGGAATGATAATAGGGTTTTTATCTACTGTAACATTTAATAAAACTTTAAATAATAATATATTTTGGTTATTTCCATTAACGTCTTTTTATGCATTTATTTTATATTCGCCAGTAATAAGTATTTTTATTTATAATAGTATTATAATGTCATGGATAATAGTATTTTCATATTTATTTATTTTTCAAAGATATAAACAAAAACAAGTTGATAGTATATATTAAATAATTCGTGACATAATAAATGATCACAATATTTAGTAATCCAAGGCCCTTCACTGGACCTTTTGATATTATTCAGCAAAATGCTATTAGGAGCTGGAAACAGATTAAACCTGAAGTTCAAATTATTTTATTTGAAGATGAAGAAGGTACTACTAAAAAGATAGCAAACGAATTGCATGTTGATTTAATAACGAATGTGAAAACAAATGAATTTGGAACTCCATTAATTGATGGTGTTTTTGAAAAAATAAAAGAATATGCAAAATTTGATATTGTTGCTCAGGTTAATGCAGATATTATTTTATCAAACGACTTTGTAAAAACTATTAATAAAGTATGTCTTTTACTTGAGAAAAACCCATTTTTAATGGTAGGACGCCGTTGGGACCTTGATGTAAAAAAGGCTATTAAGTTTGATAGTCAAGGTATGTGGTTTCAAAAATTAATTAATAGATTGCCAATTGAAGGAAAACTTCATGGAATGTCAGGTATAGATTATTGGATATTTAGAAAAGATTATTTATTTGATCCACCACCTTTTGTAGTTGGCAGGCCTGGATTTGATAGTTGGTTAGTATATAAGGCAAGATCAAATAAAATTCCTGTAATAGATGCAACAGAATTGATCACAATAATCCATCAGAATCATGATTATCCATTAAAAAGAGAAGAATCTTTTCATATTGAATGTGAAAGAAATTTTAAATTAGTTGGTGGTTACTGGTCTGCCTTTTCATTAAGAGATGCAAATAAGCTATTAGATGAAAATGGCATTAAAAATCATGGATTTCCTAAAATAATTTATTCAACGTTATCCACAAATTATTTTTGGAGAATTATATTAATGATTAAAAGAAAAATTCATAAATATTTTAGGACTGTTTATAAAAATTAGCATTTAATCCTCAATGAAATTGAATTAAATAATGAAATATCTTGTTTTAGGGTCATCAGGCCAAATTGGAGCGCCCCTGTGCGATTTTTTACAGAACCAAGGTCATCAAATTCTCAAATTTGATATTAAAGATGATGATAAGGAAGATCTACGGCTCTATAATAATAACTTGTTAAAAAAATATATCAAAAATTGTGATTTTGTATTCTTCCTGGCTTTTGACGTTGGTGGATCAAGATATCTATCACAACACCAGCATACATTTGATTTTATTCACAACAATGTAAAATTAATGTGCAATACTTTTGCAGAATTGCAACACTATAAAAAGCCTTTTATCTTTGCTTCCAGCCAAATGTCAAATATGTCCTATTCACCTTATGGTGCAGCAAAAGCCATTGGAGAAAAGTATACATCATCTTTAGGTGGACTAACTGTAAAATTTTGGAACGTATATGGTCCTGAAAACGATTTAGATAAAGCCCATGTAATAACAGATTTTATATTAAAAGCCAAGGAAACTGGTAGTATAAACATGCTGTCAGACGGATCTGAAGTCAGGCAATTTCTTCATGCTCAGGATTGTTCGAATTGTTTACACATTCTCAGCCAAAAATACAATAAACTTGATAAAAATAAAGAATATCATATTACCAGTTTTGAGTGGGTATCCATTCTAAAGATAGCAGAAATAATTGCTACCCGGTTTCCCGGCACAAAAGTAATCCCCTCCCAGGAAAAAGACATAGTTCAGCAAGACAAACGCAATGAAGCTGATACCCACATCCTTAAATACTGGAGTCCGAAGATTACCATAGAAAAAGGTATTGATATGATTATCAAGGAAATGCAATAAAGCGCGAAAAGTATCTAAAAACACATTATGGTAAAATGTATTTAAATAAAAGACTTGCAGCATGGATATCGCAAAGCAAATAAATTCACAACTCAAGTCTTATTTCACAAAGTATCTGTTAAATATTGATTAAATATTAAAAAGGAAAATTATGAAAAAAATATTGGTTTGCGGAGCAGGAGGGTTCATCGGAGGAGCAATGGTAAAGCGGTTAAAAAGTGAAGGACATTGGATCAGGGGGATAGATCAAAAATACCATAATTTTTTTGATATTTCAGCTATAGCAGATGAATTTATTCAGGGCGATCTTCGCAACCCTTCAGTATGTGCTGGCGCCGTAACAAATGATATTGATGAAATATATCAATTTGCCGCGGATATGGGTGGCGCCGGATTTGTCTTTTCCGGCGAAAACGATGCAGATATAATGCACAATTCTGCCATGATTAACCTCAATGTAGTAGAAGCATCAGTGAAAGCAGGAGTCAAGAAAATATTCTATTCATCATCTGCCTGTATGTACCCAGAGCGGAACCAGATGGATCCGGACAACCCTAACTGTAAGGAAGATTCCGCCTATCCCGCAGAACCCGATAGTGAGTATGGTTGGGAAAAGTTGTTCAGTGAACGTTTTTTTTTGGCAGCTAATCGCAATTATGGTTTGGATGTCCGCATAGCACGTTTCCATAATATTTTTGGTCCAGAAGGCTCTTGGGATGATGGTCGTGAAAAGGCACCGGCTGCCTTTTGCCGAAAAGTTGCAGAAACTCCCGATGGCGGGGTAATAGAAATGTGGGGAGATGGGGAACAAACTCGTTCCTTTTTATACATAGATGAATGCCTGGAAGGCGTTTGCAGATTAATGGAATCAGATTTCATGGGTCCCGTGAATATTGGTTCTGAAGAAATGGTATCCATCAATCAATTGGCTGAAATGGCTATGGACATTGCAGGGAAAAAACTAAACATTAAGCATATTCCCGGCCCATTGGGTGTCCGCGGCCGGAATTCCGACAATCGTTTAATTAAAGAAAAACTTGGATGGGAACCAAATTGGCCATTACGCAAGGGGATGGAAATAGCATACAAATGGATAGCTGAACAGGTACAAAAACGTGAAGAAAAATAAGTACCGGCTTAATCTAAATGATATATCAGAATCACAGATTAATCATGGCAATGGGATAAAAAAGGTATTTATTAATAATGAAAATACAAAAACGTCATTAACCCAATTCGCCTGGTCAAGATTTAAACCTGGTGAGTCTTGTGAAAGACATTCCCACCCCACCATGGATGAATACTTTTTTGTTTATAAAGGTAGCGGTACCTATGTTATTGATGAAGAGCAGTTGCAAATTCAAGAGGGTGATTTCATTCGGATTCCTGCCAATACACCACATAGTTTATTTGTAAGCAATACAGACGTTTCTTTAAAGCTTGTCTATTTAGGTATTGACGCATCTAGGTAATAATTAATCATCATTAATTTTTACTTTTAAAAGCAGAACTTTATAAGTTCTGCTTTTTTATTTAAGTTTCGTTTGTTTTTATTCTAACAAGAAGGAGAATACCTCATAAATGTCGTCTGTATTTTCATTTTCATTATTACAGTGCAGTAGCTGTATCTTTATTATTGTGCTCAAAAATGTTATTACGCCCTGTACTATGTCCACCCAGCCACCGCCCGGATTATTCACAAATTTGGCCGAGTTGTCAATCGCAACGTAAACTCCGCCGGCAGGGGAGTAGAGTATCAGGAAGAAATGGATATATATGCCCCTCACGGCGCCTGCGTGATCTTTTCTAAGCAGTATTTTTTGAATGGTGGTTACATCGATACAGGTTTTTCCTTTTACGGTGAAGAATTGTCCGTGGCCGAGATTGCCCGGGAAAAAGGTCTGTCGGTCCGTTATTATCCCCAGCTCCAGGTGGAACACCACGAACATGCTAGTACTAATGAACTAGATTGGCACACAGCTTACAATCATTCCCGTCAAACTTATCGTTATTTACGCCGGAAATATGTTTTTTGGTAATGCCCAATGAATATTCTCTTTATCCACCAATATTATACCACCCCGGACATGCCCGGATCTGTGCGATCCTATGAAATGACTCGCCGCCTGGTGGCTGCCGGCCACTCAGTGGTTGTTCTGTCCACCAGGCGGGATCAGTACCAGAAGACCCGCCGCGGCTTACACAATGAAGATGGGGTAAAAGTGGTTTGGCTGCCCGTCGCCTACCACAACAATATGAATTTTTTCCAGCGCATAAAGGCCTTTCTGACATACGCCGTTTACGTTTGTCAATTAGGCCTTAAACTCCCCGCTGATATCATTGTCGCCAGCAGTACTCCTCTCACGGTAGCTATCCCCGCTTTGATCCTGAAAAAGATTCGATTCCTTCCTTTAACATTTGAAGTGCGCGATCTTTGGCCCGCTGTGCCAATAGCCATGGGTGTAATTAGATCTCCCCTTATCAAATTCCTAGCCCGCTGGTTGGAACGAACCGCATATCAGGCGTCATCAAAGATTATTGCCCTCTCTCCCGGTATAGCTGCAGGTATCTGTTCCACCGGAATCCCTAAACAGATTCTTGTGGAAATTCCCAACGCCTCCGAATGCGAGCGTTTTGCTGTCCCTGCTCATAAGGGGTCAGAATACCGAAATCAATTCCCCTGGCTAGCGGATCATCCTTTGGTGTTGTACACCGGTTCTATTGGTCAGGTGAACGGTTTGGCCTACATGGTTCGCTTGGCCCATGCCATGCAGTCCTTGGATCCCGAAATCCGTTTTCTGGTTGTTGGGCAGGGCCGTGAACAGGCTACAGTGACCGCCTTAGCCCGGGAAACTGGTGTTTTCGAAAAATCCATGTTTTTCCTGCCTCCTGTAAATAAATCCCAATTGCCAGTGCTCCTTTCTGCCGCGACAGTATGTTCTTCCTGGGTTATTCCAGTTCCAGAGCTGGCTTACAATTCAGCCAATAAATTTTTTGATGCCCTAGCCGCCGGTCGTCCTATGATTATCAATCATGGTGGTTGGCAAGCTAATCTTTTAAAAGCCGCCGCTGCCGGCTTGGTTCTCCCTGCTCATGATCCAGCTCAGGCTGCCTCTATTTTGCAGTCTGTTCTCCGTGATCAGTCCCGTTTAACGGCCATGAGTCAATCTGCATCCCGTCTGGCCCGGCAATTTGATCTCAATCTTTTGGGCGATAAATTCGTAACTGCCGTGGAATCGGTGCTGAACCATGAATAACAGTCAAAATCAGCCACCTGTTGCTTGTCCCTTATGCCTCGAAAATACAGCATTGCGATCTTTTAACTGGGGCAACCAGCCGATTATCCGTTGTTTACACTGCGGGTTGGATTATTGCCCCTCAATTACCTATAAGGAACCCGGTGCAGATACATCCCCAACAACGAAAGAAAACATCACCATGCTCATGGATACTTTTATCGCCAGTCAGTCAGTTGCCTTGCAGCGCATCAATAACCGCCTGCTTGAATTTCAGCAATTCAAATCCGGTAACATCCAAGACGTTTTGGAAATTGGCTGTGGACCTGGTATTTTTCATGCTCCTTTTGCTGCCGCCGGTATTTCCTGGACCGGCTTGGAGGTAAATCCACGCTGGATTCAGTGGGGACGCGAGCGGCAGATTCCAATTAAAAACAACCCCATTTCAGATTATAAGGAATCAT
>Ga0207986_1000429_pt1 | contig 20237 bp, 19 predicted proteins | sample ETNtaG_26_FD_185764 | JGI IMG/M metagenome (GOLD analysis project Ga0207986, IMG submission 185764) | Marine microbial and viral communities from oxygen minimum zone, Eastern Pacific Ocean - ETNP201302SV89 (SPAdes) (version 2) | ecosystem: Environmental > Aquatic > Marine > Oceanic ... | reverse complement strand
TATATCTACCAAATTAAAATACTGGACACCAAGGTAATGGCCGCGGTAACAATGATTGCAGCAACATTGATTATCTTTCCTTTTTTGATGATTGATCCTATTCAAACGATCAATTGGAATGGGCAAGTTATGGGAAGTATTGTCTTTCTGGGGCTAATCTGCACTGGAATGGCCTATATTCCTTATTTTCTTCTGATCAGCAGAGTGGGGCCAATCAGTACCTCTATCATTTCTTTGTTGGTGCCACTCTTTGGAATGATCTGGGCTTATCTTTTTCTCCAAGAAAAGATAACATTAATGATGCTGACTGGTTGTTTGCTAATTATTGGTGGGGTTAGCTTGACCAGTCGAATTAAAGAGTAAATGATGCAAATGGTTAGTAATCAATGAAACGCTTAATCAAACAACTTGTTCTGGGTCTTATAGTCAGCCTAATGGTTTTTACCCTGCCTATAGCATTGATCGCACAAAGCGATGACCAGGTCGTTAATGTTTTTAATTGGGCTGATTATATTGGTAGTGAAACAATTGCAAATTTTGAAAAAGAGTACGGGATAAAAGTCAATTACGACGAGTACGAATCCAGTGAGATGGTTGAGGCAAAACTATTAACTGGCAACACCGGTTATGACATTGTAGTGCACAGCAGCATGTACTCAAAACGTCTTTTTCCTCTGAAAATTTTTCAAAGATTGGATAAAACTAAATTAACCAACTGGAAACTTATAGACCCGAAATTGATGACAATATTAGATAAATTTGATCCAGGTAACAATTTCATGGCTCCTTACAGTTGGGGATCTACAGGCGTCGCGTATAACGTTGATATGGTTTTGGAAAGATTGCCAGATGCCCCACTTCATAGTGCGGCAATGCTGTTTGATCCTGAAGTGGTTTCTAAATTCGAAGATTGTGGAGTAAGTCTTCTTGACTCTCCGACAGATGTCGTACCACAAGCATTGGTCTATTTAGGTTATGCTGATAACACCAGAGATCCAAAGGCGATACAAGAGGCAGAGGATCTGTTGTTGAGTGTGCGTCCGTACATCAAAAAATTTACCTCTACAACCTTTCTCAATGATTTACCCAATGGCGATCTATGTGTGTCTATGAGTTGGGCGGGAGATTATGCAACAGCTGCGGCAAGAGCTGAAGAAGTGGGCGCTGATATCAATCTAGCCTATGAAGTACCAATAGAGGGTTCACTGATGTGGTTTGATATTATCATCATCCCGGATGATGCACCCCATACCGAGAATGCCTATTTATTCCTCGATTACCTATTAAGACCTGAAGTAACAGCAGACTTTGTAAATATAACTCACTACGCAAGTCCCATACCTGCAGCGAATGAATTTATTGATGAAAAAATTTTGAATAACCCTGCAATTTACCCAACTCCAGAGATAATGAAGCGTTTGTATCTTACAGAAGTTGATCCTCCAAAATACCAACGCCAAAAAACCAGGGTTTTTACCAGAGCAAAAACTGGACTAAAAAATTGATAAAAACTGTATTATTTTGAAATGAGCAACAATAATCAAACAACTAAAAAAGAACCTTTTATAGAAATCAAAGGAATCAGCAAGCACTTTGGTGACTTCGTAGCAGTCAACAAAGTTAACCTGAAAATCTTCAAAGGTGAGTTATTTTCTATCCTGGGTGCATCCGGATCAGGTAAAACAACTTTACTCAGAGTCATGGCAGGCTTGGAAACACCTACTGAAGGTTCCGTAATCATCGATGGTATCGATATGACACAAATGCCACCGTATGAACGTCCTGTAAATATTATGTTTCAGAACTATGCCTTGTTCCCTCACATGACTGTATTTAACAACATTGCTTACGGGCTAAAAAAAGAAAGAATGCCCAAGAAAGAAATTGAATCAAAGGTAGCACAAATTCTTGAACTGGTGGAATTGTCCGAATACAGCCAACGTAAACCAGATCAGCTTTCAGGAGGACAGTCACAACGGGTTGCTCTTGCCAGAGCTCTCGTCAAACAACCAAAAGTGCTTCTCCTTGATGAACCCATGGCAGCACTGGATAAAAAATTGAGGCAAAATACAGCATTCGAACTAGTCAACATTCAAGATGAACTTGGAGTCACTTTCATCATCGTAACCCACGACCAGGAAGAAGCTATGACCTTGTCAGACCGGATCGCTGTGATGGAGGAAGGAAAATTTCTGCAAATTGGCCCGCCCAATGAAATTTATGAAAACCCAAGATCAAAATTTATTGCTGATTTTGTTGGCAACATCAATATGTTTGCTGCAACAATCCTCTCAAAGCAAACTAATAAAATTGTGGTCAATTGTCCTACATTGGGTGGTCAACATGAAATCGATTTTAGCGGAAGTATTGCCGACGATATAGAATCGATCACTCTCGCGATTCGACCTGAAAAAATTATGATTGATAATCAACTGTCTGGTTCTGAAAGCAATTATATAAAAGGCATCGTTGAAGATTTCGGTTACTTTGGCAACCTCTCAATTTACCGAGTAAAAACTTCGGATGAAAACATTATTCAGGTAAGTAGACAAAACCGATACAGATCAGAGAGAGTCATCAGTTGGGACGATGAAGTTTATCTTTCATGGGACCCTTCTAACCTTTTGTTATTGACTGAATAATGTCAGCAGTATTAGCTAGCATGGATGCGACATTCAGGGAAAGACTCTGGAAGAAATTTATAGTTTTCATACCCTACTTATGGTTACTGCTTTTCTTTCTCACCCCTTTCTTAATCGTTTTCAAAATAAGTCTTGCCGATCCACTTGTAGCCCAACCACCATTCACACCCTTGTTTCAAAAGTCAGTAGAAACTGGTCTATCCATCTACACCACTTTTGACAATTACCTCTATCTGTTTCAGGACTCTTTGTATCTGGTTACCTACATTAATTCTGTCAAACTGGCTTTTATTTCAACTTGCTTTTGCTTGCTGATTGGTTACCCAATTGCCTATGGCATTGCCCGATCTCCACAACCGACTAGGAACATCTTACTGCTGATGGTGGTGGTGCCGTTTTGGATTTCATTCTTACTTCGCGTTTACGCCTGGATGGGCATATTAAAAACAAAAGGACTCCTTAATGGCTTACTCCTTTGGGCAGGCATCATTGATCAGCCACTGGAATTACTCTACACAGACACGGCCGTTTATATCGGGATGATTTATTCATATTTACCATTTATGATTCTTCCCCTTTATGCAAATCTTGAAAAACTGGACATTCGATTGTTAGAAGCTGCAGCGGATCTTGGAGCCAGACCATGGAAAGTATTTAAGGATATAACTTTCCCACTCTCAATACCCGGGGTAATCGCAGGTTGTTTATTGGTATTCATACCAGCCATTGGTGAATACGTCATTCCAGCATTATTGGGAGGTGCGGATACCTTGATGATTGGACGATTGCTCTTTGATGAATTCTTCATGAATAGAGACTGGCCGGTGGCATCTGCAGTGGCAATAGTTTTATTAATGTTACTTGTCTTGCCGATTGTTTATTTTCAAAAAAGACAGAACCAAGAACTTCTGGAACAACAATGAATAAAAGGTCTAGATTTATCTTCTCTGCACTCTGTTTTGGTTTTGCTTTTCTCTACGTACCCATTCTCTTAGTTGTCATTTATTCTTTTAATGACTCAAGACTAGTTACCATTTGGGGGGGTTGGTCCATTCGATGGTACATAGAGTTGTTTAACAACGACAATATTTTGGATGCGGCTCTATTGAGTTTTCGGATTGCAGCAGTAAGCGCCACATTTGCAACAATTATGGGAACTTTAGCTGGGATAGCTCTGACAAGAATTAGGCAATTTAAAGGCAGGCTTTTGTTCACTGGAATGATTGCTTCGCCTTTGGTTATGCCAGAAGTGATTACCGGTTTATCACTGTTGCTACTCTTTGTGAGTATGCAGGAGTTAATCGGTTGGCCGGGACAAAGGGGTGTGAACACAATAACCATTGCCCACATTACCTTTTCAATGGCTTATGTCGCAGTAATCATCCAGTCCAGACTTACTGATATGAATGAATCTTTAGAAGAGGCAGCGCTGGATTTGGGAGCAAAACCGATAAGAGTTCTTTTGGATATTACCTTGCCGATAATATTCCCAGCCATGGTTTCAGGATGGCTACTTTCGTTTACTTTGTCCTTGGATGACCTCGTTATTGCAAGTTTTGTGTCTGGTCCTGGTGCAACCACATTGCCGATGTTGATTTTTTCAAAAGTACGCCTAGGCATTGCTCCAGATATCAACGCACTTGCAACAATTCTGATAGTTGTCGTCACCATCGGAGTATCCATTGCAGGTTTGGTGACGCATCGACAAAGCAAATCAAAGAAAGTGTGAGTTTTTAGCAAGATAATACTTCAAAACAAGGAAAAGTATGGCTACCAATGAACTTGCAGCACTCAAAGCATCCTTTGTAGAGCCAAAGATTCCCTAGTGGTCGGCTGGGGTCTTTTTTATTTGATCACACAACTATACAATAAAACCAAATAAGATCATCACAAAGATTAAAGATGTTAGAAAACTCAAACCAAGGGAGTCCAGGTAGTATTCATGTAAACGATGGAACTACAGGACCTTATGATTCACTAAGAGAATACATGGCTGCGATTGAGGCTAGCGGTAATGTGCTAAGAATTAAAAAAATGGACCAAGACTCATATGAGATCACTGGTCTGATGTACAAACTCATTGATAAATATGGCTGGCTAGGTGCACCTACATTGATCATTGAAAAGGTCAAAGTTGACGGGAACTGGATGGAAGGTCCGGTTATAGTAAACCAATATGGTTTGGCTGGTCATGAAGCCATGGCGGTGGGTGTAAGTATTAACGAGATCAATGATAACCAGGTTGACAATTTCAAAAAAGCCCTTAATCAAGTCACGTCAAAGGGTGAAATAAAACTCATTCAACCCATTGAAATTACAAAAGATGATGCTCCCAGTAAAGAAATTATTCTCAGAGGAGATGAAATCAATGTGTTGGACTTTCCTTTTTTAAAAAGCAATCCGGGAGACAATGGACGCTTTATCAATACAGGAAACCTAGTCACCATTGATCCCGAGCAAGGGAGAAATGTAGGTACCTATAGGATGCAAATTAAAGGCCCAAGAAAAATAGGAATCAATCCAGAAAAAGGTCAAGACGGGTGGAAATTCCTAACGGGAATGAAGGAAAAAGGAGAAAAAGTAGCCCAAGCTGCAGTGGTTCTAGGCACAGATCCTATCGTCTTTGCAATGAGTAGCTCGAAGACTGCCAGAACCGGTCAAGATGAACTCGAGTTTGCCGGTGGATTCAAAGGCAGTCCAATTGAGGTTGTTAAATGCGAAGACAGCGAGATTAGAGTTCCTGCAAATGTCGAAATGATCATCGAAGGTGAAATACCCCTGGATGATATGGAGGAAGAAGGCCCCTTTGGAGAAATGTATGGCTATATGGGGCTCCCTCATGAAGAACAATTTTACATGAACATCAAAACCATAACCCATAGAAAGAACCCTTTGTTTGTCAATCAATTCACTGGGGTTACCAGAGGCTTTATTACCTCACCCTATGAAGCAAATTCGACTATGGGTTTAAGGAAGTTTATACCCGAGGTCGTGAATTTTCATGGTCCACCAGATCTGACTGGATATTTTTTCATCAGTATTGATAAACAAAAACCACACCAAGCAATGGAAATAGCTGAGAAGCTGAGTTTTATACCCATTGCAAAAATCATGGTTGTCGTAGACAAGGATGTAAATGTTCACAACCCCAGAGAAGTATTGGCAACCGTGGCAGCACGTTGGCAACCTCACCCGAACAGTAAGATCATCAAAGAAATCGAGAGTTTTCGACTGGATCCAAGCTCCAAAGATAGGAAAAATGGATCAAAAATTATTATCGATGCAACGCGTCAATGGCCTGAGGAAAATGGCCCTGAACCTTATCCAAAAATGAATCGAGAGCATCTAGTAGAACACGACCCTGAAATCTTTGACTGGATAGAAAAAAAATTTAAAGATTTAATTTAGATCATTTCTTTAATTGCTGAGATTAGATCCCCAAGCATTCATTATAAATGTCGCTTTTGTCATAGTATTTGCTTGGAATATTTGTTAATGTTTTTGCCTTGATAAGGAGAATATAATGACCAAAGAATCAACTCTGAAACCCTTCGAAAATGAGGATGTGTTTGTAGGTGCTACCTTACTTAATAATCCAGATGATGACCATGCTGGAGACGGCAGAATTATCCAATTCGACAGTGACTTAAACGAAAAGGGTGTCCTATGGACTGAGAACACAACTCATTTAGTTGGGGGCTTGAAATTTGGTCCAGATAAAACGCTCTGGGCTTTTGATAGTCACAGTTTTACAGTCATCCAGATTGATCCGGATGGCAATCAGCTCCCGGCAATTGATTTTGGTCAACGTTCCTATTCAAATGTTAGTTTTGCCAACGATGGGAACCTTTATCTGGGGGAGCATTTGGTTGGTGATGAATCCAACAACAAGGCACTGGAAGGACCAAGAAAATTAGAAACAGTTCTGCCTTTTATGCCTGGCACTGAGAAATACGGAGATGGTAATGTTTATAAGTTTACAGCCGATGGTGAACTATTGGCAACATTTGAGACGGAAACACACGGGGGAATGCCAGGCTTTCTAGGAGTTACCGCCTCTACTATCAGCCCGGACAATGCAAAAATAATTTATATCTCTGAACTGGGTAACCGAATCTTTCAATTTGATTTAATAAATCGTGAACAAATGGATGATCTACTCACGTATTCACCTGACAGCGGTGACATGGTGATTGCCATCAGCTACGCTCCCAATGGTGACTTGTATTCAGTTAAGGCAAACTTTAGGGCAGGATTTAGCTTGTGTCGTCATGATATAGAAACTGGAGAAATTATTACCAACATGGATCTTCCAGGTCCTGGATGGGCGGCATTGACTTTATCCAAGGACGGGCAATCGGCCTACATTGGGAATTTTTTCAATGGTGTGGTTGGCAAATTTAATATAGCTTCAGGTGAAATGATTACTAGCACTGAAACCAATGTAGCACGATCGCTAGCAGGCATTGCAGAATATTAATTTCTGGCAATTCTTCCGTTGTATCGACTAGATAGGTGTTGACATCCCGAATCGCCATATAAGGCACGCTCCCTTATTGGTTCTGTTTCAATGAATAGATGTATTAAATTCTAATTGATATAGTTGCAGAAATGAAACAAAAAGTGGCATTCATAGGATTGGGAGTCATGGGTTATCCTATGGCAGGCCATTTGGCCAATGCTGGGCACACTGTTGTGGTGTTCAATAGAAGTTTTGAAAAGGCTGAACAATGGAGTAAAACTTACCCAGGGACAATATCCAAAACAGCAGCTGAAGCTGCACGCGCATCAGATATTGTTTTTGTTTGTGTTGGCAATGATGAAGATGTTCAATCAGTACTTTGTTCAGAACATGGTGTTCTCTCTGGGCTTGCTCCCGAAGGCATTGTCGTTGACCACACAACAACATCTGCAACTTTGGCGGTGGCAATGCATGAACACTCCAAAAAAATTGGCTGTTTCTTCCTCGATGCACCCGTTTCAGGGGGTGAATTGGGCGCCCAAAAGGGTGCCTTAACAATTATGGCAGGAGGCTCTGAAAAAACTTATCACAGGGTTGAACCCTTGATGGCTTGTTACTCTAGGCATTCTGAATACATGGGTCCACCCGGATATGGACAGCTGACCAAAATGGTCAATCAAATTTGTCTGGCTGGTTTGATACAAGGCTTATCTGAAGGACTCTATTTTGCCAATTCTCTTGGTCTCAACTCCAAACAAATCATCGAAGTCATCTCAAAAGGTGCTGCACAATCTTGGCAAATGGATAACCGTCATCAAACCATGATTGATGATAATTATGAGCACGGTTTTGCTGTCGACTGGATGCGTAAAGACCTAAAGTATGCCCTTGATGAAGCTCAAAAAAATGGTATAAATCTTTCGATAACTAAGATAGTGGATCAGTTTTACGAGGAGATTCAAGCGATGGGGGGAGGTCGCTGGGACACTTCAAGCTTGTTAAAGCGTCTAAAAAAGAAACCGTAAATACTAAGTAACGAGTGATATGAGAATGATTAGTCAAAAATCCATACTGGGAACATATTCCGTCACCAAGAGATGGTTTTACCATTATAATTGAGATAAGCACCGGTATTCTCTATCGTAATCGAATCAATGTTCCTGATCATATCCTCAACAGCATCTTCGGTTTTTCTTAAGGGAAAGAAAGCTGGTAAACCAGACATAAAATCGGTTCCCGTTGCACCTGGATTGACCAGACCAACTGCAATCCCTCTATCTTTGAGCATGTAGGCAAGATTGACCATCAACATGTTCAATGCCGATTTACTGGAGCGATAGAAAAAAAGTCTGCCCCCACGTTTAAAGACGTTATCAATAGAACCTTCACTGCTCGATACAGCAATTATTTTCTTTTGCTGGCTATCACGAACATTTGGATAGAAAGCCTCTGCGATTTTTAATGGAGCAATCGTATTGGTCTCCAAGACAGTGTTGTATGCATCGTAATTAAACCGTCCAAAAATTTGATTGCTTGTGCCACCGGAGATTCCGGCATTGTTCAATAAAACATCAATGGGGACATTTTTGTACTTTCTTGCCAATACATCTATTCGCTTATGATTTCTAACATCAAGCCGATCAATAATGAGTCGATCCGGATATTCCTTTTGAAGCAGTCTCAGATCTTCTGCTGTTCCAGTTTTTCTGCAAGTAGCAATGACACGCCAACCCTTTTCTAAATACTGTTTCGTAAACTCCAACCCTATGCCACGATTGGCGCCGGTGATCAATGTAGTCAATACATATCCCTCAGGAAGGCTGGGATCTGCATCTTCTGCACTGATATGGTTGCTAAAGTTTAAAAAAAATAAAGCCAAAAGAAAAAGACATATGGTAATTAATCTTTGTTTATAGGTTATTTGAAGCTTCAACATGTTTATCATCTTGTTCTACCTTTTTTGTACTTGTATACGTGTGATTTATTATAACTTTATATTTATTTCATAAAGGATTTTAAGTGTTATTGAGGTCTGCTTTTTTAGCAACTACTGAAATTATTATAATACATGGAATGAGAACCAGCATACCAAGGTAGAGTGGTGCATTAACGCCAATAGTACTAAAAATAACCCCAACAGCTAATGGTCCAGAAATTCTTCCAAGCCAGCCACAGGACTGATAAACACCCAAAACAAAGCCTTTTTCATTATCCCCAGCAACTTTTGAAACAAAACTCGATGCTGCTGTTCCAAAAGTGGCGCCACTGGAAGCAGAGAAAGTCAATCCAACCATCATAACAACCCAAGAAGGTGCCTGTGCCATAATGAATAACCCAATGAAATAGCCTATAAATGCCAATCTGATAACATTTGCCTCACCTAAGAGAGGCACAACTCTACCCACCACAAGCACCTGAACAAGGGTCACAGTTAGGCCTATATAAGTCATGCTATATCCCACCTGCATTGGTCCCCAATAAAATCTTGCTTCTGTCCATAATGGGAATATCGTTTCAAAGGTTCCAGTCACAAACATCATCAGGAACCCCAGTAAAACAATCTCAGCCAAGACTGGCCTTTTGAAAACCAAGCCCCAATTTTTTAATAAAGAAGATTCCTTATTGGTATTAGGATTCCTATGCTCTGGCTTTAAACTTTCTTTGAGGAAGAAAATAGCAATTATACCTGTCATAAAGGCGATAGATGCAGCAACTATGCCTGGATAAAATAGGCTGGCACTGCTTGCATCCTGACCTCCCAATAAACCACCTATTGCCGGTCCAGTCATAAAACCAATGCTCACACTGGCACCAATGTAGCCTAGCCATTTAGCACGTTTTTCTTCATTAGTAGAATCAGAAACATATGCCATTGCTGTGGATATATTTCCAGACACTATTCCACCCATAAAACGAGCCAACGCTAACATCCATAAATTGGGTGCCAATGCTAAAGCCATAAAACAAATACTTTGACAAAAAATACTGATGAGTAAAACAGGTTTTCTACCAATCCGATCACTCAATCTACCCCAAAGAGGTGTAGCAATGAATTGACCCATGGAGTAAGTGGCAATAATCACGGTTGCAATGGCAGTGGTGGCACCCAGATTTTGAGCGTAGAACAAGAAAGTGGGTAATACCAAGCCAAACCCAACTGTGGAAAGCCCGGTAATCAAGCAAAGAATAAGCATCTAACTAGATGAGAGAGGGACCGTATCAAGCACCCATCCTTTTTGTTGGTTTCTGTCTGGTGATGGAATAACAAATGCTTTCTTACCAAGATGCTTGTTAACTGCATTGCTGTCTATTTTCCAACCTTTTTTCTTCCAGACTTTAAGTAATTTTCTGTATTTTATACAAGGCTCATCGGCAGGAACCAGGAGCTCTTTGCTATTGGTAGCAGGTGTCAACACTGGGTCAAGTTGTTCAAGAATTACGATATCTTGTTTTGCAATCACCATACAACGATCCGCAATCACCTTATCCATATTTGCATCGAGCATCATTTTCCTCATATTGATCAAGAAAATCTTGACGTGGTTCTGTTCTACAGGACATTCAAACATGTATTGCCTAAACTCTGAATTTTCATTGAAGACAATATAAGTCCACATTTGATTGGGACCAACAATCCCAGAGCCTGCCATTCTCTGATCACTTTCCTCTTTTATTTGTGGGCCCTCTTTTGTAGATGCAGGCGAATTGAAGGCATGCCAAAACCCAAATCCCCATTGTTTCTGCCCAAACATATTCTCAACAAAATCAAGCTGGTTGACTTTGTAGTCATCCTCCTTGCCCTCGTGTCCATGGGTAGGATGGACAAATTCATTGTGAGCAGCATCAAGACCATTCTCTATGGAGCGTTCAAAATTCATATCTGCTTCATAGGTTAACCAATTGCCCCGCCAGTTCTGCTCATCATCCAATTCATTTACTGGCATAATGGGCGGTCTTTCCTGCTCTTCTAAATCACCCAGGAAAGCAAAAACAATGCCATATCGTTCCTCAGTTGGATAGGCATCCACTCGTGCTCTGACTGGAATTTTTGCATCTTTACCCAATGATGGAATTCGGTGGCAATGTCCTTCACCATCAAATCGCCAACCGTGGTATGGACATTGAATGCAATTCTCTTTGATGATGCCCCCAGACAGTGCTCCACCTCGATGAGGACAGATATCACTTAGAGTGTTCGCTTTACCTTTCGAATCCCTGAATGCTACAAAGTTTTGTCCCAGCATTCTTACACGAATGGGAGCATCTTTTAATTCCTTGCTCAGGAGTACTGGATACCAAAAATTTATATACATTCTAGTTGTTTATCATCGTTCTACATTCATATTAGAAGAATTGACTATTGCAATAATATTAATAAAAATCTTTACACTGGGAGATCAAATATTATATCGAATTTATGATTTTACGTCCTGTCTGATTCATCAGACATAGGCTATAATTACACAGATTTTTTTAACATTGATAAGGTGCTTAGGATTTGAATTATGGAAGAAAATAGAAAACAATATAACACAGATAACAAAAAGGATGGACCTCCTGTAAGTGCTATGAAACCAGAAAATTTAGCTCCACCAACAGGAATGGAAGGAAGGGAAGCAGATTTAGCTGCAGCGATGCAGGTACTGGTGAAAACAATAAAAATGCAAATGCCCTACCCTCATGATACAAATGATGCCTTGCTGAAGGCACACCTGAATACTATTCAGTTTGCAAAAAATAAAGGACTTCTAGAAGAGCTGGTAGCACACGATCTTGAAACCATGAAGCCTTTACTTGAACGATCCAAAGCTATGATAGAAAAAACTGGCAATAAAGAACTGGCATTGATTATGAATTTCGAACGAACAGGTTGTCATTTCCAGATGATATTGGAAACAAAGAATGAACCGGGGAAACGGACATTTGTTTTTCCTTTTAAAAAAGTATTGAATGCAGCTAAAAGATTGGGTCAATTCGATCTCACTGAAGAAGAGATTCTAGAGAGCTGGTGGAAACCCCGTTATCTTAATTATGCTCAGGCCATGGGAGTGGAATTTATAATCTCTGATCTGGATGAAAACGGCACTGTCACAGTTGAATTGGTAGATTGAATCAATAATCTGTTGATTGACTAGCACTAAGACTTCTTGAAACACAATAGGAATCGACTGGTTTGATCCCTGATCCCCTTTTCAAAAACCATTGAAGTCAAATCATCTTCAGGGTTCTTAAAAAGATTGGATTCTTTTTCCAAAATAAACCCAGCCCTCAGAATCTCATCAATAACAAATTCTTTTTCAATACGGTGAATTTTATGGCAATCATCTTTACCTCGACCAAGTTTGGCATGATGATCCAATATTCCATAAATGCCAGTATCTCTCAAGGTATTAAAAACACTTGTATTCATGCGATCCCTATTGGTTCCTGTCCAGACTGAGTCATGATAGGTCATTATATTAAATATCTTATCTAGCTGACCTGGAAAATTAGGTGACTCCATTTCTCCAACAACTGGAATCAGGTTGGATTGTGGGAATTCTTCAAGTCTTTTTTCAATTGGATTGCCTTTCCAGCGTTTAACGCTCATTGGCGATGTATGAGCAATAACAATTCCATGTTCTCCCACTGTATTTGCTGCAATTGATGAAAAATAGCCTCTTCCAGCATTGAGTTCTCCAATCTTGTCCCCTTCCTTTACATCAAAGAAATTTAGAATCTCGCCTGGTTTTCTTAATGAATCTCTTTCCTGATCGCTTGCAGGTCTATTCTTGCTGCTGACTGCTTTTTGAATATGAGCCGGTATCACAAAAATTACTCTCCTTGATTTTTTAAAAGTGACTTACAATTATCGAATATAATCCACCTTTGTACATAATAATTTTAACCTATAGTAAATAAGTACTGATTCTTTTTTGGCAAAAATTAAATAAATGACTGAGACAGGAAAAAATAATCTAGTTAAAGCATTTAAAGCACTACGACCAATACCTGAAAAAGTATTAGAGGTCATTGCTCCACCCTATGATGTTATAAGCTCGGATGAAGCGAGGATATTAGCAGCAAATAAACCACTGAGCTTCCTCCATATTTCAAGGCCTGAAATCGATTTACCCGTTAGTACCTCATATGACAATCCTGAGGTCTACCAACAGGGTTTAATAAATTTCAAAAACCTTATCGATGAAGAAATTCTAGTAGAAGAAGACATAGATTCGATCTATGTTTATGAAATCTCACTAGACACCCATAAACAAACCGGTATTGGTTGCATTGCATCATTGGATGCATACGAACATAACCTAATCAAGAAACATGAACACACCACACCAAAAAAAGAAAAGGATCGATTCAATAATATTGCCACCCTAAATGCTCAAACAGGTCCTGTATTGCTGGCACACAAAAAGAATGATGACTTAAAAAACATACTCTCAGAAATCACTATTCATACACTTCCCCTTTATGACGTAGAAGCAAACGATGGATCCAGACATAAGATTTGGCGGTTATCTGACGCCAATACGCTTAAATCAATTCTAGCCCTATTAAACGATATGGACGCCTTATTTATAGCCGATGGTCATCATCGATCAGCTGCTGCAGCAAAGGTTAGAAAAAACAAAAAAGCAGCAAATAAAGACCACAATGGCACAGAAAACTACAATTATGTTCTCGTGGTCGCATTCCCTGAAGATGAAATGAACATTCTAGACTACAATCGAGTCACTAAAGATGCCAATGGCCATTCAAAAAAATCTTTATTACAAGCGACTGATCAATTTTTTGATATTGAAACAATGGTTTCGACCTTTAAACCCACCCAGTCCAATCAATTTGGTATGTATTTTCAAGGGAACTGGTATAAATTGGAGCTCAAACAAACACATAGAAAAGCAATAGATCCAGTAAAATCACTGGATGTCTCCCTTCTGCACGATTACCTCCTAGAACCAATATTAGGAATCCAGGACGAAAGAATTGATCAGAGAATTGATTTTGTAGGTGGGATCAGAGGCATTGAAGCACTCCAAGAAAGAGTGGATTCTGGAGAAATGGCAATTGGTTTCTCTTTGTATCCAACTCCAATGAACGCTCTCATCTCTGTAGCTGAAGCACATCAAATCATGCCACCGAAATCTACCTGGTTTGAACCAAAATTACTTGATGGTTTGCTCACGCACCTCATTGGTTAAACTCAATCACCTTAACAATTACTCTTCACGTTTGAAGAAAAATTTGACACAATTAACCACTAATACTTACTTTAGCTAAAAAAGGAAAAATCATGGATGCAGAAACAATTAAAGAGAAAGCAAATAGTGCGGATGAAAATATTACATTTACTGACGATGCTTGCGAAGCATTGACACAGGTCCCAGATTTTGCAATGGATATGGCCATTAACCATATGGTCAATGCTGCCAAAGACCAAGGTGTTGACACAATCGATCCTGAATTCTTGAATGCCAATAACCCAATGGGTTAGACCAGTATTCTGGTGGTGATGGGTGGATTTGAACCACCGACCTTCGGTTTATGAATCCGATGCTCTAACCTACTGAGCTACATCACCGTGTTGACCAGAAAAATGGATTGTCAGTCTGAAAACTAATTCTGTCAAGTTTCAGCCTCAAAATTATAGCTCAGAAGTTATTAAGCGTATGAAAAAAAAGCTAATTTGTTACTGTGGTTTAATCTTATTATGTGCGTCATCCAGCATTTTATTTGCTGATACTCTGGAATATCCTACAGATCAATGGACAACGAAAACACCGAGCACTCTTAATGTTGATCAAAAAAAAATAGATACTCTGTTTGACTTATCGTTTCAAGATCCAGCAACACAGGCAGTCGTTTTAATTAAGAATGGATTTTTGATTGGAGAAAAATATGCAGCAGGCTTTGATGCATCTTCGTTTGGTACATCGTGGTCAGCAGCGAAAAGCTTGTATGCAGCGCTTATTGGCATTTCAATTGATCAAGGTGAGATCAATAGCCTCGATGATAAAGCGAGTGATTATTTAGAATACTTCAAGGATGCAAGATCTGAGATAAAAATAAGGGATCTTCTCAATATGTCATCCGGACTTCAATTCCCTGAACATGAGCACGAGCTTATGTTCTTTGAGAAAGATCACCTTGCTTATGCAAAAAATGTTGGGGTCGAGAAACAACCAAATAAAATCTTTGAATACAACAATGTGAATTCTATGTTGTTGGGTGACATTTTATTAAAAGCCACAGGCAGAAAAGCTGATGTGCTATTGAGGCAGAGAATTCTGGATCCAATTGGTGTGAGTGACCATACCCTGTGGCGTGATGCAGTAGGCAATGTTCTTTCTTACTGCTGCATAGACATGTCTGCAAGAGACTTTTCACGATTTGGGTTACTCTTTTCAAGAAATGGACAATGGAACGGAAAAACAATTATCTCAAAAGAATTTGTAGACGAAACATTCACCGTATACTGGGATACAACCCCAGGTGGAATCACTAGTCAAATACAGCGCGGCTATAATCTTCACTGGTGGATGTCCAAGAATGATGATGAAGGAAGCATTTTTAATGCCAGCGGTAAATATGGACAATATATATTTGTTGATCGCAAAAATGATGTTATTTTTACAAGAATAACAAAATACCACCCCACTCCAGGCTCTGTTCAAGATTGGGGTACTTTAGGTGGGCATAATGTTAGAAATATTAGTCGCTGGATCAAGATCACTCGTTTCTTAGACAATCTAGGTCTACTTGATCTAACCGAGGATATTAATACACCCATCACTCAAGCTGATGGCGAATCCAAAGAATTTTACGAGAATTATGAAACAATAATTGATTCCATAGCAAACCTCAGCAGAGAGTAAAAACTTCTATCGTCAAACATTAAAACGAAAATGAATAACATCACCTTCACGGACAATATAGTCTTTACCTTCTAGTCTAAGTTTACCCGCAGTTTTGCAAGCCTGCTCCCCACCTAGCTCAACATAATCTCTATATGGAATGACTTCAGCAGAGATAAAACCACGCTCAAAATCACTATGAATAAGGCCTGCTGCTTGTGGTGCTTTGGTCTTGACTTTGACAGGCCAAGATCTTACCTCTCCAGGTCGTGTGGTAAAAAATGTTTGCAAACCAAGTAAGGTATAACACGATTGAATCAATCTCTCTAATGCAGCTTCCTCTAGCTGAAGATCTTTAAGAAATTCGATTTGTTCTTCGCCTTCAATTTGAGATAGTTCAGATTCCAATGCCCCGCACATTGTAATCAATTCAAAATCCTGATTGTGGCCTAAATATTCTTGAACTTGAACGGTGAAATCATTACCAGAATGAACATTCTCTTCATTAATATTAGCAACGTATAGTGTTGGTTTGGCAGATAACAAATGTAATTCTTTCATCCAAAAATCCGTCTTTTCATCATCTATAATAAAATTTCGTGCCGGTAAGAATTTATTGAGATGCTCCAATAATTTTTTTAAAAAATCTCTCTTCTCAATATCTCCTTGTTGGGCTGCTTTCGATTGTTTCTCTGCTCGGACATAATTTTTGTCAACCGTTTGTATATCTGCCAGAAGTAATTCTGTATTAATAATTTCGATATCATTCACAGGGTCAATATTTTCTGAAACATGGGCTATATCATTATTCTCAAAACATCGAACCACATGGACTATGGCATCTGTTTCCCTAATATTACCAAGAAATTGATTACCCAAGCCTTCACCTTTTGAAGCACCTGCGACTAAACCAGCAATGTCGACAAATTCTACGAACGAAGGAATGACTTTTTCTATATGCGTCATATCAGTAAAAACACTTAGTCTTTTATCTGGAACAGCAACGCTTCCTATATTTGGGTCAATGGTACAAAAAGGATAGTTGGCAACCTCAACCCCGCTCCGTGTTAAAGCATTGTATATAGTCGATTTACCTACATTTGGTAATCCAATAATGCCGCATCTAATTCCCATATGGTTCTCTTAAATATATAAATATTTTATAATCCCTACTTCCTAATCTCATTTTAACGCAATAAGTGAACAGCGAGTTTAACAATTAACTTAGAAAATTATGACCAGAAAATTATTGGCAACAACGGCAGGAAGTTTGCCAAAACCAAATTGGCTTGCTGAACCTGAAACACTGTGGCCTAAATGGAAACTGGCTGATGAACAATTGTGGGAAGGTCAACAAAAATCTGCTTTGGAATGGATACTAGAACAAGAAAAAGCTGGACTTGAAATTATTTCTGAAGGTGAACAATTTAGAATTCATTTTGTACATGGATTTCTTCAGAAAATTCTTGGTATCAGTTGGGACAAAAAAATCAAAATGGGGATAAGGAATGATCGTTATACCGTTGAAGTTCCAACCGTCACAGAAGTAATCAGAAAAACAGAAAAAATACATTCAAAAGAGGCCCTGTTTTTAAGAGAAACCACAAAAAAAGCAATAAAATTTACCCTTCCAGGACCAATGACAATTTGCGATACCATTGCCAACGATCATTACAATAGCAGGTCTGAAATGGCTTTTGAGTTTGCCAAGGTTCTGAATCAAGAAGCACAAGAATTAGAAGCTGTTGGCGTTGACGTCATTCAATTTGATGAGCCTGCATTCAATTCATTTAACCAAGAAACAATTGAGTGGGGAATTGATGCTTTAGAAAAGGCAGCAGAAAACCTTAAGTGTAAAACAGCAGTCCATGTCTGTTATGGATACGGCATCCAAGAAAATTTAGACTGGAAGAAAACATTGGGAGACCATTGGACTGAATATAAAAATATCTTTCCTGCTCTTAATAAAAGCAATCTAAACCAAATATCTTTAGAATTTGCAGGCTCCAATGTCCCTCCTGAATTAATGCTACTGCTCCCAGACAAAGAAATCATGGTTGGGGTTATTACGGTGGTTGCAGATAAAATAGAATCACCAGAAGAAGTCAAACACAATATTGCATCGGCACTCAAATATGTTGAACGTGAGCGCTTAATAGCTTGTAGTAATTGTGGTATGGCTCCTTTGCCTAAGCAAATCGCTATTAAAAAAATAAAAGCTTTAGGTCGAGGAACGCGATTGGCAAATCAGAAATGAGTTCAAGAATTGCTTTGATTCAAAAAATCCATAGCCTTTGCTACGCCTTGATTCAACATTATATCGACAGATTCTATGGCAGTATTTAACGCAGAGTTGATGTTTTTTGCTTCTTGTTGGGTGGGTTTTGATAAAACATAATCAATTGCATCTTGCCTTTCTGGATGACCAATGCCTACTCTAACCCTCAAAAAGGAAGAACCACATAAATCGATGATATTTCTCAAACCATTATGACCGCCATGTCCCCCATCAAATTTAATTTTTGATGAACCATATTTAAGATCAAGATCATCGTGTATAACGCAAAGGTTAGAAAGGTCAAATTTATAGTAATTTAAAAAACGCCTAATCGATTCTCCACTTTCATTCATGAACGTGGAAGGCTTAACAAGTAAAAGCTTTCTCTCGGCAAATGATACCTTAGCTGCACTACCCAAAAGCTTTGATTCACTCTTAAACGGAGAAGCGTTGTGGTGGTCGGCGAGTAAGTCCAGAAACCAATAGCCAATATTATGTCTGGTCTTCAGGTATTTCTCTCCTGGATTACCTAAACCGACAAAAATTGTCGGTGGAGAAAGTTTTGCTGAAGTCATTAGCAGCCCTTCCAACTAAGAGTCGTCTTTATGATCCTCAGAGTCAGATTTACCGGTGCCTCCTTCAGAATCAGTAGTGGCCTCTGCAGATACCTCATCTTGTTCTGTCTCGGTGCCTTCTTCACCTTCTTCACCTTCTTCAATAACTTCTTCCGGTTCTTCTTCCTGAATTCTCAGCACTCGAATTGCCACAATTGGTTCATTATTGGGTTCTTCTTGAGTAAGTTGAAGAATTTCAACTCCTTCAGGAAGAACGATATCAGACAAGAAAAGTAAATCGTCCAATTTCAGCTCTCCAACACTAACTTCTAAATACTCAGGAAGATCTTTTGGCAAGCAACTAACTTCGACCTCATTCAGTAAGGGTGTGACGGTTCCTCCTTCCAATTGAACACCTTCGGATAAATCTTCACCAATAAAATGAATTGGCACCGACATACGTATAGCCTGATCTGCTATGACCCGTTGCAAATCTAAATGAATAATTTGTTTTTTTGATGGATGAATTTGGATATCTTTTATAAAAACAGATTCCTCCTTATCCTGTACTTTAATATTTAGAATACTTGTTAAGAAGGAAGGAGTAGACAATTTTTGCAGAAGTTGATTATGGCCTATATTTAACTTTATGCTCTCTTTTCTCGCGCCATATATGACAGCTGGTACCATCCCAGACCGACGCGAACGCCTAGAACTAGAGGTGCCTGAATCATCTCTAAGTTGTGCAATTAAATCTATATTCTCAGCCATATTGTTTTAATCCGATCATCCAGTTTTTAGTTGATTCAAAATTGTGAGCAAATCGGTGGTGAATAATAACCGAAGTTAGTGTTTGAAACTAGGCCTTACCTTAAAATTTCAAAAGTAGTCTTGTCTTTAGTCTGCATAAAGAGAACTTACTGACTCATTGTCTACTATTCTACGAATGGTCTCTGCTACCAATTCTGCAATCGATAATTGTCTAATTTTTCCAGTATCCAAGGCTGCTTGAGAAAGAGGGATTGTATCTGTCACAACTAGTTCATCTAATTCTGATTCCTGAATATTATCGATCGCAGAGCCTGAAAGAACTGGGTGGGCTGCATAAGAGACAGCTATCACTGCTCCTTTGGATTTTAACGCTGCTGCTGCGTTACACAACGTGCCTGCCGTATCAACCATATCATCAAAAATTACACATGATTTGCCTTCAACATCTCCAATAATATTCATAACTTCTGACTTATTAGCCTTCTCACGGCGTTTGTCGATAATAGCCAAATCTGCATTGTCTAATCTTCTAGCAATTGCACGTGCACGCATTACCCCGCCAACATCAGGTGAAACGATTACTAGGTTTTTATATTTTTGTTTCCATATATCGCCTAATAAGACCGGTGATGAGTAAACATTATCAACGGGTATAGAAAAAAAGCCTTCAATTTGATCTGC
>Ga0207986_1000402_pt1 | contig 20901 bp, 22 predicted proteins | sample ETNtaG_26_FD_185764 | JGI IMG/M metagenome (GOLD analysis project Ga0207986, IMG submission 185764) | Marine microbial and viral communities from oxygen minimum zone, Eastern Pacific Ocean - ETNP201302SV89 (SPAdes) (version 2) | ecosystem: Environmental > Aquatic > Marine > Oceanic ... | reverse complement strand
CGTGATTTTCACGCGGTGTTAAACGGAAAATTTCATCCCGCTGGGAAAATACATCCACATTGCAACCAGCACTGCAATCCTGACATACCGATGGTATTGTATCAAGATTCCAAAACCGATTTTTATGAATATAGTCTGTATTGAGCAGGGCTCCTACTGGACAAATATCTGCAACATTTCCAGCCATCAAGTTTTCTAATGGTTTATCCTTTAAAATAGATACTTTCGAGTGGTAACCACGGTTTTGAACAAACAATTCATTCGTACCGGATATTTCACGGGTAAAACGGACACAGCGACTGCAAAGGATACAGCGGTTCTGGTTGATGACAATGTTGGAACCCAAGGATTCACTTGGGCGCACGCGCTTTTCTTCTTCGAAGCGGCTATGGGCATTCCCATATTTGAAGGTATAATCCTGAAGATAACATTCTCCGGCCTGATCACAAACAGGGCAGTCCAAAGGATGGTTTAGCAAAAGGAATTCAAGGATATTTTTTCGCTCTTGTACTACCACTTTGGTTTGAGTATTTACCACCATATCATATTTCCCATCCAATTTTTTTTCTGGCGGGACCTCACCAATAGATGTATTGCAGGATGCCTGGAGTTTGGGCATGCCTTCCACCTGAACTAAACACATCCGACAACTGCCTACAACCTCCAATACTGGATGATAACAATAATGAGGTATCTCAATTTCATTGGTCAGGGCAGCCTGCAAAACAGTTATACCCTTTTTTACTTCAAACTCTTTATCATCTATTTTTATAAGGGGCATTACGCGACCTTTTCCAGTTTTGATATCTTATTAAGAAATTCGGTTTCGAATTTTTCTACAAAACTACGGATGGGCCAGGCGACTGCTTCCCCAAATGGGCAGATTGTCTTTCCGAAACTGCCTTTGGAAAAATCAATCAGACCACCAATATTATCGGTGATCTCGTAAATCATTTTAATATCACCTTCTGTACCATCCCCCTGTACCATTCGTGTCAGCATCTTCACCAGCCAAGTAGTTCCCTCTCTGCAAGGCGTACATTGTCCACAAGACTCATGGGCATAAAACCGGGCAATATTGAGACAGGCCTGAACCATATCCACTGTATCATCCATCACAATAATACCAGCAGATCCCAGCATAGTTTTCGCATCCATGAGAGAATCAAAATCCATATTGAGTGCAACAGCCTCCTCAGCGGTCAAAATGGCGGAAGAAGAGCCTCCTGGAAGCACTGCTTTAAGCTGATTGCCATTCTTGATTCCGCCAGCATTTTCGTAAATTAATTTTTTCAATGGTGAACCCATGGGTTCTTCGAAAACACCAGGAGAATTTACACAGCCAGATACACAGTATAATTTTGGTCCTGGTCCTTTCTCTGGTCCGATGGATCGAAACCATTCTGCTCCCTGATTTATGATGTGAGGCAAGTTAGAAAGAGTCTCAACATTATTCACAATTGTGGGACATTTCAGGTAGCCTTCCACAGCCGGAAAGGGTGGCTTGAGTCTGGGGCACCCCCGTTTCCCTTCAAGTGATTCAATGAGTGCGGTTTCTTCCCCACAAATGTAAGCACCGGCACCACGGTGGACGATTACATCCAGATCATATTTCGACCCTAAAATATTTTTACCTAACAGATTTGCAGCATAGGCTTCCGACAAAACTTTTTCCAGAACTTCTGATTCTTTATAAAATTCACCACGAATATAAATGAAAGCCAGGTTGCATCTGATGGCATAGGCGGCAATTAACATACCTTCCAGCATTTGGTGGGGCGCCTTGTTGATCAGCAGACGATCTTTAAATGTCCCTGGTTCGCTCTCATCTGCGTTATTAATTAAATAAGTTGGTTTTACCATATCTTTGGGTAAAAAACCCCATTTTATGCCTGCTGGAAATCCAGCTCCTCCGCGACCGCGCAAGTTTGAATTCTTAACAACATCAATTACATCTTCTGGAGCCATGGTGAGCACTTTTTCCAACGCTGTATACCCACCCACAGATTGATAAAATGGAAGGGTATGGCAACCCTTTTGATGAATATGCTGCGTCAGAACAGGTTTAAAAGCACTCATTCAAAAGACTCCAGCAACTTATCAAATTCCTCAATTGACAAACCCTCATGATAATCATTATTAACCTGCACAACCGGAGCCGTACCACAAGAGCCTAAGCATTCTACTTTCATGAGGGTAAAACGATCATCAGCAGTCGTGCCACCAGGTTCAATTTCATATTTATCCCTGATATGATCTACCAATGAATCTGCACCATTTAGACTACAGGATAAAGTCTGACACACTTGGATAATATGGCGTCCCTGGGGTTTCGTATAAAGCATAGTATAAAAAGATACGCAGTCCATCACGACGGACGGATGGCAATCCACCAAATCAGCGATAGTATCAATTACACTGCTAGAAATATACCCTTCCTGTGATTGCGCTAAGTGTAGCAGTGGCAAGGTGGCGGATTTTTTATCTGGATATTGGGACAATATTCGTTCTACTCTTTCCGAGTCTGCAAAACTAAACCCCGACTTCGGTTGAGCTTTCGATTTCATCGATCTAATTCCCCTGCAATAACATTTATGCTTCCTATAATCGCTGGTGCATCTGAAAGCATATGTCCTTCTATTAGTTTTGAAAATATTGAATAATTGATCAGAGATGGCGGCCTTGTGCGAACACGATAAGGTGTACGCTTTCCATCACTTACAATATAATAGCCCAGCTCTCCATTGGGAGATTCCGTGGGCACATAAGCTTCTCCAACTGGTGGTGTCATACCTCTGTGGGGCATAGTAATTTCAAAATGATATATCAAACCCTCAATAGTATTATAAACCTCATCTTTTGGAGGTAGGCTCAATCCCAAACTCGGATCAATAATCACATCCCCGGTTGGCATTTCATCCAGTGACTGCCTGCATATCTTGATACTTTGACGAATTTCCTCCATACGCACTAAATAACGGTCAAACACATCACCATTTAAGGCAATGGCAACATCAAAATCAAAATCTTGATAGCTGGAATATGGTTCATTCACTCTGATATCCCAATCTATACCGGATGCTCTTGCCATGGGTCCAGAGATACCGTAAGAAATAGCATCTTCTTTTGAGATGATACCAATATTTTTTGTCCGATCATGCCATATGCGATTCTTATTTAATAAAGTTTCGATATCATTAGTAGCTTCATCTACTTCATCGAGAACCTTCAGGACAGCTTTATCGAATCCCTCTGGAATATCCCTCATCAGACCTCCCACAAGAGTATAACTGGTGGTAAGGCGTGTTCCAGTGGCTTTTTCAAAAAGGTCATAGATGTCCTCTCTCACCCGGAAACCATAAAGGAACGCAGTCATTGCACCTAAATCCACTGCCAGCATACCAACATTTAATAAATGATCAGCAATACGGCTCAATTCACACATTAGAACACGGATATACTCGGTTCGTTTTGAGACTTCCAGATCCATCAATTTTTCTGCTGCCAGGGCATAAGCCACATTGTTACATAGTGGCGACAGATAATTCATTCTGTCTGTTATAGTGATATACTGATTGAAATTCAAATCTTCACCCAGCTTTTCAAATCCAGAATGGAGAAAACCGATTTCAGGAGTCACTTTCGTTACAGTTTCACCTTCCAGTTCCATAATGATCCGTAGTGTTCCATGGGTCGCAGGGTGATGTGGCCCATAATTAAGGACCATTCGATCTGTTTCCAGGGGTTGATCTATTACATGCTTCATTGAGATGGTTTCTGTTTTTGAATGCCCCGATCAATCACAGGAAAATCGCCTCTTTCTTTTCTACCCAATCTAGGATAGTCCTTTCTCAAAGGGTGTCCATCATAATCATCAGGATTCATGATGCGGGTCAAATTTGGATGCCCTTCAAATAGGATACCGAATAAATCAAAAACTTCCCGCTCCTGCCAGTTCGCTGTTTTCCATAAGGATTCAACAGAAGGTAGAGACGGCTTTTCTTCAGGTACGTAAGCTTTTACAGTCAGTCTCTCTGCCGTTTTGTGGCATAATAAATGGTAAGACACAGCAAAGCGCTCATATCCACCAAGGGTCAGATTATCTATGGCGGTGAGGTCTGCCAGGAAATTGAAATCATTCGCTTTTAATGCAGTCAGTACTGTTAGTATTTCTTGGCCTTTGACATGTAAGATTTGCTCACCCGCAAACTCTGTAGTTTCCAGAACAGGGTCAGGAAATTTTTCTTTTATCTGGGCAAGCGTTTGTTCTAGCAACATTTATTTGGAAGATGAAAGTGCGTAGTCAGACAGTTTTTCTTTGTCTATCAAATTCTGGATTTTCATTAGACTTTCAACTACTCCTTCAGGCCTTGGTGGGCAACCAGGTACATATACATCAACTGGGATAAACTGATCAATACCCTGTATGACACTATAAGTATCAAATACACCGCCACTAGAAGCGCAGGCACCCATGGAAATAACCCATTTCGGCTCCGGCATCTGTTCATAAATACGGATCAAAACCGGCATCATTTTGATGGAAATCCGACCAGCTACAATGAGTAAATCGGACTGCCGTGGTGAAAATCGAATCGCTTCGGCACCAAAACGGGCCAAGTCTGTGCGGGCAGCCAAAACAGCCATAAATTCAATCCCGCAACAAGCTGTGCCAAAAGGCATGGGCCAAAGTGAGTTCTTTCTACCCCAGTTAATAGCACTTTCCAGCGTCGTGGTTAAAACATTCGATTTGATATCGTCAGTACTCATATGCTTCTCACAGGTTTTTATCCAGCTCTATTCCCACTCCAGGGCTCCATTTTTCCAAGCATAAACATATCCAAAAGCGAGAATGACCAAAAAAACTACCATTTCAATAAAGATAAAAGCACCCATGGAAAGAAAATCGTTGAACACCACCGCCCAAGGGTATAGAAAAATAATCTCAATATCAAAAATGATGAAGAGAAGAGCAATAAGAAAAAACCGGATTGAAAATCGGATTCTTGTTTCACCAACCTGATCTACTCCAGACTCATAGGGCATCATTTTAACGGGGTTTTGGATGCGAGGACCTACGAGATGGGTTAAAATAAGACTCACAAATACAAAACCCGCAGCAACAAGAAATACGATTAGAATAGGGAAATAGTTTTCAATCATGATAAGAATTAAATGTACTCGTTCCTACGAATTAGACCTGTAATTTTCAACCCAAATATGATCTATTCTCAGTAGCTTTAAACAAAGTTTCAGAATAAATAAAAAAGTAACAAAAAGTTAATAACAAATCTCTGGTTTATCCTTATTTATCAAATGCCCTGATGAAAAAATCTTAGGGAATTTGTTATCCATTCTGCAATTGGTGCCCAATAAACTCCCAAGAAAAGGGTGGGGGCTGCCAAAATAATTATCAATGCGGATTCCAGGATAGAAGGAAATATGTGCTCCTCTTTCGACTCTCCTTCCAAAAACATCACCTTCACCACACGCATATAGTAATACAAAGAGATAACACTATTCACTGCTCCAGCAAATACGAGCCAGTAAAAAGATGGTCCAGCTTTAATCACCGCGGCAAAGATATAAAATTTTCCAATGAATCCTGCAGTAGGGGGAATCCCAGTCAGAGAAAACATGAATAACGCCATTACAATACCCACAAGAGGCATCTCCCATCCTAAACCACGGAAATCTTCAAAGGTCTCTCCCCCAGTCTTATTCTTTACAATAATTACAACAAAAAAGGCGCCAAGGTTCATAAAGAGATACATTACTAAATAAATCATTATTGCAAAAACGCCGTTCCCGGAAAGAATAGGCATCGCCATGAGCATGTAGCCCGCATGGGCAATGCTGGAGTATGCAAGCATTCTCTTCACGCTTGACTGCTGAATCGCCACCAGATTGCCAAGAGTCATGGTCGCTACCGATATACCGGCCAAAACCTGCGGCCAGGGTATAGTGGGAATTCCATTCTCGGATTCGAGAAACAATCCAGCATCAGTGAATAACACATGAAAGAAACGAATTAATAAGGCAAAGCCAGCCGCCTTTGGAGCTACAGAGAGATACGCTGTTACCGGAGTTGGAGCACCTTCGTACACATCCGGTGTCCAAAAATGGAAAGGTACAGCAGAAATTTTATATCCAAACCCGGCAAGAATGAAAACCGAAGCTATAATCAAAGCAAAATGGGAAGATGTATCCAATCCAGAAATTACATTTTGTATCTCGAAAAATTTTGTGGTCCCTGTGAGACCAAATAAGATGCTCAATCCAAAAAGCATCAAACCAGAGGAAAAAGCTCCATAGATTACATATTTCAGTGAAGATTCATTGGAGCGCTGATCCTGCTTCAAATACCCTGCCAAAATGAAGGATGAAATAGAGACAACTTCTATAGAAAGATATACCATGATTAGATCGATAGCGGAAACCATGAGAAACATGCCAAAGACCATTATGGCAATTAATGTGTAATATTCTCCGGTTCGGTAAATCCTTAACTCATTGCTTTTACGACTAATAAGAATAACAAACAGGGTTGAAAAAATTATAATCGTTTTAAAAAACTGAGCGAATGGATCCAGTGCAAGTGAATCTAAAAATAGAGTTATGTTCCTTTCCGCACTTGTGAACCAATTTGCGAATAGAGTTAAAACCAAACCTGCAAAAACCAAAAGACCAACTCTCTGACTCTCAGACGGTTTTGTTAGAAGATCATAGACAACAGCAGCTAAAATGGTAGTTACAAGAAGGAGCTCCGGCCAGTAATAGCTTAAACTTTGCAGGTTATTCATAAAAGTATATTCTCCAGATTAAGGAATAACAGCAAAGTTTCCTATCAGCACAACCTGATCAATTAAAACCGACATAGTCTCCTTGATCATATTCAGGAACGGCCCCGGATACACTCCCAGAATCAAAGTAATTACTGCTAAAGGAATCAGGGTAAACAGTTCACGTCCGTCAATTTCAGACAGACCGGAATATTTTTCATTCAATTCACCAAAGAATATCCGTTTGTAGGCGGACAGGAAATAAGCAGCGTTTAACACAATTCCCAGGGTAGAAATTATCACAATCACCCTGAAAACAGGGAATGCACCCATAAAACACATGAATTCACTGATAAAACCAGACAGACCCGGAAGCCCAAGCCCAGCCATAAAAGCTACCATGGTTACACCGGCATATACAGGCATCTGCCTTGCCAATCCACCAAACCCGTCGATATCACGATGATGAGCACGATCATAAATAACACCTACCAGAATAAACAACATGGCTGAAATGGTACCATGGTTAAACATTTGGAAAACTGCACCAGTGATTCCGGCTTGAGCAGCAATGTAATTCTCTCCATGAAGACCGGACGCTGCAATGACTGCCGCCATTCCCAGCATTGCAAACCCCATATGATTGATACTTGAGTACGCAACCAGTTTCTTTAAATCTGTTTGTGCCAATGCACACATAGCGCCCCAGATCACATTGATCAACCCCAGAACTGCCAAAGCACCAGCAAACCAGAATACCGCATCCGGTAGCATGGGATAGTTGATTCGAAGAATACCATAAATTCCCATTTTCAACAGAACACCAGCAAGGATTACAGAGACGGCAGTTGGAGCTTCCACATGCGCCAAGGGGAGCCAGGTATGAAATGGGAACACCGGTATTTTTATTGCAAATCCTACAAAAAGCAGAATCCAAATAACCTTGATGGCGCTCATACCCCACCAAATTGATCCTTCCAGGGCCCCTGGGGCAGCCTCTATGAGCTCTGGAATACTGAATGTATTCCCACATGTAAAATACAGTGCTAAAATCGCAATCAGCATGAGTACAGATCCTACTAAAGTGTACAAGAAAAACTTTATAGCGGCGTATTCCCGCTGGGGGCCACCCCACATACCAATGAGGAAATACATGGGCAAAAGCATCAATTCCCAAAAAACAAAGAATAAGAAGAAATCTAAAGCCAGAAATACACCGATCATTCCCGTATCAAGAAGCAGGAACAAAGCAAAATATCCTTTTACGCCTCTATCAATTTTCCAACTTACAAAAATACATAAAAATGAGAGCAACGGAGTAAGAATAATCATAGGAAGGCTTAATCCATCTACACCCAGAGCATAGGAAATATTAAAAGACGGGATCCATGCAACATTTTCCATAAACTGGAAAGATCCGGATGCGGAATCGAAATTCAACCAAAGCATAATTGCCAGCCAGAGCTGAAGTCCCGTAGATACCGCTGCTACAATTTTAATAACCTCTTCTTTATTCCTCGGAATTAATAGAATGGCCACCATCCCTGCTACAGGTAGCCAAATGAGCCAACTAAGTATGTTTGATACCATTTTTTATCCTTTACACATTTTTTCTCAAAGGTCTAAACCATTGTTTGAATAATCACAATCAGGATTACTCCAAACAGAGCGAATAGAATGTAATTTTGAAGCTGTCCGGTCTGCAGATTTCTCAAGATATCCCCTAACCGATTGGCGGAACGTCCTGTCCCATCCACGATGCCCTGATCAAGACCATCGTAATCCATCTTTCCAATTAAATCTGCGAACCATTCTGTAAATTTTCCAAATCCATCAACAACATATTTATCATAAAGATCCCAATCCAAAAATGCAATTTTACCTGCTAACTTCAAAACCGGAGTATAGATAAACCGTTCATATAGTTCATCTACATAAAATTTATTTAATGATAAACGATGTAATGTGGAAAATTTATTTGCATAACGCTCCGCAGACAGCTTTCTCTTGAGATACATTTGCCATGCCAAAAGAATTCCAAGTCCGGCAACCAGCAGTGATATGATCATAGCTGGAAGATGACTGTGGTGAATCCCTTCAGCAATAGCATGAGCAGATGGAGCTCCATGAACAAGGGAAGTTTTTGCTTCAATGACATAGGTAAACCATCCATGGTCGGAAAACGGATTGAAATATGGCAGCGTGTAAAAAATGAAAAAACTTAATGTGGCCAGCAGTACCAGAGGAAAGGTCATTTCCTTCGGGGATTCATGAATCTCTTCTATCAGTTCCGGCATCTGAGGTTCATTATGAAATGTCATATAAATCAACCGAAACATATAAAAAGCAGTCAACAAGGCTGCGCCAAAGCCAAAAACCGGTAGAAGAAAATGTTCAGGATGATGGTTTGCAAATGATAAACTGCCGGCAAGTATAGCGTCTTTTGATAAAAAACCTGAGAAAAAAGGCACACCTGCTATAGCGAACGTACTTACAAGCATGGACCAATACGTGATCGGCATTTTTTCCTTAAACCCTCCCATATTTCTCATGTCTTGCGGATCTGTTTCATGATCATGCTTTTTATGTAAAGCATGGTGCATAGCATGGATCACACTTCCAGAACCGTAGAATAAATTTGCTTTGAACATTGCATGGGTCACAAGATGGAAAAACGCTGCCACATACGCACCTGTACCAACAGACATGATCATGTACCCAAGCTGGCTGACAGTAGAATAAGCCAGCACCTTTTTGATATCGTTTTGTGTGATTGCAATAGTGGAAGCAAACAGTGCAGTAAATCCGCCAATATATGCTACAAACACGAGTGCATCCGGTGAAATAATCGGGAAAAGCCGGACCATCATAAAGACACCCGCTGCAACCATTGTCGCGGCGTGCATGAGGGCAGAAACAGGAGTGGGACCTTCCATGGCATCCGGCAGCCAGATATGAAGCGGGAACTGCGAAGACTTTCCCATAGCTCCAAAAAATAGTCCAACTCCAGCAAAAGTCAAAAGAGTACCGGTTATTTTGCCATTGGCAACACCAGAAAAAATATCACTGTAAGAAACAGAACCAATCGCTGTAAATAAAAGCATAATTCCAATAAAAAATCCGATATCTCCTACTCTATTAGTCATAAATGCCTTCATACCAGCATCCGCTGCAGATTTTTTCGCAAACCAGAAACCGATCAGAAGGTAGGAACTAAGCCCAACCAATTCCCAACTCATGTACAAGAGCATGAGATTGTTTGAAAGGACAATCCCGTTCATACTAAAAGTAAATAAGGAAAGATAGGCGTAATAGCGGGAATAGAGCGGGTCTCCTTCCATATATTTAATGGAGAAAATGTGACTCATACTGGAGATAAGTGCCACCACCAGCAGCATGGTGATAGTAATATTGTCTACCAAAAACCCTAACTGGATTACGAAATCACCAAGACTGATCCAGGTGAATGATGATTCCACCCGAAAATCTGGATCGTAGCTGAAAAGCATCCCAGCGAACATCGCCATGGAAAGAGCCAATGTGATGAGCACAGCCCCGATGGACACCCAATCACCGTGACGGGGAAGCCGTTTCCCGAAGAAAATATTGACCAGAAAGGCCAACAGGGGAAGGAAATAAATGAATAAGGAGTATTCAATAAAAATATTCATCGTTTCAACTGGCCCGCTTCATCCACATTTATGGATTGATAATTGTTGTATAAATTAATAATGATTGCCAAAGCTACTGCTGCTTCTGCTGCAGCCATAATGATTACAAAAAGTGCGAAAATATGCCCGTTAAAATTCATGCCACCAAAGCGGGAAAAAGCAAGAAAGTTTAAGTTAGCTGAATTCAAAATGAGTTCCACTCCCATGAGGACTGCTACAGCGTTTCGGCGGGTGATAACAGCAAAAAGTCCGAGAGAAAACAACACAGATGCAATAAGAAGATAATTATGCAGCTGGTCCATCAGTTTGCCTTTCTCGACAGCATTGCGGCACCAATCAACGCAGCTAATAAGAGAACAGATGCTACCTCAAAAGGCAGTAAATATTCTGTCATCAATAACCTGCCAATCTTTCCGACCGTTTGAGTTGGTTCCTGCTCAACTATTCGGAGCCAAGGAGTCTCAAGTATCATCCACCCTAAAATAAAAAATATCCCAATAACAATGACTGCCCCTATTCCTTGATGATAGTTCGAATGGGAAATATTTACAGAAGAAATCCGGTTTGTCAGCATAATTCCAAACAGGATCAGCACAAGAATTCCACCAACATAAATCATAACCTGTACTCCTGCCATAAAATCCGCCCATAAAAACACATACAGGCCGGCGACACCCATGAATGTAAAAACAAGCGCAATGGCAGAATAAAACAGGTTTTTATTCAGGACAACGATAAATGCAGAACCAATCGCCACGAAAGCAATAATCCAGAACAACACTGAACTCATGATGATTCTACCTCATCTTTTTGTTGTTCCTCTGGCGGAGGAATGGTGTATTTATCAATTTCTTCCTGTGTAACTTTTGCAAAGTTGAATACCAAATTTCTCCGGTCATACTCTGAATATTCATAATCAAGCGGATGTTTTGAGGAATTAGGACCTCCCGTCATGAAGATACACTCTTCCGGGCATGGATATGTACAAAGATTACAATACATACATTCCGTCATATCAATATCGAACCGTGTAACCAGGAGTCGTTTTATTGTATCATTCGATGTGGTTCCAAGATCGGTTCCTTTTGGAACTTTCATCGTTTCGACTTTGATGCATCCAACCGGACATGCACGAGCACATTTATTACATCCGGTACAATCATCTATATTATGATGCAACCGAGAACGAATTACATTATAGTCTTTGAGATCATACCCAATTTTTCTCTCAGGACGTGGCCATTTTTCTTCAGGATATTGCAGGGTAACATTTCCTTTGCGAATCAAAAACATATGTTTCAACGTAATGCCCATTCCAACCATAGAACTGAAAATCGCACTCCATAAATCGTGGAAATATTTACTCATTCATCGCCCTGCTAATACTGTCCAAATTCCAACACCAAAAATATTAAGAAGCGCCATCGGAAGGAGAACTTTCCAACAGATATTCATCAATTGGTCAACGCGCAACCGGGGAAAAGTCCAACGAAACCACATCATAACAAAAATGAGCATTCCCACCTTAAAAAGGAACCAGAACAATCCCCAGCCTGGAGCCTCAAGAAAGCCGGGAATTGGGCTGTGCCATCCCCCAAGGAATCCTACTGCAGCAACCCCACTCACTATAAACATATTTGCATATTCACTCAGAAAGAAAAAAGCGTAGCGCATACCTGAATACTCCGTAAATGTACCGGCCACCAGTTCTGACTCTGCCTCCGGGATATCAAAAGGTGTTCGATTACATTCGGACACTCCACTGATGAAAAAGACAAAAAACGCTAGAAATGTGAAGGGGTTTTGAAAGATTATCCAATTGGGCAGAATACCCCAGACTAACCCGTCCTGATGTTGGATAATTCCCTGCATACTCAGGGTGCCCGTAAGCATGATGACCACTACGATTGAAAGAGCCGCAGGAATTTCATAACTCACAATTTGAGCTGAAGAACGCATGGCACCATACAGAGACCATTTATTATTTGAACTCCACCCCGCCACAATTAATCCGATCACTCCCAAAGAACTAACTGCCAAAATATAGAATACACCAATATTCATATCGGCAATAATGAGGTTTTGATTAAAAGGGAGTGCAGCAAAAGAAATAAAAGCACCGATGAATACGATGAACGGCGCCAAGATAAACAGTTTTGTATCAGCTGATGCAGGAATAATATCCTCTTTGAGTAGTAATTTCAATGCATCAGCAACGGGCTGTAGTAAACCCCATTTCCCAGCATGCAATCCAGGCCCCTGCCCCATCGGTCCTACTTTATCCTGCATAAATGAAGAAATCTTTAATTCTCCATAAATGGCCACAAGAGCATATACAGCAATAAAAAGAAATGCAGGAATAGCACAAATTAGAACGGCAAGGATAAAAGCCAGTTCAGGGAAATCCACCAGATTGGCAAGCCAATCTATGAGAACATCAACTGTCATCGGTCGATCTCTCCTAATACAATATCCAAACTTCCTAAAATTGCAATAACATCCGACATCATCCATCCTTCCGCAATGACACTCAGAGCGCTGAGGGCTGTAAATGCAGGTGATCGTAATTTTACCCTTGAAGGTGACGGAGAACCATCGCTTATAATATAAAAGCCCAGGTCCCCTCTTGGTGATTCAGTTCTTTTGTAAATCGATCCTTTTGGAGGGCGGATTTTTTTGGGTAGTGCTTCATGGACATCACCTTCTACAGGCAATTCATTCAGCGCTTGCCGGACAATCCCTACACTTTCTTTCATTTCTTCTGTGCGAACCCAGTACCGATCCCAACAATCACCGATGGTCCCCATTTGTCCTTTGCCAACGGGAACTTCAAAATTAAAACGGTCATAAATTGAATAGGGCTCGTTTTTCCGCAAATCCCATTTGGTACCGGAACCACGCAAATTAGGTCCTGTTACACCATAGTTTACAGCAACATCGGTTGGAAGAACGCCTACATCTGAAGTACGTTCAATAAATATTTTGTTATACATTAATAAATCGTTGTATTCTTTAATCTTCGGTTCAAAATAATCGAGGAATTCATGCGCTTTCTCCAAAAACCCAACTGGCAAATCATGTGAAAGACCCCCAACCCACATATAATTATAAAGGAGCCGCGCTCCACATGTCATTTCAAATAAATCCAGAATTCTTTCTCGATCTCGGAACATATATAAAAATGGAGTGAAAGCGCCTACATCAAGTCCAAATGCCCCTAACGCCAAAAGATGGCTGGCTATCCTGTTTAATTCAGCCATGATAACTCTGATATATTCAACTTTTTCAGGAACGGTAATTTCCATCATTTCCTCAACGGCAATAACGAAACCAAAATTGTTATTCATCGAAGCAATATAATCACACCGATCTGTATAAGGAATAACCTGATCATATGAAACATTCTCACAGTGTTTTTCAAAACACCGATGAAGATATCCAATAACCGGTCTGATTTGTGATACAATTTCACCATCGGTTTTCACAACCAAACGCAATACACCATGTGTGCTGGGATGCTGAGGTCCGATGTTGAGGACCATTTCGTCGCCGTGGACTATTCCCATCCCTCTTTCTCCTTTGGTACTGCAATTCCGTGATATGTAGCAGGCTCTTCATAATCTTTCCGCAGAGGCCATCCTTCCCAATCATCCGGAAGCAAAATCCGGCGCAAGTCCCGGTGGCCTTTAAATGTGATACCATACATGTCGTACACTTCCCGTTCAAACCAGTCGCCAACTCTCCAGACCTGTTCAACGGAAGGAACTACCGGTTTGTCTCTGTTCAATGGAATCCGAATTTCAATTTTGTGACTATGTACCATGGAATGCAAATTATACCTGACTTCCAGCCCGTTTTCTTCTCCAAGGTCAACACCGGTAATACACTGAAGCGAATCAAATTTCCAGTCCGGTTCATCCCGTATAAATAATGCAATTTCAAACCACTTGTCCCCGTTTAACGGAATATGATCCGTCGGTATTTCTTCCATTTCAATTACCGAACCAGGAAATTTTTCCAGCAGAACTTCTGATAAATTTTTGCTCATCAAACGGATTTTTTCGTCAAAGGTCGTTCTTTTCTGATCTTATCCTGCAGCTGGATCAATCCTTCAATGAGAGATTCCGGGCGCGGAGGACATCCTGGTATGTACACATCTACCGGGATAACAATGTCCACACCTTTCAACACATGATATCCATGCGGTGAATATGGACCTCCACTTGTAGCACAACTCCCCATGGCAATCACGTATTTGGGTTCTGCCATTTGCTCATACAACTTTTTAATTCGAAGAGCCATTTTCATTGTTACGGTTCCGGCTACAATCATCACATCAGCCTGGCGGGGAGATGATCTTGGAATCATTCCAATCCGCATCAGGTCGTAGCGACTGGCAGCCGTAGCCATCATCTCAATAGCGCAACAGGCAAGACCAAATTGGAAAAACCAGGGAGAAGTTGACCGTGCCCAACTCAGGATTTTATCAAAAGATGCAACGATGATATTATCTTCAAATTTTTCTTCCAATAATCCCATATGGAGTTCTTTCCTAATTTTCTCCTTCTAATTTCTGGTTTTTATACCGGCCGGAGGCAAAAGCTATCTTCCGCTTTACCCAATCCAAATCTGATTTTTGCCAGACATACGCCAAACCTGTAATTAAAATAAGTAAAAATATTGCCATTTCAACAAATACAAGCATCCCGTTCCCCTCTTTTATAAAATCCTGAAAAATAACTGCCCACGGAAAAAGGAATACAACTTCAACGTCAAAAATCAGAAAAATGAGAGCAATGATATAATAGCGAATATTGAATCGAATCCAGGCGGAACCCTCTGCCTCTTCCCCGCATTCATAGGTTGAAATTTTATCAGGAGTTGGATTGGATGGAGCAACGAGTTTTTGAATAAGCAAGGGAACATATACCAGGATTATTCCCAGTATGATAAAGACAAAAATTGTTCCGAAGTCACGATACATTATGTTTCCTGTTAATATACAAGTCTGAAATATAGATGTTCTGTTTTTCCTCAGTCAAGGTAAATACATTTCTTTGGCAAATTCGATTGGGATCAGGATTTAGAAAATGGAAAAAATATACGTTTTGAATCACTCTGGAAAAATTCCTGTAGAATGATTGTCAACCTAATTTTAATCCTCATTCACTAACCATTTAAGTTGAAGCTTACAAAGCTACTATTCTAAATTTCACATCCTATGGATTGGTTTAACACAATGCTAGCCAGCATGCTTACCTATTGCCCCCGCTGGATGACTCGCCCCTTTGCTCAACCCTACGTAGCCGGGGAGACCATAGAGGATGTCTTGGGTACAATTGAGGATATTATCAATCAAGGGTTTTCTGCCACGATTGATATCCTGGGTGAACATGTACAGACAGCAGAAGAATCTCAAACCGTCCGGGATAAATATTGTCGCCTTTATGAAGCTATTGAAAACATCAATGGAGATTGTACAATCTCCTTAAAATTAACACACCTTGGGTTGGACGTGAGTGAAAACCTGGTTTTGGAAAATCTTTCAGCAATTGTTCAAAAAGCACGGGAGGTTTCAAGGGGAATCACAATTGATATGGAGGATTCAGAGTTAACAGATATTACCTTGAATATGTATAAAAAAACTGTCGCAGGGTTTAACCAAACCGGCACCGTGCTCCAAGCGTATCTCTTTCGGAGTCTGGATGATCTGAAAGCCATTGATTCACCTCAACTAAAACTGAGAATCTGCAAAGGTATTTACCGGGAATCCTCCGAAATAGCTTTTCAAAACAAAGATGAAATTCGAAATAATTTTATTACCTTGGTTCAAACACTTTTGAAGGGACAGGGTACAGCGCAAATCGCAACACATGATCCCATTCTTATGGATTCACTGGAAACCTGGATTGAAGAAAACCAAATATCCCCTGACCGGTTTGAATTCCAGGTGCTCTATGGTGTTCCAATGGGGAATAAATTAGAAAAATTAAGAGACAAAGGTTGGACCGTACGGATCTATGTTCCTTTCGGTGAACAATGGTTTGATTATTCAGTTCGTCGCCTGAAGGAAAATCCACAGATCATCGGATATGTTTTGGGTAATTTTTTAAAAAATTAACCGAAATATACTTTATGATGAACGATTCAAACACGATCAGGGAAATTTTAAAATTAAAAAACATTGCCGTAGTTGGGATGAGTCCCAAACCGGAACGCCCCAGCCATTACGTGGCTATGTACATGAAGGAAAAAGGCTATACCATTTATCCGGTAAATCCTGGACATGACAAAATATCCAGCATAGATTGTTATCCTGATCTTAAATCCATTCCTGATTCCATCGATGTGGTGGATATTTTCCGCCGTTCAGAATTTGTTCCACTCATCGTGGATTCAGCTATTTCCATTGGCGCTAAAGCCGTCTGGATGCAGGATACCGTCATTCATGAAGAAGCTGGCAAAAAGGCAGAAGAAGCGGGACTTTTGGTGGTGATGAATGATTGTATGTTGCGGAAACATCGACAACTCAATGCATGATATCACTCAAATAGATGTACTAAATGGCAAATTTGATAATTTCAGATTTATACGCAGAACTGCCCACCTTGATGTAAAATTTAATTTGAAAGAAAAAGGAAAGGATTAATAAAAATAAATAAAGATAAAATAACATTTCCAAATCATTTAGCATATAAAATCCAAAGAGATGCGCCATCATATCAAATTAGTGAGAATTATGGAAGGCGAGGTGGCTACTACGGAGATTCAGAAGAATATGGTAAAAGCTATAAAAGTATCTGTATTTATGTCCAAAATGGTATTGGAAACGAGATAGAACTTTTCAAATCCATTGCAAAAGCAACATTTAAAATTCAGAGTAGCAATAGGAGAAAATATCCTCTGATTGTATTCGGATTTGGAAACACATCCAATTTACAACATGAAAATAAATTCTTTGATTTTGGTTACATTAGTGACAAACATAATGTAAATAAAGTTGCCGAAACTATATCTAGGATATCAGGAAATAATACTGTAACTAAAGCTATAATTTCTGAATTATTTCCTAAAGTTGATATTCGTAGTCTCTATTCAGGGAAAATAAAAATAGACGATGATGACTTACTAATCATTGTTGGAAAGAAAAACGAAGTTTTCTTTGATAAAAAAATAGAGTTTAAACTTAAAAACAAAATTAGAAAACGAATTCTATTTGTTGAAATATGTAAAGACAACATTCAATGGCAATACAAAAACTATAATCCAAAGTATAAAACTATGACAACAAAACATCCATTAGAAAATATTTGTAAAGAAGTGGGAAAGAAACTTATCAACATGTACCATCATAAAAATTCAGAAAGATTAATTTTCCCCAAAAAAAGAAGAGATAATAAAGTTCGAGTAAGTGAGCAAGAAGCAAGATTTATATTTGCAAGTATAATCTCAGCAGATGGGATGTATCGGTATGCTGTTGAAGTACCTACTCAGTTACGATACTCTGATTTCTCTACAGACCCAAGAGTTTATGTTAAAAACAATAGTAAAAAAGGTCGTTCTGGAGCAATTGATTTATCTCTATTTAATGAGGAGGATCTATTTAATAAAGATGATAAAATGAATCCAACCATCAATGTTGAATTTAAAGAAGGTAATTGTGATATTAAGAATATAAAAAAAGATATACTCAAACTTGTTGCAGAACCATCTGATGGTTTATTATTTCATCTACTTGAGAGTATGAATAAGGGCACTTTAATTAATACAAGTGGTAAAAATCAAGGTGTATTAGATAAATATAAAGTAATTTTAAATTCAAAAGTAAATTATTGTGATGATGACGGGGACACGAAAAAAAACCTGTTTTCAGAAGTCTGGGCAAATTGTAACAAAGATAATGAAGATTTTGAAAAAAATATATTATTTTCAATTTGCATCATCAAGAAAAAATTATTATTGATGAAACCATTTTCAAGATCTTCATTTAGTGATATCGATTTTTTTAATTTAGACTTGGACAAAGATCTAAATGGTTGGACAAAAATAGTATTGTAATAAACCTTAAAATCCATCGTGGTACACAGGAAATTGGCGGTTCATGTATTGAAGTCTGGACAGACACAACCCAAATTGTTCTTGATTTTGGAATGCCGTTAGTTGAAAAAGATGGTGTCGAATTTGATTTTAGGAAATATGAAAATCTTTCCGATTCTGAATTAATTCAAAAAGGCATTTTACCTGACATTGATGGTTTATATGAAAATTTTGAAAAATGTATTGATGGTTTAATTATCACCCATCCCCACCTTGATCATTACGGTTTAATAAGCTTTTTAAGTCCAAAAGTCAAAGTTCATTTAGGCGAAGCAGCACACAAAATTATTGAACTCACAAATATTTTTACACCGTCTCAAAATGAAATCAATAACCATCAGCATTATGAAAAAGAAAAGCCATTTACAATTGGCGATATTAAAATAACACCTTATTGGATGGATCATTCCGCTTTTGATGCTTATGCGTTATTATTAGAATCAAATGGAAAAACTTTATTTTATTCTGGCGATTTTCGGGGACACGGTAGAAAATCAAAAGTTTTTAAATGGTTCACGCACAATGCACCTAAAAATGTGGATTACCTTTTAATGGAAGGTACCCAATTGGGTCGGAAATCTAAAATTGAAAAATCAGAAGAAGAATTAGAATTGGAGTTGGTTGACAAATTCAAAGAGCCTGAAAAAATAAATCTTATTTACGCATCTGGTCAAAATATTGACAGGTTGGTTTCTGTATTTAGAGCGTGTGTTAGAACAGATAAAATTTTTGTGGTGGATGTTTATGTAGCAACGGTTTTAGATGCATTAGCCAAGTTTACACCAACTTTACCGCACCCTTCAAAATCGTTCAAAAATATTAAAGTCATATTTTCAAAGTGGACTTCAAACCGATTAGCAAGAGAAAAGAGAGAATCAATGCTTTGGAAATTCAAGAATTATAAAATAACCAAAGAAGAAATTTCAAAAAACCCTTCAAAATTCGTTTTGGCTGTTCGTCCTTCGATGAAATATGATTTAGAACATATTCCAAATATTGTAGGCGGTAATCTGATTTATTCAATGTGGCGTGGTTATGAAAAAAAGAAGGGCACAAAAGATTTTATTGATTATTTAAAAAGTCGAAATTTCACAGTAAATCACATTCATTCAAGCGGTCATGCAGATTTTCAAACATTAGAAAAAATGGTAACTGCAATTGCACCAAAGAAATTGGTACCAATACACACATTCAATAGTACGGATTACAAAAATATATTTAATGTTCCTGTAAAGGAACTGAAAGATGGTGAAATATTAAGTTGGTAACAAAGAAGCCAGAAAATATACCTTTCAACACCACTCCACTGGTGAGTTTATTCGTTAGTCTGAGAAATCAAATATTTTTGATTGTACATATTCTTGTAAACTACTGACTTGCAATAAGGAAAAAGTCAATGAGAACACACATTAAATAAAACTTGTTCACAATGCCCTCTAAAACGAAGAAAAAGAATATTAATACCAGAGAAAAAATCGGACGGCTGGACGCTGACTATGATCTGAGAAAAAAAGTTTTACCTCTCTGCAGGCTGAACATGGGGGAAATCTGGGAAGATGAAATTACAGGGCATAAAGTTGGGGTTTTGGATGCAACGAATCTTTCAGATCTTCAGAAAATAATGGGTTCTGAAAAAACCCAGCTCATTGTAAATGACCCGCCTTACAATATCTCGGTTGGTAACAACAATACAGGCAATCTATCCAAAACCAGGTTAAATCATTATATAGACTTCTCCAAGAAATGGGTAAAGAACGCTCTATCAATTCTTGATAAAGATTCGCATTTTTATATATGGTTAGGTGCCGATTATAAAGACAGTTTTCAGCCACTGCCAGACTTTATGATTATGATGAGAGATTTTCATAATCTTTCACCCAGGAATTTTATTACAATGCGCAATCAACGGGGTTTTGGGACACAAAAGAACTGGATGTGGGTAAGACAGGAATTATTACATTATATAAAAGGAGATCCAGCTTTCCAGGTAACATACACTGACATACCAAAAATACTTCGTGGTTATTATAAAAAAGTAAATGGCAAAGTAACTGAAAACTTTGAGAGAAGCAAATCAGACACCATAAGACCAGGAAACGTATGGGTTGACATACAGCAAGTATTTTATAGGATGGAAGAAAATGTTCCTGGCTGTTATGCACAAAAACCAATCAAATCAATTGACAGGATGGTAAGAACAAGTTCAAAAGAGGGTGACATAATAGTTGATTTTTTCTCTCATTCAGGGACAACTCTGATTGTAGGCGAAATTTTGAAACGAAAAGTGTACACATTCGATATTGACCCAATTTTTGCGGAATTATCAATCAGGCGTCTCGAAAATTATAGAA
>Ga0207986_1000387_pt1 | contig 21281 bp, 18 predicted proteins | sample ETNtaG_26_FD_185764 | JGI IMG/M metagenome (GOLD analysis project Ga0207986, IMG submission 185764) | Marine microbial and viral communities from oxygen minimum zone, Eastern Pacific Ocean - ETNP201302SV89 (SPAdes) (version 2) | ecosystem: Environmental > Aquatic > Marine > Oceanic ... | reverse complement strand
CATTACTTGTCATCATTTTGAGTGGAACAGGATATTGGATCATGAATTCGTCTGAAGATGGTGAAATATCAGTTCAGGCAGAAGAAGTTATTCGGCGGAACATTATCCATAAAGTGAATGCTAATGGAAAAATTCAACCGGAAGAGGAAGTGCAAATTTCATCCACCATTACAGCCTGGATCACATCGATCACAGTTGCAGAGGGTGACACAGTCCAACCGGGACAATTGCTCATTTCAATGGATGAAAAACAATATCGTGCAGCTTATAACCAAACATTGTCTGGCGTAAAATCTGCGGAAGCAAATTTGAAACAGGTAAAAGCGCAAAAGGAACGAACCGAATCGCTGTTTGAAAAAAACCTGATCTCGAAACAGGAGTTGGAGCAAATTGAAGCTTCCTTTGAATTAGCTTCCAGCCAGGTGGATCAAGCCCAATCATCCTTACTTTCACGGGAAGATGAATTATCAAAGACAAAATTATTGGCGCCGGCTTATGGAATTGTCACCAGCCTGACTAAGGAAGTGGGTGAAATGGCTGTGGGGGGTATGTTTAATCCCGGCGTTGTTATGACTATCGCAGATCTGACCCGCATGGAAGTTCTGGTGGATGTAAATGAGAATGATGTTGTCACAGTGATGGTAGGTGATACAGCAGAGATTGAAGTAGATGCTTTCCCGGATACAATTTTTTACGGGGTGGTGAGCGAAATTGCACACACAGCCCAATCCATGAATTTGGGCAGCCAGGAGCAGGTCACCAATTTTAAGGTAAAGGTAAAAATGATCGATCCGCCTGGGAATATTCGTCCGGGGATGAGTAGCACCGTGAACATTATCACGGAAGTACGAAATGATGCCATTTCCATTCCGATCCAATCTTTGACTGCCCGATCAGAAAATTATAAAAGCCAGTCCAAGAGAAAATCCATGAAAAAGAAAGGTGGCAGAAAAAAGGATAAAGGAGGTAGAAGAAAAACGGGTGATGGTGCTTCAGCAGGTAAAGGAAAAGGCGGCTGGAAAAAGGATAAAATGATAGAGGTGGTTTTCATATTAAAAGATGAATTTGATGGAGAGGAAGCACCCAATGGTAAAAAATTTGTAGTGGTGATGCCTGTGGATGTTGATGTGGATAGTGAGTCCCATTATGCGGTGAAATCCGGTGTGGCTGAAGGGGACAGCATCGTCACTGGAAGTTACAAAGCCATCAGTCGCGAACTCCAACACGGCACCCTTGTTTCCATTGGTGAAGAATTTGGACGTCATCAAAAAGGAAAAGAATAAAATGTCATTGATCTCATTGAAAGACATTTACAAGATATACAATGTGGGAGGCGAGGAAGTCCGTGCACTAGATGGGGTGGACGTGACGATTAAGGAAAACGAATACCTTGCCATTATGGGACCCTCGGGTTCCGGGAAATCAACTCTCATGAATATGATTGGCTGCCTGGATACGCCTAGCTCCGGTCTGTACGAATTTGAAGGTGAAATGGTTCATGAAATGGATGATAATCAACTGGCATCAATACGAAATAGAAAAATTGGATTTGTATTTCAGACTTTCAATCTCCTTCCAAAAGCTACCGCTCAACATAATGTGGAGATTCCGCTGATCTATGGCAATGTCCGTAGAGACCAACGCCAGTCCATGGCTGCAGAAGCATTAGAGAGTGTGGGTTTGGGAGATCGGATGCACCATAGACCCAATGAACTTTCCGGCGGACAGCGACAACGCGTCGCCATCGCTCGGGCTTTGGTGAATCATCCATCTATTATTCTTGCAGATGAACCCACTGGGAATCTGGATTCAAAAAGTGGCCGGGAGATCATGGAGATTTTTGATACACTCCACGAAATGGGGAATACCATCATTCTTGTTACCCATGAAGATTATATCGCCTCACACGCCAATCGAACCATTCGCCTGTTTGATGGGAAAGTGAAAGACGATATCTCTGCCGCTGCATAATGCTTTCTCTTTTTCTAGAAAATTTTCGCATTTCTTTAACGGCTGTCCTGGCCAATAAAATGCGGTCCCTTTTAACGGCACTAGGTGTGGTAATCGGTATTCTTGCGGTCACGCTTATGGGAACACTTATTTCTGGATTGGATCGTTCATTTGAACAAAGTATGGAATTTTTGGGAAAAGATGTTTTATATATCAGAAAGTTTGAATGGTTTGGTGACAAGGAATGGTGGGAGATGCGAAATCGTCCCAACATTAAAATAAAACACGCGTATCTTCTTCGCGATCGATCCCAATATGCAAAATATGTTGCACCTGTTTCTGAATGGTACACATCTGTTAAACGGGGTGACGATGATATTTCCGGTGTACGCGTGACAGGCACTACCAATGAATATGCTTTGATCTCCACAGCAGAAATAGATAAAGGCCGGTTTTTCTCCAATTCAGAAAGCCGTTCAGGTTCCCGTGTCGCTGTGATTGGGAAAGACATAAAAGATGCATTATTTAAAAATGAACAAGCCATTGGCAATAAGATTCGTATCGGGAATTATACATTTCGTGTGATTGGAGAAGTTGAAAAACAGGGGAAATTTTTAGGAATGTTCAGTCTGGATAAACAAATCATTATTCCCATTGGAACCCATCAACGATTATTCACTCGGCGGAGCTGGACAGGCATCAATGTAAAGGTGGATGGTACCCAAATGGAAAACGCATCGGAAGAAATCACTGCCATGATGCGTCAGTTGCGGCATGTACGTCCCATGGATGAAAATAACTTTGCCTTGAACAAGCAAGATCCGTTCAAGGAACAATATGCTATGATCAAATTGGCTATTGGCGGGACGGGACTTTTTATTACAATCCTCTCTTTGGTTGTCGGCGGCATCGGGATTGCAAATATTATGTTTGTTACGGTAAAAGAGCGAACGCGGGAGATCGGCGTGCGTAAAGCATTGGGGGCCACACCAAAAATGATTCTCGCACAATTTCTCATGGAATCGGTAACGATTTGTCTCTTTGGAGGATTATTAGGGATGGGATTAGCCTGGGGCGGTAGTTTTATTATTGATCAATATTTCCCATCAGATATGCCTTTGGGATTAGCCATAACGGCACTTGGACTTTCTACGGTTGTGGGTGTGATCTCTGGATTGGCGCCATCTTATAAAGCAGCAAAATTGGATCCCATTGATGCACTTCGGTATGAATGAGAAAGTGTTTGACGATGCAAGCGTTACATCATGATGGTGAATAAAAAAACATCCCATTTTAAAAATACATTAAGAGAAAGTTTCAGGATGGCATTGGAGGCGATTCGGGATAATAAACTTCGATCTATGCTCACACTTCTTGGAATAACCATTGGTGTCTTCTCTGTAATAGGTGTTATGACGGCGATTCGTACGCTGGAATCATCCGTGGCCTCTGGACTTAATGTTTTTGGAACAAACACCTTCAATATCAGCAAAAGGCCTGCAATCCAGTTTGGGCATGGTGGTCGCTGGAAATATCGGAATCGACCCAATATTACTTATAAACTTTACGAGGATCTGAAAGACCGGGCTGTTCTTCCACTCCATGTGAGCGCTTATGATTCCAAATGGGGCGCCACGGTAAAATATAAAGACAAACAAGCGACAAAAAATATTGAAGTAGGCGGCGCGGATGAATTCACTGTTCGAACCTTGAATACGAATATTCGCGACGGGCGGAATTTCAGCAGGGGTGATGTACTACATATGCGAAGGACGGCCATTATCGGGCAAGACGCCATTACTCAATTATTCCCTTTCGAAGATCCTCTGGATAAAGTGATCACCATCGATGGGATCAAATTCAGGATCATTGGTATCATTGAAGAAAAAGGGGCCATGTTTGGGGAGAGTCAGGATAATATTATCGCCATTCCTATCACAACACATTTACAGATGTACGGCGGTTGGCGCCGCAATATTGAGATCACCGTGGAAGCGCCCTCGGAAGAAATGTATGACCAAACTCGGGATCAAGTAATTGGTATTTTGCGAACCTTAAGGAAAGTCCCTCCGGGTGAAGACAATAATTTTGAACTCACATCCAATGAAGAAATATTAAATGAGTTGAAACCATTTTCCGATGGAATCAAATTATTTGCTTTTTCTGTAAGCGTGATTGCATTGGTAGTGGCGGGTATTGGAATTATGAATATTATGCTCGTTTCTGTTTCTGAACGGATCAAGGAGATTGGCATCCGTAAGGCCATTGGTGCGACACGACGAGATATTCTCACCCAGTTTTTAACTGAAGCAGTTTTCTTGAGTGAGTTTGGCGGCATTGCCGGCATTATTTTGGGTGTAGCTGGGGGAAATGCAGTGGCGGCTATTTTTAAAATTCCTGCTGTGATTCCACTGGACTGGGCCTTTATTGGCCTGGCGGTCTGTTCGGTGATCGGGATTGGATTTGGAATTTATCCTGCCTGGAAAGCGGCAAATATGGATCCAATTGAATCTTTAAGGTATGAATAGACTATAAGTAATAAGACTGTCTAAGTATTTTGCTTACTCAACAGCTGAACCTCTCAGATACACGTACATTTTCATATGATCAATTATAAATAATTTTCTCTTACCACTTCAGGTTGGTAAATTTCACAGCAAAAATCATGCCTGTTTTATCTTTAACATCCTTTTTTTATTTTCAACCATGATACAGTCTCACGAAATGTAAATATGGAAGTCAAAAAGGTGTTTCCAATAAAACCAATAGAAAGCCCAATTAAATGGTTGTTGGTGTAATTCCAGCCCGCCTTGGTTCAAGCCGGTTCCCTAAAAAGATTTTGGCACCATTGGCGGGGAAGCCTATGGTGGTACATGCAATTGAACAAGCCCAAAAATCAGAAAAACTGGATAAAGTAATTTTAGCAATCGATTCAGAAGAAACAAAAGGAGCTTTAGCGGATTTTGATTTTGAAATAATAATGACTGATTCAAATCATATATCAGGGACTGATCGTGTTGCAGAAGTAATAAAAAATATAGATGATGTAGAAATTGTGATAAATATTCAAGGAGATGAACCCCTAACCGATCCTAAAATAATTGATGGCTTAGTGGATACTTTTAAAGATCCAAACGTACACATGTCAACAGTGGTAAGTCGAAAACTCACTGTGAGTGATTTGCTTAATCCCAACATTGTAAAAGCAATTCTAGATGAAAACGCAAATGCGGTTGAATTTAAACGCAATATTTTTGATTTAGAAATTGGAGGCGTTTATCGCCATCTAGGCATGTATGGATTCAGAAGAAATGCTTTATTTCAATTTACAAATTTTGTACCTTCAAAAAGAGAACAAGAAAGGCGATTGGAACAAATGCGGGCATTAGATAATGGACTACCAATCCATGCGCTTATTACAAATTGCCAACAATGGGCTGTGGATACAAAAGAAGATTTAGAAAAGGTCGCTAAAATGATGGGTGGCACAGAAGAAACAATCGAACAGGAAGAGTAAATGAGCGCAACCAAACCAACGAAATATATTTTTGTACTTGGAGGAGTCATGTCCGGGCTGGGCAAAGGCATCACGGCATCTTCTATTGGATATTTACTCAAGCAAGCGGGGGTCAAAGTCACGATTCTGAAACTGGATCCTTATCTGAATGTAGATCCAGGAACTATGAACCCTTATCAGCATGGCGAAGTTTTTGTATTGGATGATGGCTCTGAAACAGATCTGGATCTAGGACATTATGAGCGTTTCATTGATGTAAATATGACCAAGAATAACAATGCAACTGCAGGGCAGATTTATAGTACTGTATTAGATCGAGAACGAAAGGGCGAATATCTCGGCGATACAGTTCAAGTCATCCCTCATATAACTGATGAAATTATTAAACGAATCAAAGCAGTAAACAATCCGAAGAAATATGATGTGGTCATTTGTGAAGTGGGTGGTACCGTAGGTGATATTGAAAGTCTCCCTTTTATGGAAGCAATTCGACAATTATCATTAGAAGTGGGATATCATAATCATATGTTAGTGCATGTAACGTTACTTCCTTATGTAAAAGCCAGTGGTGAACTCAAGTCAAAACCCACACAACATTCTGTCATGAAACTTAGAGAAATCGGTTTGGCACCTGATATGATTTTTTGTCGCTCAGAGCATCCTATTGAACAATCGGTTCGAGATAAAATTGCTTTATTCTGTAATGTTCGTTCAGACCATGTGATTGAAGGTTTGGATGTACCCACTATTTATGAAGTTCCTTTAATGATGCATGAACAAAATGCTGGTGAATTAATTAATGACCGATTAAATATTGAAAAGAAACCAAGTTTAAAAGATTTAAGAAAATTTATCCACAATTTTAAAAATCCGAGCCATGAAGTGACCATTGCCATGTGCGGGAAATACACAGAATTAATTGATTCATATAAAAGTGTAATGGAGGCATTTATTCACGCTGGTGTTGAAAATAATGCCAGAGTGAATGTAAAATGGGTCCAAACAGAAAATATTAAAGATGATAAGTCGGCTAAAAAAGCTTTCGAAGATATCGATGGTATATTACTCCTACCCGGATTCGGCTCACGTGGGAGCGAAGGAAAAATTCACTCTTCAAAATATGCTCGTGAAAACAAGATTCCTTTTTTAGGAATTTGTCTCGGGCTCCAATGTGCGGTCATTGATTTTGCCAGAAATGTATGCGGTATGAAAGGAGCAAACTCGACTGAATTTGACAAGAATACAAATTTCCCCGTAATTGATCTTATGGAGTCCCAAAGGGCCATTAAGATTAAAGGTGGAACTATGCGACTTGGGGCATATGATTGCGAAATCAAAGTAGGTACAAAAACCTTTGCAGCTTATCGGAAGAAAAAAATCTCTGAACGTCATCGTCATCGCTATGAGGTCAACAATCGTTATCGTAAAAAACTTGAAAAAAATGGTTTGGTATTTTCTGGCATGAATGAAGATTTGGGGGTGGTTGAAACAATCGAAATTCCAGACCATCCCTGGTTTGTTTCGGGACAGTTTCATCCGGAACTTAAAAGCCGGGTGAATAAAGCGCATCCTCTTTTTCGGGAATTCATTAAAGCAGGGGTGAAAAATAAAATCTGAAAAGATTCTAATTTTACAATAATTATGAAAATAGTATCAATAAAAAATGTAACATTTGGTGAGAATGGTTTAGGTCTTATTGCTGGGCCTTGTGTAATCGAAAGCCGTGAACATTCTTTGAAAATTGCAAATGCAATCCAAGAGATTACCGAAAAAGTCGGCATTCCATTTATTTTTAAAAATTCTTTTGATAAAGCCAATCGCTCAACCTTTTCTTCTTATCGAGGATTGGGAATCGATGAAGGTCTGTCAATATTATCTGATGTGAAAAATCAAACCGGACTTCCAGTTTTGACGGATATCCATGAAGCATCTCAAGCCAATAGTGTAGCGGATGTGGCGGATGTTTTACAGATTCCTGCATTTTTGTGCAGACAAACAGATTTACTGGTGGCTGCTGCAAAAACAGGAAAACCTGTGAATGTTAAAAAAGGTCAATTTTTATCACCATGGGATATGAAAAATGTTGTGGAAAAACTAGAAATATCTGATTGTGAAACTATTTTAATTACGGATAGAGGTACACAATTTGGATATAACAATTTGGTGGCGGATATGCGGGCTATTCCTATTATGCAAGAATTGGATCATCCGGTAATCTTTGATGCCACTCACAGCGCTCAACTTCCAGGTGGCGGCACCACAACAGGGGGAATGAGAGAGATGATTCCAACTCTGGCTAAATCTGCCGTGGCAGCAGGTTGTGATGGAATCTTTATGGAGGTGCACGATAATGTGCATGAAGCAAAATCTGATGCATCAACTCAATGGCCGTTAGACAAATTGGAATCACTTTTATTGGAATTGAAAGCTATTAAAGATGCAATAACATGAATCAAAAAATGAAAAAAATTAAATTATTGATTTCCGACGTGGATGGTGTCTGGACAGACGGAACATTCTATAAAGGTACGGACGGGATGGAATTTAAGCGGTTTACTGTTTTGGATGGCGTGGGCACTGCCATGGCCCGTGCGGCTGATTTAAAGATTGCCCTTATTTCAGGGAGATATTCTCCTGCTACGGAACATCGGGCTAAAGAATTGAAGATTGAAGATGTTTATAATGGTTCCTTGAATAAGCTTCCCGCTTATGAAGCATTAAAAGAAAAATATAATCTTGATGATTCTGAAATTGCTTATATCGGTGACGATCTTATTGATATTCCTGTTATGGAAAAAGTAGGCGTCCCCATTGCAGTTGCCAATGCAGCACCTGAAGTAAAAGCCATCACTAAATACACCACCAAAATTTCGGGCGGATATGGTGCTTTCCGTGAAGCAGTGGCTTGGATTATTGAAGAAAAAGGAGAAACAGACATGGTAATGCAAAGAATGAAAGAGAAGGTTTTAAATAGTCAAGAATAATGGATAGAGAAATAAGAACAATTTTTAATTATGTAACTGGTGGTAATTATAGTTTATCATCTCCAGCATTACCAATTTATAGAAATAACAAACTGATTTAAGTCCATGCGACTGTTTTTATTTATTTTACTGATTCTTGTTTTATCCTGCTCCCGTGAGCCTATTTCAGAGATGCCATCTCGTGATGGGATGCCCGATCAGGAAAGTTGGGGTGTGACCATTGTTTTGACCAGTGAAGGTTTAATCCGGGCTAAAGTTCGTTCGGGACATTTAGAAAAATATAATGAAAAAAAGTTTGTTCTATTAGATAGTAGCGTCATGGTAGATTTTTTTAATGAAGAAGAACAACACACATCTGTGCTTACATCAAAAACTGCAGAAGTTGACCAAGCATCCAACGATATGAAGGCAATGGGGAATGTGGTTGCTGTATCGGATAGTGGAATCACGCTTTATTCTGAAACATTAACTTGGAATTCCAAAGATGAAAAACTTCATACAAAAGATAATATTATGATTACCACTTTGGAAAAAGACACTTTGTATGGGGTGGGATTTGAGTCGGATTCGGATATGAAGAATTGGAAAATATTGAGCCCGTCAGGTGTGACAGGCAGGGAATTGGAATGAGAGGTCGTCATAGTACTTTGAGCGCAAAAGGGCTGTACAAGCAATACGGTAAACGTATGGTGGTTCGAGATGTAGATGTGTCTGTAGATCGTGGCGAAATTGTAGGGTTGTTGGGGCCAAATGGTGCAGGAAAAACCACAACATTCTATATGATTACTGGCATGATTAAACCAAGCAAAGGGCATGTATTTTTAGACAAAACAAATATTACCCAGAAAGCCATGTACAAGAGAGCAAGGAAAGGGATTGGCTATTTAGCACAAGAGCCATCCATTTTTGGTAAACTTTCAGTAGAAGATAATTTGTTATTAGTTTTAGAAATGATAGAAGGGCTTTCTAAAAATGATCAATTAGAAAAAAAGAATCGTTTATTAGAAGATTTATCCGTATCTCATTTGGCAAAAAGTAAAGGAAGTACATTGTCTGGCGGTGAACGACGTAGAGTAGAGATTGCCCGTAGTTTGTGCATGGACCCCGACTTTATTTTATTGGATGAACCTTTTGCAGGTGTTGACCCAATTGCCGTAGAAGAAATTCAAGGAATTGTTCACTCCTTAAAAGAAAAAGAAATTGGTGTATTAATAACAGACCACAATGTGCGAGAAACACTTTCAATAACTGATCGTTCCTACCTATTATTTGACGGACAAATATTAAAGTCTGGCACATCTGAATCTCTCGCAAATGATGAAGAAGCTAGGCGGCTTTATCTTGGAGAAAAATTTAGGCTAAACTAATGGCAACATCCTTAAGACAGATCCAAACTCAAAAACAAAAACTTGCCCCAAGACAAGTTTTGCAGGCTCGCTTACTCCAGTTGAATACGGTGAATCTTGAACAGGCAATTCTTGCAGAATTGGAACAAAACCCATTATTAGAACAGATTGAACCGGAAGAATCGCAGGAGGAGGTCAAGGAAGAAACAGCTGTTGATGATATAGATGTTTCGCTGGAAGACATGTACAGCGATGAGTCTACTTATTATTTTTCTGAAGAAAAAAAGGACATGCCGCTTCCGGATCGGCACACACTGATCGAAAATATGATAGATCAGCTCCAGGATACAAAAATGGATGAGCATGAACGGGAGATTGCTGAAGAGATCTTATGGAATACAAATGAGCGTGGCTACCTGGATACGGATTTGATCCTAATTGCGGATCGGTATGAATTACTGGAAGAAGAGATAACCCCCATTCTTCATAAAATTCAACGATTGGAGCCTAAAGGGATTGGATCTAAGAATTTGGAAGAATGTCTTATGATTCAACTAGAGGATGAGGAAGGATCTTTATCACATCGAATCATTCATATGTGTTTCGACGATTTTATGCATAAACGGTACGAAAAGATTCGTGATCGTTTAGACTGTACGACAGAAGAATTACATGATGCGGTAGAACATATTTCTCATTTGAACCCACGGCCTGGTGAAGGGTATAGTGATAAATTTCAAACGGTTATTCCTGATGTAATTATTCGAGAAGACGGAGATGATTGGGTCATTACCACCAACGATGGTGGTCTTCCAGAATTGCGAATCAGTCAGGCGTACGAAGATAATTTGGAGAATGGTAGTTTCAATAATGAAGCAAAGAAATTTATCAAAGAAAAAATGGATTCTGCAAATTGGTTTATTGAAGCGGTCCATCAGAGGCGGATTACCATGGTGAATGTGATGCGGTCCATCATTTTATTTCAACCAGAATGGTTTGCAGGAAATATGGATTTTCTTCGTCCTTTAAAGCTTCAGGATGTGGCGGATAAGATCAAGATGGATATTTCTACGATCAGTCGCTCTACAAGGGGGAAATTTGTTGATACACCCTACGGTATTTTTGAACTGAAACATTATTTTACTGATTCCATTGAATTAAGTGACGGGCGCATTTTGGGAACATTTATTATAAAACGTGCTTTGAAAAGAATCATTCAAGATGAAGACAAACATAAACCATTGAGTGATGATATTCTGGTAGTTGAATTAGCCAAAGATGGTTACACATTAGCCAGGAGAACTGTAGCAAAATATCGGGATCAGATGGGCTATCCCGTGGCAAGGTTAAGAAAACAAATATAAAGGAGTAATTATGGCAACGCGACGTGTAATGTTTGGGGATCAGGAAGTTGAAATCCCTGAATTTAATTTTAAAATAATGCCACTTTTGGCAGCAGCATTGGCACTATGGTTATTTACTGGCGTGTATATGGTGGGTCCGGATGAAGTGGGTGTTGTCCGAACATTCGGTGAATATACCCGGGTGGCCCAATCTGGATTGAATTACCATTTCCCCTATCCAATCGAGCAGGTGAATACGCCAGCAGTTACGGAAGTAAAACGGATTGAAATTGGATTTCGCACACTTCGAAATGGTCAATACAGGACGGTTGAAAAAGAGAGTCTTATGCTCACAGGTGATGAAAATATTGTAGATGCTGAAATGATTGTTCAGTACAAAATTAAAGATCCGGAAGCCTACTTATTTAAGATTGTGGAGCCGGAATTGACAGTTCGGGAAGCGGCAGAAGCTAGTTTGCGCACAGTTGTGGGTCGGAATAAGATTGATGAAACATTAACCACTGGAAAATTCCAGATTCAAGAAGGGACTAAAACCCAACTGCAATCGATTTTAGACAAATATGAATCGGGAATCCATGTGGTGGCTGTACAGTTACAAGATGTGTCTCCACCAAAAGAAGTGATTGGTGCATTTAAAGACGTAGCATCCGCAAAAGAGGATAAAAATCGAATGGTTAATCAAGCCGAAGGATATCGAAATGATATTATCCCTAAAGCTCGCGGTGAAGCAGAAGCGATGATTCGTGATGCGGAAGGATTTAGAGAATCTCGAATTAAACGTTCAGAAGGTGATGCTGCAAAATTCACAACCATTTTGAAAGAATACAGAAAAGCAAAAAGTATTACTCAAAAACGATTGTATTTAGAAACCATGGAAAGGGTGTTACCTGGTATTGAAAAAATAATTGTTCCAGATAAGGATAGTGGAAATATGTTAAACTTATTGAATTTGAATCCTGGAAAGGGAGGGAAGAAATAATGAAACGCTTTTCTATTGCGATATTTACACTCATTATATTATTCGTTTTATCCACCATAATCGTGGTAGATGAGACAGAACAAATTGTCATTCTTCAATTTGGTAAACCAGTCCAAACTATCACCGATCCCGGATTAAACTTCAAATTCCCTGCACCAATTCAGGTCTCGAATTCTTTTGATAAACGATTATTAGAGTACGATGTCCCTCCAGAAGAAATATTGAGCAGAGACAAAAAATCACTTATTATTGATAATTATGTCCGCTGGCGGATTGTGGATCCTTTACTATTTCTCCAAACGGTAAGAGCGATACCAACAGCCAAAACACGATTAGATGATATTGTCTATTCTGAACTACGGCAGGAATTGGGAAACCATGATATGGCTGAGATCATAACTGAAACACGTGAACTCATTATGGAAAAAGTTACCATAGCCAGTAATGAAGAAACGAGTAAGTATGGAATAGAAGTGATTGATGTGAGGATTCGTCGGGTAGATTTACCTCAGGAGAATGAAGCATCCATTTATGCGCGAATGGAAGCTGAACGGAAACGTCAAGCGAACAAATTCCGGTCTGAAGGAGAAGAAGAAGCCCAAAAGATCCGTGCAGCAACAGATCGCGATAAGACGGTAATTCTTGCGGAAGCCTATAAAACTGCACAACAAATTCGTGGAGAGGGTGAAGCAAAAGCTTTGGATATTTATGCTACTTCTTTTTCAAAAGATCCAGATTTTTATGAGTTCTTACGAACACTTGAAACCTATGAAAAAGTGATTGATAAAAAAACCACACTGGTTTTACCCGGCGATTCAAAATTATTCAAGGCATTAACCCAGTAAAGAGGATGAATTAACCTTTCGAAGGTTTAAACCTTCGAAAGGTTAACGTTTAAAAATGAAAATAGATATCAGATCAACCACCATTATAGGTGTTCGACATAAGAAAAAAATGGCCATGGCCGGTGACGGACAAGTTACATTTGGGGATATGGCTTTTAAACAAAAAGCAGTCAAGGTAAGAAAATTTGAAACGGCGAAAGGTGGTGTGCTTGGCGGGTTTGCTGGTGCTGCTGCCGATGCGCTCACTCTTTTTGAAAAGTTTGAACAAAAATTGGATCAATACGAAGGTGATATGAAACGGGCTATCGTAGAGTTGGCAAAAGAATGGCGAACAGATAAAATTTTGCGTCATCTTGATGCAATGCTTGTTGTTATGGATAAAAAACACAGTTTTATTATTTCCGGTGACGGAAATGTGATTGAGCCAGACGGTGCTGTTGTTGCTATCGGTTCCGGAGGTGGTTTTGCTCAATCAGCAGCGTTGGCATTTTTGAAATCGACAAAATATTCCGCCAAAATAATTGCGGAAGAATCACTAAAAATTGCTGCTGATCTTTGTATTTATACGAACAATTCTATTACCGTTTTGGAGATTTCATGAAACCATTAACACCTCGGCAAATTGTAAAGAAATTGGATCGGTATATTGTTAGCCAAAAGAATGCAAAAAAAGCCGTAGCTATTGCACTTAGAAATCGATGGCGACGACAGCAAGTAGAAGGAAAACTACGGGATGAAATCATGCCCAATAATATTATCATGATCGGCCCAACAGGTGTTGGGAAAACAGAAATCGCCAGACGGCTCGCCTCCCTTTCCAATGCTCCTTTTATCAAGGTGGAAGCCAGCAAATTCACGGAAGTAGGATACGTTGGCAGAGATGTGGAGTCCATGATCCGGGACTTAATGGATACAGCCGTGACTATGGTGGAACGGGAGAAAGAAGATGAAGTGATTGAAATGGCTGAACTTCTTGCCAATGAACGAATTCTCGATATTTTGTTTCCCGATGGCCACAAAAATGATCCCAAACAATCTAAAGAATTGAAAGAACGCCACGAACGAACGCGGGAAAGAATTCGCAAAAAAATGGAGAAAGGTGAATTCGAAGAGAAAATGATTGAGGTTGAAGTTTCGGATGAACCAGCTATCGGGATGCAGATTTTTGGTCCCATGGGTATGGAAGATATTGGTATGAATATAAAGGATATGATTTCCGGTTCATTGCCAAAAACGACTCGCACTAAAAAAATGACCGTAGCTGAAGCCCGGGAGATTTTGACTGAAAATGAAGCGGCTAAATTAATTGATCAAGAAGAAGTGATCCGCACTGCTCGTGAACGAGCGGAAAATAACGGCATCATCTTTTTGGATGAAATTGATAAAGTTGTGGGTAATAATGGTGGTGTCGGTCCCGATGTGAGTCGGGAAGGTGTTCAGCGTGATTTACTTCCTATCGTGGAAGGAAGCCATGTGAATACAAAATATGGTGTAGTGTCTTCAGATCATATTTTATTTATAGCTGCTGGAGCTTTTCATGTAAGTACTCCATCAGATATGATTCCGGAATTACAGGGTCGATTTCCCATTCGCGTTGAAATGGACAAACTTACAAAAGAAGATTTTGTTAAGATTTTAACACATCCTCGGTCTGCTTTGATCAAACAATACACAGCACTTTTAGGTGCAGAAAATGTGGTCTTGGAATTCAATGATGCTGCCATTAAAGTGGTAGCGGAATTCGCATCAGATGTAAATAGTAAAATGGAAAATATCGGTGCACGTCGCTTGCATACCATTATGACAACTCTTTTAGAAAATCATCTTTTTGAGCAACCGAAACGAGGAAATGGAAAAATTAAGATAACGGCAACAGTTGTCAGGGATTCCTTGAAGGATATTGTTGAAGATCCCGATTTAAGCCGGTACATTTTATAAAAAAATAGAATACAGATAAAAATGCCAAATCATTTTTTACACATAGCCGATTTTTCAAAAGATGAACTTTGGAATATTCTTCATTTGGCGAAAGAGATCAAAACCAAGTTTCATAATCGGGAAGACTATAAACCATTCAATGGCCAATCCTTAGCCATGATCTTTGCCAAGCCATCAGCCCGAACTCGAATCTCATTCGAAACCGGGTTCACATGGATGGGTGGCCATGCACTTTTTCTTGGTCCTAATGATATTGGTATTGGTAAACGTGAAGCAATTAAAGACATCGCCCGAGTTGTATCGCGATATAATAATGTGATTATGGCCCGTCTTTTTGACCATCAACACATTATAGAATTAGCAGAATATTCAGATTCAATCGTGGTGAATGGACTCACAGATTATAATCATCCCTGCCAGATTATGGCGGACATTCTCACCGTTTGGGAGCATCGTGGTAATTTAGATGATATGAAAATCACGTACATGGGGGACGGGAACAACATTGTGCATTCCTGGCTCCAACTGGCCAGCAAATTCCCCATGCATTTTGTATGCTGTGGTCCCAGCGGATTTGAGCCTGATGAAAAAACAGTAAAAATGGTGGAAGAATCAGGTATTTCTACCTTTGAATTATCTCATAATCCTGAATCTGCTGTAGAAGGCGCCGATGTGGTTTATACCGATGTTTGGGCATCCATGGGACAAAAAGAAAAAGCAGCAGAACGAGAACGGATTTTCGCAGATTTTCAGGTGAATGAAACTTTGATGGATAACACCGGAAAAGATACTCTGTTTATGCATTGCTTACCGGCAGAACGGGGAAGAGAAGTAACGGACGGCGTTATGGAAGCGGATTATTCTATTGTATTTGATGAAGCAGAAAACCGGATGCATGCCCAAAATGCAATTATGGTCACGATGGCAAAATGAATTCTATGCAGGACGTTCTGACCTTTTTTCAATCAATCGAATCATCTACGAGGTCACTATTTCTTGTCTCCGGATTGGCATTATTTTTATTTCTGGAAGCTATTATTCCATTGTTTAAAATGGATTACGACAAACTACGTCATGCGGGGATTAACTTTACTTTTACACTTATAACGCTAATCATAAATTTATTTGGTGCTTTACTGATTTCAGCAGCAGTTGATTATAATTTTGAAAATAATTCTGGACTTTTAAATCTGACTGCTGATTTATCGATTTGGAGCTATGTGGTCCTTGGTTTGGTTTTGCTTGATCTGATAGGTGCCTGGCTCATTCATTGGATTGAGCACAGGGTCAAGTGGATGTGGAAGTTCCACCTCATTCATCATACCGATCCCAGTGTGGATGTAACCAGCGGACTGCGGCATCATCCAGGTGAAAATATTTTTCGTCTTTTATTTACAACTATAGCGGTGCTTTTAACAGGCGCTTCGTTAGGATTAGTGATGCTGTATCAGACCATTTCCGCATTTTTTGCCGCACTAACCCATGCCAACATCCAAGTTCCTACATGGATGGATAAACCTTTAGCATGGATCTTCGTTACACCTCATTTCCATAAGATTCATCATCATTATGTCCAACCCTATACAGACAGCAACTATGGTAACATTTTTTCTATTTGGGATCATGTATTTAGAACTACTACCAGTATGGAGAATATGGATGATCTCGTTTACGGTATAGATACACATATGAGTCCAGAAGAACATTCAAGTATAAAGAATCTGCTCATGATACCTTTTCAAGAATACCGACATCCGGTTGGTTCAAAATTCAGAAATTAAAATCTTAGATGATAGTTTTTCTGTTTAATTCGTACTTGTTATGAAAGTATATATAATATGGCTTTTAGGCGTTATCATCTGGAATTTCGGCTTCCCTTCTGTCCCACCAATTGCAGATGTTATTGCCGCCGTCTTGTTATCCTTTGCGAGCTATCATCTTAAAAATACTCTTGGCTTATAATATTTATAATTATGATGAATAAAGATCAAGGTTACTGGAAAGAAAATATTTCTCTGATTATAAAATGTCTAGTGATACATTTGGTGCAATAGGAGCTATGGTGAATTTTAGTATCGCTTATCTAGTTGCTAAAATGAATCCACAGCCACCAATGGAAGTCAGGGAAATGATTGAACGGATTCGCTTGCCTTAAGATGGATCAGTAGTCCATATCCATTCCGCCACGTCCCATACCACCTGAACGACCAGAAAAATTACTCCTATCCCATTTTTTCTTTTGCTGTTTCCCAAAGTTATAATTTAATACAATAGAGAAATTGCGTTTTTGTCTTTGGCGTTCTGCATACATTTTTTGGATATAGGTCTCCTGAGTTCTGCTATTTGTCACTTCATTGGATGTATCAATAATGAATTTACCGGTATCAAAAATGTCATTGATTTTGGCGGTAACGGAAAGTCGATTCTGCAGAAATGATTTTTGGATCGCCAAATTGCAGCGAAAGTTTGCCGGTATGGTTCCGGTAGTAATCTTCATATTACCCCGTCCATTGCCTGAAAGTTCAATACGAGCGACTGTTGGGATATTTAAGGTCAGCCGCCCTCCCAAGCCCATACCTCTTGATGTTCCATTGAAGTCTGTTTCATTTTTATCAGAATCGGATGTTTCAGAATCCCAGCCATATCCCCAGATCATGATACTTGCCAGCGGCATAGGTCTATACATAATGTTTCCGCTTATATTCATACTCTTAGATTTTTCAGCATTACCAGCAGTGAGTAATTCATATGTAGTCGTATCCGGGCCACTTGGCTTTTCAGTATCAATAAAAGTTATATAATCTCGGTCCCACCACATTATAACATCACGTGTGTTTTTGTATGAAGTGGATAGATTCAAATTTACTTTTCTAGAGTTACTCGAAAATGTCAGTTCCATGACATCGCTATATTCTGGCTTTAGGTACGGGTTTCCATTTCTTAACCTGGTTATATCCTGAGTGCTTCTGGGGAATGGGTTCAACGTGCGCCTATTTGGACGATTAACTTTTTTTGAATATCCAAATTGTAAATTTTGTTTTTCAGTCAACTTATAAAGTAGGAATGCACTTGGATATACTTTAGTATATGGATTATCAAATGGTGACTCGTTAATAGCATTATCAAATATAGTTGTAATGATATTGGTTGAATCATGTTCGGTTGGGCCAGTTAGTGTCGCTTTAGTTTCAACCTGTTCATATCTGGCTCCAAGTTTTAAACCGAAACGATCAGTGAAATCATATCTGGTTACAAGGTATGCCGCATAAATATCTTCATCATAGTTATTGTCATAATCTTCACTCAAGTAATTGAGATCAGTTCCAAAGTTTCTCAATGTTGCTTTTGCTCCAACTTCAATTGCTAAATCTTCTCCAAACTCATCTTCATAATCGATTGATAATGTGAGATTATCATTTTTCTCCTTTGTATCGGTCTCATTTTCATCTTCTACTGAATTATGTTCAGTTTCACTGCCACCATGTTCATGAACATCATCGATCTCATGAGAATAGCTTACATAAGCTTTTAATAATTGTTCTTGGGAGTCAAATTTATTTTCATAGGTCAATACATGGTCCATATGGTTTCCATCATCGTGTTCCGTAGTATGAACTGTTTGGCCTACCAAGTCCCGGTCAAAAGTATTAGCGATATAATTAAATTCTTCTTGTTCAAGTTCTTTATGTTTCGAGATATCAAATGTATAACCCAGAGTGCTTGCTTTAGTAGGGTAGTAGTCACCACCAATTCTAAATCCCAGATTATCTGGAGTCCTAGTCCTGCTTGTATTCTGAAATAAAGAATCTGTTTCGTCAGGATAGACATATTGGAATTGCCTTACGCCATCTCCAATTCTATCTCCAGTTCTGAAATTGGCGCTGGTAAATAGATTCAATTTGTCAGTACGATAATTAACATTCCCATTTAAATTCTGTTGGTTGTATTCACCTCCCATAGCAGAAACATTTCCGTTGAATCCATCCAATGCACCACGTTTTAATACAATATTGATGATCCCGCCTACACCATCAGGATCATACTTTGCAGATGGGTTGGTTATAACCTCTACTTTTTCGATCATAGACGCGGCAATATTCTCGATTTCACCACGCCTACCACTACCTGTTCTACCGCTTCGTTTTCCGTCAACAAGAATGGTGACGTTTGCATCCCCTGCAATTGAAACAACCCCATCGATATCCACATCCACTGAAGGAATCTTTCTCAAAACGTCCGATCCAGTTCCTCCTGATGATGATAAATCTCGTCCAACATTGAATATTTTTTTATCTATGGTTTGAATAAACACACTCTCCTCTCCAACAACATCAACTGCTTCCATATTTACAGCCGATATACCTAGTTTGACCTGGCCCAGGTCATAACGGATTCCGCTTCCTTCTCCAGGGAATAGATTTATAGGGCCAATCTCTTTCTTTTTGTAGCCAATGAACTCAATTACTGCTATATATTTTCCTAGTGGTATTTCAGTAATATTTAGAATACCATTTTTATCTGTAAGGCCTCCTGTTACCAATTCGTTGTGTTCTAGATCAACAAGTGAAACTGAAGCATATTCAATGGGCTTGGTTGTAGTAGAATCGATAATGGTACCCTGAATAATTCCAATTGCAGGCATAGCCGGTCGGCTTGAATGATCTTTATGACCAAAAATGTTTTGAATTGAAAAAATATATATTAAAAAAAATACAGTACGTTTGAAAAAAACCTTCATTTTTTCCTCCATAGAAAGTTATTATGTAATTAATACAATTGTTAATAATGAATTGCTTATGCAATAAAAGAGGGAGGAGCTCTGGACTTTAAACTTTTATTTTGATATGATTTCAAGTACCTAAGATTTTGAAAAACTAATGATTCATTGAAAAAAGTTTCGGTAATAATTTTATTATTATAAAGATAAAAATTTTCTTGATTGTTGGTTTTGCAGTAGACACAGTTAATATTTTCAGAAACATGATCATGAATTTCACATTCCTGATCATGTAACGATGATTGTTGGGAGCCAAGATTATGATTATGCCCATAGTGGAAAACTAGGAAAATAGATGTAAAGAATGTCCAAGAGCATAAAAATAATGTGATTACGTTTTTCATTAGATAATAATTTAATATAATTTTTAGTAATTCTTCATTAGACTTATTTTTTAATAGTAAAAATATTCTAAGCGTTTATAAAAATTGATTGAACGAATAAGCTAACAAATAATTTTTTTTATAATTTGCTTATTGCTGAGGTCTCACAACTATACTAATAACGGGGTGAGTATTTGGTGCACTCAAAGCGTTCAGAACTTCGAATTGCATCTCAAATTTTCTTTTTTTATCTATAGTCCTTACATCAATTATGGTCTCACCATGGGGAGGAATCATGACCAGGTCTGTATTATTATAAAAATCATACGTACTTTGATTTCGAAGAACGTAGGGCGCGTCCGAGTTGTTGGCTAGTACAACGTGTACAATTGTAGAATTACGAATATAGCTTGCGGAACGAATGCTTAAACTTGAATTTATCAATGGTATAAGAAAATCACTTTTCCCCAGAATTTTTTTATTGAACCAAACTACAGTTTGACCCTTTCTTAATGCTCTCTTTAAAGATGATTGAGATTTCTCAAAGGCAAAGACAAGGGTAACGGGTCTATGTCCTCCGGATGGTATCCTGTACTGCCAGTCAATAATATCATGGATATCAGATGTTCCCAGGATAGTCAAGTTATGATCGAGGGCTAGTTGAAATGCTTCGTTAGAATAAGTTGTATCATTTACAATCTCGATGCCTTCCAGCAGACCATTTTTAATCATATCGAGATGGAACTGATCTACAGGAACGCTAGCATCGGGTGATTGGCTTGCCCAGTACGGATGATTCCAAAAAATGAATGCATCTTGTTTGCGGGCTTCTAAGAACGCATCGATAGGATCATCCACCATTAATTTGTTGGCATCTTTAATAAATATAGCATTGGCGTGCCCCGGTGGCATTCTCCGGGTGATCTCTGATCCGTTAATCACCATTAATTCAGAATTTTTTGCAAATCCTGTTGCTAACTCGAATGAACGATTTCTATCAGGGTGGTGAATATCATCAATCCATGGTTGATACTCAAGATGCTCCGTAGTTGCAATGACATCCAGACCATCTTTTTTTGCTTCCATAACTCGGATATTAGGCCATACACTACCATCAGAAAAAACTGTGTGCATATGAAGATCGCAGACCAGGGTTTTGTAGCCTGGAATATTGGGAAATTCTATAGCACGATTATTATTTCCACCATGAGCTATGATGAAGGTTATGTGTAATAGTATTATAAGGAATTTATACAAT
>Ga0207986_1000384_pt1 | contig 21405 bp, 19 predicted proteins | sample ETNtaG_26_FD_185764 | JGI IMG/M metagenome (GOLD analysis project Ga0207986, IMG submission 185764) | Marine microbial and viral communities from oxygen minimum zone, Eastern Pacific Ocean - ETNP201302SV89 (SPAdes) (version 2) | ecosystem: Environmental > Aquatic > Marine > Oceanic ... | reverse complement strand
CAGAGTATCCTGTTTACCTTAACAAACGTATCTCCCGGAAGATCTGAACTCTCTTTAATATGAATATTTTTTATGTCAAGGCCGCTTGACCAGCTCATATTTATGTCATCAATATTTACTTCACGGCTCAGGCTTGCCTCCAGATTATTTATGATCTTGTTCTTTACCATGTTGGAGGAAACGATGGTGGGGATTAAAGACACTATGATGGCGAGTATGCAGATGATGCTTCCAATAGATATACCAACTATTTTCGGCCATCTTCTCTTGCGTGTTTTTACTATTCCGGTTTCTTTACTTTCCTCTTGCATATTCCTATTAGTATGAGGATATCTGGAAAATTATGCCACATAAGGTCAATAAAAGCTTGTGCTTTTGTGGTGGTAAATAACAGCTGGTACATAATTTAAAGGAGTGTGACATGTGTATTTTTATACAGTTTGTAGTTTATTTTAGTACATAAATAATGTCAAGGTAATTCCGATTCCTGATCATACCCCAAAATTAGTTTGATTTGCATAATTTATATTATGCCCTAAAGGATGTTTTTGGCAGGGCTTGTGAGAAGGTTTCCAGCAAAAACCTGCTCCAAATTACTGCTTACGTCAAAATAAAAACACCCAATTCATTTTCAAGCCCTTTTACACTCTACTTTAATGCATTACCATACTATTTTATTTGCTTTTCCTGGTTTTATGGGGTTAAATTTATTTGAGAGTAAATTAGAGTATGTGTTAAGGAGTGTAAACAAAAATGCCGGATATAAATGTAAGTAAATCTATTGCCAGGGAATTAATAGAAGTTATTAAGGATTCAGGCGTAATAAACCGACTGAGTATCACACCAAAAGAGATCCGCATAGGAGTGTTCTATACAGGAGTCGTATTGAGCAGCGGCCATGCGGGTATGTCATACACTCCTGTTCAGGAAATACCGGAGGCTGTGTGCTGCCCGCGATCACACGCCAAGATGCCTGCCGCAGGAGAACTGCTCAAGATGCAGATTACAGGGCTCATGGATTATGCCCTCGATGATAATGCTCTTAAGGCAGCCGTTGGTATGGCAACATTAAATGCGCTCTCTTCTATTATGCTGGCAGACGACACTTGCAAATATAAACCCTCGGCTTATGGCAATGCCCTTGATCTGGTAGAGATTACCGCCGCCGATACCGTTGCAATGGTAGGGGCCTTTCCGCCATTTATAAAAAGAATCCAGGAGATTACGAAGAACCTTTTTGTGATTGATAAGAACCCGAAGGTTGTCGGCAAGGGCGATTCGATCAAGATAGAATCGGCAGACCGTTTGAAGGAAATAATACCCCGGGCAGATATATTAGTTATAACGGGTGTTACACTCGTAAATCACACGCTCGGCCCCATACTGGAGCTAGCCGGAAAAGCAAACGAGATCGTTGTTGTAGGCCCCACTGCCAGTGTTTATCCTGAACCCCTCTTTAAAAGAGGAGTAACCGTTCTGGGCGGCGTAAGGATTACGGATGCGGCCAGGATGATACATCTCATCGGTGAGGCAGGTTCCGGATATGACTTTTTCGAAAATTGCGCTGAGAAGGTAATAATGCGTAACGAGGTAATTCCCGCCATGCAAAAGGATTGAATATTTAATATCTGTGTTTGATCCCCGCCTAACAGTCTGGCGGGCAGGCGTGCTTTATCCGTGGTTAATTTCTTCATTCCAGGAGCTTCATAACATCCAATGGTTTTTCAATCAGCACCTTTGCCCCGCTTCCCCTTAACTCTTCAGCTGACCGAAAACCCCACAGCGCTCCAACAGGGAACATCCCTGCTGCAATAGAGGTCTTCAAGTCAATTTCTGTGTCGCCGAGATAAAGAAACTCCGATGGCGGAATGTTCAGTTGCTTAGCTATTTCCAACGCACCTGCCGGATCCGGCTTTCTGGGTACGTCATCACGCTGGCCGAAGACTACATCGAACCTCCAATCAGGCAGGAAACCTTCCATGCACTTTATTGTATATTCGTGCGGCTTGTTAGAGAGTACGGCCATCTTCAGTCTGCGGGCAGTAAGTGTATCCAGCAGCTCAGGAATTCCGTCGTAGGGTGCTGTCTTCACATTCCAATTCCGGCCATAATCTTCCAGGAACGCATCAAGGCATGGGCGGATAATAGTATCGATTCGTTTATCTTCAGGCAATACGCGGATAATAAGATTACGTGCACCATCACCCACAAACCGGCGGTATGTATCCATATTGTGAGCAGGAAATCCGTTTTGCTCCAGAATGCGGTTTACGGCATCACCTATATCCTCAATTGTATCAAGCAGCGTACCATCAAGGTCGAAGAGTATAGCTTTGTATGTCATTGTGTTCCTTTCCCTCTTTAAATGTTGTTTCGATCATAGTACGGTAATTTTACATACTTCCGGCACAATATTATAGTATAATTACCGGCCTGAACAGGTATCCTCACAGTCAAAATTAAATCAAGAAATGACACAAACGCTTAAAGTGCTTGCACTGGAACCCTATTACGGCGGCAGTCACAAGGCATTTTTGGATGGCTGGATGCAGTCAAGCTGCCACGAATGGACGCTTGCAAGCCTGCCTCCCTGGAAATGGAAATGGCGCATGCGTCATTCAGCCATAACCCTGGCTGGTCAGACAGCCGAGAAAACAGAAGCAGGCGAAGAGTGGGATATCATTTTCTGTTCTGACATGCTTAATCTTGCTGAGTATCTGGGACTTGTTCCTCCGTCCATACAAAAGCTTCCGTCCGTCGTTTACTTTCACGAAAACCAGCTTACTTACCCGGTGGCACATCCGCAGGAATTCGATTTTCATTTTGTACTGACAAATCTCATTACCGCCTGTGCCGCTACTGAGGTGTGGTTCAACTCTTCATACCATCAGGATATATTCCTGGGCGAACTCCCGGATTTTCTGAAACGTATGCCTGATTACCAGCCGTTTGAATCCATTGAGGAAATTCGACGTAAATCTCTTGTCAGGCATCCGGGAATTCATCAATTTCAGAAGAGGGGGGAGAGGAGTCCGGGGCCAATGCGCATTGTATGGGCGGCAAGGTGGGAACACGATAAAAACCCGGAGCTCTTTTTCGAGTCACTGCGGATCTTGAAAGCGAAGAAGATCGAATTCAGGATCAGTGTTATGGGAGAACAATTCAGACAGGTTCCCGATGTCTTTAACCGGTCCCGGCAGGAGTTCTCCGATAATATAGATCTGTGGGGATACCAGGAGGATCGCAGCGGCTACGAATCGGCTCTATTAGAAGCAGACATTTTTGTATCTACTGCGGATCATGAGTTTTTTGGATTCAGCGTGCTGGAGGGCGCAGCGGCAGGGGCATTCCCCCTGGTACCCGAAAAGCTTGCTTATCCGGAGACGCTGGAACTGAATGGCGGTAACGAAGACTTTTTCTTTAAAGGCGGAGCGGAAGAGTTGGCTGAGAGGTTGGCCGGACTGTCCGAGAAGGTGCGGGGCAACAACCTGTGGAATGGTGACCCAGATCGAGCAATACGTGTAGTAGGAAAATTCTTCTGGAATACAAAGGCTTGCTTGCTGGACGAGGAACTGGTAAGACTAATTTAACCACGGACTGACACGGATGCTTTTCAATTTTCCCTGCCCGCCGGTCTGCTAGGCGGGAATCTACAATCTACAATATTAAATATTCAATCTTTATGGCGGGTCCCTATTTATTCAGAGAATCTATGGTGTCTTGTTGTTCATTATAAATACATTCCGGCACAACCCGTAGTGACTTCCATAGAAATAGAAGTACAACCATTATTAATAACCCTGCAAATTCATATGATATTGCCGTTAAAATGTTATTATATTCATAAAACACACTACCACCATTAACAAATGTTCCAATGCTTATAATAGGAATCTCATATATTTTCTGCTCTTTTATAAATTTCCATGTCTCCTTTCCTGCTCTTGAAAGACGAATATTATGATATTTTCTTGGTTCCATACACTTACCTCCCATTGTGAACTCTTATTATATGATACTGAGTGTAATGTTCAACGGGAATAAACAACTCTTCTAACTTAGAGGGATTTAATTTAACGCGGAGCTCGCAGAGAAAAGAAAATGGGACGCAGATAACGCTGATTAACGCAGATAAACGCTGATGTTAAAGACAAAAGAAGAAAAGGCAAAAGACAAAAGACATTGGACGCGGATATACGCAGATTAACGCTGAGGTAAAAAGGCAACAGAAGAAAAGAGAAGTTTAACAAAACAAAAGATAACTGCTTTTACTCTTTGTGTCTTAGTGCCTTAGTGGCAAAAGGCAAGGATTACTCCTCATCATCCGGGGTTGCATCTTGCTGTTTTGCCGGAGTGTATGCCCAGGTTGGGACGCCAAATCTGCCTCTTGAATTTATTACTTTTTCAAACTGCTCATCACCATCAGTATCAATTATTATATAATCTACAGGCTGTTCAGTATCACTGTCAATTCCATACGAATATATCTTGTCGTCGACTGACAGCACCTGAATTCGACCCCCAGCCGGTGTAAAATATATTCTCAGTCTTGTTTCTTCGTCCTCCTCTTCTCTGTTAACATCTATATTTTTATCTAAAACCATCTTCATATTACTTATATCGGGGACTTTGCATATGTCTAATTCCTTTGCCAGTTTGTCAATCCATTTTATTACACCGGGGTGATCGGGTTTTTGCTCAGAGCTTTTTAGAATATATTTTAATGCATTGGGTAAATCGTTCTTCTTGTAATATGTGATACCTAAATAGTATTGAGTGGAAGGTTCGTTTGGCTCTATTTCCAGGGCACGATCATATGCGGCAATAGCCTCTTTAAAATCTTCTGTATTCTTAAAGGCCAGCCCTAAACTGCTATAGAAGTTAAAACTTTTATTATTTTCATCGTCTTTATAGGGGTTGAGCAGGGATATGACCAGATCCGAATTCTCCTTCGGATTTAACTCTAATGAAAGAAGTGCCAGCGCTTCATAATCAAACTCACTGATCGCTGGTTCTTCTTCCGGTTTGACTTTGTCTGCCCGGGGATTCTCGGAACGTATTTTCATATTCTTTCTGGCCTGGGCAGATGGGTGAGCAAATAATAGTATTAATAATGTTAGAATAAGAATTTTTCTCATTATTTTACCGGTGTTGCGTGATATGTTACTATAGTAATTAAACAATACCAGATTGTCCAATATCAAGCTGATTCAGTCAAGGAAGATTTGGGAAAAGAAGAAAAGATTTACGCCCGCCAAAAAAAAAGACATTGGACACAGATTAACGCAGATCAACACTGATGTTAAAGACAAAGCAAAAGAAGAAAAAAGAAAAGACGGGTTTCACGCTGCCCGGACTGGAAAGCGCCGAGGACAAGAAGGCGCAAAGGACACAGAGAAAAGATATAGTGTAGGTTAAAGACAAAAAAAAAGACATTGGACACGGATTTTCACAGATAAACACTGATGTTAAAGACAAAAGAAGAAAAGGCGAAAGACAAAGAAAAAAAAGATTTGCGAGTTGTGAATTAAGAACGAGATCTGTGTTCAATCAGCGTTAATCTGCGTCCCATTATCATTTGAATTTTTTTAATTGAAAATGTTTTTTGTTTTGCGTGGTACAAATGTAGTAAAACTTATCCTGCGGAATGTAGATAAAGGGAACGTCCTCTTCTCTGCGAAACATAAAGTGTGAAAGGATCATACGGTTTACAGCCCTGTGGCCGACAATCATAATGTTGTCCGAGGGATTGCTCAGGTAGAGGGCTTTTTTAATGCCGCGGTTTATCCTCTCCTGCATGGTGGCATATCCTTCTCCCTCGGGATAGACATAATTATACTTGTCCTTTCTTCTTTCAGCGTATACTTGCGGCATCTGTGCCCTTATTCTCTTATAACTCATGCATTCACAGATTCCGCTGTTGATCTCGTCGAACTCTGCCAGGGGTATGACGGTGCAGTCTTCCTGGGCTTCTTTAATGGGTGAAGCGGTTTGCTGAGTCCGTTTCTTCTGACTGGTGAATATTAAAGGGATTCTTTTCTGTTTAAAATAATCAGCGAGTGCGACCGCCTGTGCCAGGCCTTTTTCGGTCAAATCCGAGTCTCCACCGATGCGGTCTTCCGTGTTATAGTATGATTCACCATGCCGAATAAGGAAAAGGCTTTTTACAGTATTTGTGACCAGAAAGTCCCTGATCTGTTCGTAGTAGGGAATATTGTCGGAGATCTCTTCTTCTATAACCCTGTTGTGGAGGGAATCGAGCCTGATGTAATTTCTTTCACTTTCCAGGGGTTCCTCAATAGATTGATAAGAGGATATCCTTTCCCTGAAACCCTTGATTGCTTCTTCCCTGGTTAGATGCCCAAACTCGTCCAGATCGATCTTTCTGAGTATGCTTGCACTGAGGATTTCCTCATTGTTGTTCACACACTCTATAAACAGGATGGGGTGGTCATTTAGCCTGGACTGGATCCTCTCCCTTCTGTCCCGGCTGATATTTGATGCATCCAGAATTGCAACGTTTCCGGTGCCGCTCAGAAACTTTTGAGCTCTTTCCATATTGGTAAGGGCAATCTGTTCCCTGATGGCAACTCCCTCACTGTTGTTTGAATCGAAAAACCCGGCATAGGACGTGTTTTCCCGGATTGTCTTTCTTCTCAGATCACCGTTGTTGAAGATCCTGGCCTTTACCGATTCATGCACCAGGCTCTCTTTGAGTTTGGTTGCAATGGTGGATTTCCCCCTTGCCGGGAGGCCCACCATAGCAATATACAATCGCTGGTTTTCCATGGCCTTTAATTCTCAGAAAAAGTTTGATAGGATTACAAGATAAGCAGGCAGTTTGTTAAAACGTGTTAAAACCGGTTTTTGTTTGCTATTTGTTGTGTGACAATATAAAAGAATGTCTTCGGATAGTATCAATTTCGTAATGAAGTGTCAAGGTTTTGCGGTCAATCTTGCCTTTTACTTCTTTTTCTTTTGCTTTTTATTCTTTTTTTTAATGGCCTATTTGTTTATAATCCGCAGAATTATTTTTACCACTCATCCTGTTATCCGATAAAAAAGAATGGCAAAAAAAGATATTGCAAAATCTTCAACAAGTAATAAATTATCCATTACATTTTTCCTCATAATAATGGCATATGCTTTCTTCGTATCATGTGCCAGTTTTTACGAAAGAACAAACTTCACTCCCAGAGATACAGTGCGTCATTACAGCGGCAATGAAGAAATGACCAACAATGAGTCAAATTACGAGTACGACGAAAAGCTTCTGGAGGAAGGTTTCCATTTTCCCAAATCGTATAAAGAAATCGTCGAGATCACCCATGTACACGCATTCACAATTCCCCTGATCCTGTTCGTCATGTCACGCATCCTTTCTATGACATTGTTAAGAGACTGGATAAAGACTACAATTTATAGTGCTGCTTTCGCAGGCACTGTAATGAATTTATCCGGGCCATGGTTAGTAAGATTCAAATCTGACGTATTTTCCATATCCATAATAGCATCATATTTTCTTCTCGGTATTTGCTTTATAGCCCTCATATCTATACCTATGTACGTTATGTGGTTTAAGTCAAAAGAAGCAGATAGCGGACAGGCACAAATGACATATGACGAATAACTAATTACAAACTTAGCTCCCCGGACATAAAGCGTTCCTCGGACTGGAAAGCGCCGAGGACAAGCAACAAGTGAGGACAAGTAAAAGGCACGGATTTACACGGATGAAACACGGATTATAATTAAATCCAAATGTCAAAGCTCAAAGTTCAAATGAAATCCAAAATCAAAAGCTCAAAGTTCCAATCAAGCCCAAATGTCAAAGCTCAATGGTTAGGTAAATCCAAATGTCAAAATCCAAAGTTCAAATGAAATCCAAAATCAAAAGCTCAAATCTAAGAAAAAACATCTTTACTGTTTTGTCCATTTGATCTTCAGGCATTGATTTGGCATTTGGGTTTTGGCATTTGGATTTGACTAACATTAACTTGTATCTAAACAGGGTGTAAATTATGGAAGTGCTTGATCTCGCCGCTTTGCTTTTAACCCTGGCGGCAATTTTCAGTTATATCAATTTCCGGTTTCTCAAGTTACCGACTACTATCGGCATTATGCTGATCGCCATGCTTATCTCTATAAGCCTGGTAGTGCTCGGTCACTGTGGTTTTGAAAGCATTCAAAACAAGGCAACGGTGGTGTTAGAGGGTATCGATTTTAATAAAGCCCTGATGCATGGCATGTTAAGCTTCCTCCTGTTCTCAGGGGCATTGCACGTAAACCTTGAGGACCTCGCCCAGCACAAATGGATCATCAGTATACTGGCTACATTTGGTGTAGTGATGAGCACCTTTATAGTCGGAAGCATTGCCTGGATAGTTTTCCTGCTAATCGGGCTCAAACTGCCGTTTATTTACTGTTTGCTGTTCGGAAGCCTTATAGCGCCGACTGACCCGATAGCCGTGATCGGTATTTTAAAGAAAGCGGGAGTTCCCAAAAGTCTGGAAACCAAGATCACGGGCGAAAGCCTGTTTAATGACGGCGTAGCCGTAGTTGTGTTCCTGGTTATTATGGGGATTGTCACTGGAGGCCATGACGTTACTGCCGGACACATAATGCTCCTGTTTATGGAAGAGGCCGTAGGTGGTGTGCTTTTCGGGTTGGCCATTGGTTGGATAGCTTACAGGATGCTGAAGAGTGTGGACAATTATCAGGTTGAAGTGCTGATCACTTTGGCATTGGTCATGGGTGGTTATGCCCTTGCTAACGCCATACATGTCTCAGGCCCTATTGCAATGGTGGTTGCCGGGATCTTCATAGGCAACAGGGGGCGTCTCTTTGCCATGAGTGAAAAAACCAGGGAACACCTGGATTCCTTCTGGGAGTTGATAGACGAAATATTAAATGCAGTCCTCTTCCTGTTAATTGGCCTGGAGATACTGGTACTTACCGTTAAGGGAAACTATTTAATTGCCGGCCTGATTATGATTCCGGTTGTACTGCTTGCACGTTTCATCAGCGTGGGTGTGCCCGTCACGTTTATGCGGCGCGTAAGGGATTTCAGTCCTCATGCAGTTAAAATTATGACCTGGGGCGGCCTGCGTGGCGGTATATCAGTTGCCCTGGCCCTGTCCATTCCGAATGGGCCCGAAAGGGAAGCTTTATTAACGGTCACATACATCATAGTGATATTTTCCATACTGGTGCAGGGCCTGACCATCGAACGTTTTGTGTCCTCAAAACAAAATAAATGAATAAGTTTATCGATCCCAAATTGTTCAGCCTGCCACCTTCGACAAAATTAAAACAGGCCGGCTCTAATCAATTTGACATAATTATTCAACGCAAAAGCCGCATCATTATGAAGGACGGTAAAGGCGTGCTGGCGAAGGTTGACAAAATCAAGCATCACGTTCCAAAAGCAAAAGTAAGCCTGAGGACATCAGCCCCTGTCTGCAGCAAAACAAAGGCGTTCCTCGAAGAACGTGGCATAAGCGTGCTGGAGTGCTGACAAAGATGCAAGGCATATTTAACGCAGAGGACGCAGAGGACACAGAGAAAAGATATAGTGTAGGTTAAAGACAAAAAAAAAGACATTGGACACGGATTTTCACAGATAGACACTGATGTTAAAAGCAAAAGAAGAAAAGATTTACGAATTACGATTTTAGATTTACGATTTCAGTCATTTGGACTTCCCGCCTAGCAAACCCGCCTAACAAACCGGCGGACAGGCCGGCGGACAGGTAGGCATTGATTTGACATTTGAGCTTTGGCATTTGGATTTGATTCATCAATCTACAATCGGCAATCAACAATCATCAATCCTTAACACCCGAGTTCTGTAAGGAATTTTTTTAATAGTTCTTCCGGCAGGCCGACCACGGTTGAAACATTACCCTTAACCTCTTCAACAAATTCTCCGCCGCACTCCTGTATTCCATACGCTCCCGCCTTATCCAATGGTTCGCCTGATTCGACATAATCATTTATTTCTTTTTCCGACAGCTCCCTGAATTTAACTTCGGCCCTTTCATATCCCACCAATTCTTTATATATTTGTGTATCGATAACGGCCAATCCGGAGAAGACACTGTGACAGTTGCCGCTGAGTTTTTTCAGCATCATATATGCATTGTCAGGAGTTAAAGGCTTACCAAAGATTTCATTATCAAACACAACTATAGTATCACAGCCTATTATGACTGAATTTTTATGGTTTCCTGCCACCTCCATGGCCTTGCCAAGGGCATTATCAGAGACCAGTACTTCCGGTTCTGCCCCGCTTAGCTTTTCTTTAAAATCTACAGGTGGGTTGACTGTAAAATTCAAGCCTAAATCTTTCAAAATCTGCTCTCTTCTTGGAGAAGATGATGCAAGGCATATATCTTTCGTGCTCATGATTTTTTAAATTATATTGTTAAAGAGAAAGGCATAGCCACGGATAGACACGGATCAACCCCCGGACAAAAAGCGCTCCCCGGACTGGAAAGCGCCGAGGACAAGCGAGGGCGAGCAAAAGGCACGGATAAACACAGATGCTTTTCAATTTTCAATCTACAATATTAAATATTCAATCCTTAAGGCTTTAGTCACTTTTCTTTCTAAATGAGGTGTATAGATATCTTAATTCTTCTGATTTCAGCAGAAATGATGCGGTAAAGAATGCTGTGAGGGCTGCTGCCAGGGGTATAAGGAGCCTGATGAACTTTATCATAAGTTTTCCATCACCGGCTGGGATCATTTTCAGCGTTATCCAGCACGCAATGTACATGCAGAAGGTGGCAATCAATGTCTTGAGAATTGATGCAAGAATGTGTTTGTATCCGGTGAGATTGAGCTTCTTTTGGAGAATGGCAAACAGGATTATTACCTGAACTGTTGCGCTTATGGCTGTTGCCAACGCAAGTCCTCCTTCCCGAAGAAACCAGATGAGGGTCAGGTTGAGAACAAGGTTAAGTCCCACCATAGCGATTCCTACCTTTACGGGCGTTAGTGTATTTTGCATGGAATAAAAAGCCCTTACGATTACGTGAGAGGCGGAGTAGGCCCATACGCCAAGGGAATAGAAAAGGATAACGGCAGCCGTTCTGTAAGTGGATTCTGCCGTAAATGCATTCCTTTCGTAAAACAACTCTATGAGAGGCATTCGTAATAATATTAAGCCCACAGACGCCGGTATTCCGATAAATAATACAACCCTTATTGCCTGGTTGAATGTGTCGGTGAAGCTTGTCCAGTCTTTACGCGCGGCATGTGTGGAGAAGAATGGAAATACGGCGGTTGCCATTGCTATCCCGAATACGCCCAGTGGAAATTGGATCAATCTGTCGCCATAATACAAAACTGATACTGCACCCGTTTCCAGAGGATATGGTATTGCAATTCCGGCAACCAGAAAGTTTTCAGGACCGCCGGGAGATTTGGCAAAAGCTATTGCAATAACACTATCCATCAATACGTTTATCTGAACTGCGGCCAGGCCAAATATTATAGGCAGCATCAGGGCAAGGACACGTTTCAGGCCGGGATGTGCAAAGTATAATGAAGGTTTGAAGTTTATTCCCTCTCTTGCCAATACAGGTAATTGTATTGCCAGTTGAACCATGCCTCCGATAAGGATGGCTATGGCAACGCCAAATATCTTTTTATCTAATGTGCTGCCGAATACCGGTGTAAGCAATATTACGCCCATAATCCAGCATACATTCAGGGCGACAGGTGCGAGGGCAGGCATGAGGAAGTGTTTGAGTGAATTCAGGACAGCCATTGCGAAAGCGACCATGCATATGAAAAGTACGTACGGAAATGTCACCATGAGCAGGCTTAATACCAGGTCCCATTTCTGGTTAAGATAGAAAACGGTAGGTATTACAGAGAACGAAATCTCTGCCAGTACAACCAGGCCTCCAAGGATTATGAAGAGTAGTGTTCCAGTTATGCTTACGAGTTCCCATGCATCTTTCTTGCTTTTGGTTTCGAGATATTCTGTGAAAACGGGAATGAAAGCGGCGCTCAATGCTCCTTCGCCGAAGAGACGGCGGAAGAGGTTTGGTATCTTGAAGGCAACGACGAAGGCATCCCAGGCCAGGCTGGTACCAAAGAAGCTTGCACATATAATGTCCCTTGCAAGTCCCAGAACCCTGCTAAGCATTGTGCAGAGGCTAACGGTCTTTGCGGATTTTAAGAAACTCTTCTTTTCAGGCATAAGATAAGATTCCTCACGCGAAGGCGCTAAGAACGCTCCCCGGACTGGAAAGCGCCGAGGACAAGAGAGAAAAGAGATACAGCTTAGGAAAGCAGGAACGGCCGGAAGTTAAAAAATAAAAACCAAATGATAGTTCTTCAGTTTTTTTCCTGAAATTCCTGAATTCCTTAGAGGTATGAGTCTTTTCTGTTATTACTTTCTCCTTAACTTTAGTCACTTTAAACTTTAGCTCACTTCAGGCACTTAGTTTTATCTAACTTCTCTTTAAACCGTCTTGTAGTTAGAGCTATATCGTCAGAACCTATGATTGCCGAGCACACTGCCACTCTTGAAGCTCCGGCCTTTAGAACCTCATCCAGATTTTCAAGGGTTATAGCGCCTATGGCAAGAAATGGGATATTTATTTCCCTGGAAAGTTCCTGAATAACTTCGAGGCCTATAGATGGTTCATAATCTTTTGTCGTGGTAGGATAGACGGGTCCGATGGCAATATAATCGGCACCATCTTCCTGCGCCTGCCGAGCCTGTGTTATATTGTGTGTTGATACCCCGATGATCTTTTCATTGCCAATGATTTCTCTTGCTTCTGTTATACTCATGTCATGTTGGCCTAAATGGACGCCATCTGCATTTACTTCCCCGGCAACTCTTACGCGGTCATTAATGATCAATAGGGTTCCTCTTTTGGCCGTTATATCACGTATCTCTCCGGCCAGTGATATTAATTCATCGTCAGATATTGTTTTCTCGCGTAATTGTATGGCATCTGCCCCGCCATCAATGACAAGTCTTGCCGTTTCATTAACCGATCTTGCAGCAATTTTGCCGCTAATTAAGACATAAAGTCTCATTCTATGAAGATGGTCTTTTTTTGTCATATTTTTTTGATTTTTATGGCTTTCTGAATAAACTATTCTATGGGAATGACGTAAAATTCTTAACATAATAGCCTGAGTACTTCAAGTTTTATCTGAGGGTTAGAGAAGAAATAACCCTGATTTGATTTGACACGTTTTGTTGTCTTGTTATAATTAAAATTTAGAAGTCTAAATCCTCTCAAAAAGAGTCATATCTTGGCAAAAGCTAAAGAATATTGCGGTTTATTCGGGATTTTTGATTGCGATGAGGCAGTAGAGAAGGTCTTTCGAGGGCTTTATTCTCTACAACATCGCGGTGAAGAAAGTGCGGGAATCGCCTCTTCTGACGGCAAGACTATAATACATCACAAAGATTTTGGATTGGTAAATGATGTTTTCTCTCCGGAGAGCTTGCACAGAATAAAGAATCCACACGCCATTGGCCACGTCCGTTATTCTACTATTGGCTCAAGTGATAACATAGACAATGTTCAACCCATGGTAGTATTATATTCCAAGGGCGAAGTTGCAATTGCACATAATGGCCAACTGCTGGATGCAAGCAAGCTGAGATATGATTACGAGCAGCATGGTTCAATCTTCCACACAACATCAGATACAGAAGTCATCGTACATTTAATGGCTAAACCAAGTCATGTCGAGAAGCCAAATTTTTCTCATGTGTTGAATCATTTAAAAGGTGCATTTGCTCTCCTGATCTTAACTAAAGATGAAATGGTAGGAGTACGGGATCGTAATGGATTTCGGCCGCTTTCAATAGGGAAGCTGAACAACAGCTATGTACTGTCTTCTGAAACCTGTGCCTTTGATCAGATTGGTGCAGAATTCGTAAGAGACGTTGAACCCGGTGAGGTGGTTTATATTAATAAGGATGGCTTGAAAAGTGAGATATACTGTTCGCCAAGGCGGATTCGTCCGGCGTATTGTATATTTGAGTTAATCTATTTTGCCCGCCCCGATAGTAATGTATTTGGTGAAAACGTCCATCTTTTCCGTAAAAAGCTTGGGAGGAAGCTTGCAAAGGAATTTCCCGTAGATGCTGATATTGTAATCGCTGTTCCGGAGGGGGGAAATTCAGCCGCAATGGGTTATTCGGAGGCTTCGGGTATACCATTAGAACGTGGGTTTATAAGAAACCACTATGTTGGAAGGACGTTCATTCAGCCTGAGCAGGGGAGCAGGCACAAGAAGGTTGAGCTTAAACTTAATGCGATAGCGGAAGTTGTGAGAGGTAAACGGGTTGTTGTTGTAGATGATTCTGTCGTGCGCGGAACTACATCAAAGTCCAGGTTGAAGCTTTTGCGTAAGGCAGGTGCTAAAGAGGTACACCTGAGGATCAGTTGTCCTCCACATCGTTTCCCATGCCATTACGGGATTGATTTTCAGATTAAGGATGAACTTATTGCAGCCAACCATACACTTGAAGAAGTAAAAGATTTTCTGAAGGCGGACAGCCTGGGTTATCTGAGTGCAGAGGGGATGTTGGGTTGTACGGCTTCTCCGCGTAATCATTATTGTAACGCTTGCTTTACCGGCAATTATCCTGCCTCTATTGAACATGTTGGTAAAAAGACGCACATAAAAGAACCAAAAAACAGAAAGGCGGTTACGATATAGAAGATGGCAGGATTCAGCTATAAAGATGCAGGGGTTAATATTGAAGCTAAGGGTAAGTTTACTACTGATATTTATCATCAGTTGCGCAGGACTTTTGGTCCTCGAGTTATAGAGAACCCCGGTGGTTTCGGGGGCCTTTTTTCACTGAATTATAGCTCGAAACTGTTCGCAAAAGATTACAAACAACCGGTACTGGTAGCATCTACTGATGGTGTTGGAACGAAGCTGAAGATTGCCTTTATGATGGACAGGCACGACACCATAGGAATAGATTTAGTAGCGATGTGCGTTAATGATATTCTGGTGCTTGGAGCGGAACCTCTGTTTTTTCTGGATTATATGGCCAGCAGCAGGATGATCCCTGAGAAAATGAAGGAAGTGCTTCACGGGATTGCGAATGGATGTTGTGAAGCAGAATGCGCCCTTCTGGGAGGGGAGACTCCCGAGATGCCGGGTTTTTATCACGAGGGCGAGTATGATTTAGCAGGCTTTGCAGTCGGTATTGTAGAAAAAAAAAAGGTAATTAATGGGAATGACACCATCACAGGTGATGTCGTTATAGGTTTGAGTTCAAGCGGGCTGCATAGTAACGGTTTTTCTTTAGTGCGTAAGGTATTATTTGACAAAGCCAGGCTGGACGTAAATAGTAAGATTAAGGCTATAAACGGAACTATTGGTGATGAACTCCTAAAGCCGACAAGGATATATGTTAAATCGATTAGGAATCTTTTGCGTTATTACAAGCGGAAAAAGGTGATCAAGGGGATGGCTCATATTACGGGAGGCGGTTTGATAGACAATATTCCCAGGATCTTACCTGAAGGGTGTTCAGTACGAATCACTAAGGGTGCCTGGCCTGTTCCTGAGATTTTTAATGTAATACAGGAAAAGGGGAAAATAGATGAGGATGAAATGTACCACGTCCTTAATATGGGGATAGGAATGGTCTTAATTGTTTCGAGGCATTTTGCATCTTCTATAATGAAAAAACTAAAACGAATGAAGGAAGATGCGTTTATTATAGGAAAGGTGGTAAAGGGTAATAAAAAAGTAGAGATGGTGTAGTTAAATATGAATTGCCTTCTTCCTGAAGACTCCCTGGTTGCCGATAATAATATACACACAAAAACCAAGTGCAAGCATAATACTAGGGTACAGAATGAAGAAAACAAGGAGTGTGAAGAAGAGTACTGATGTGATTAACAGAGAAATCCGGTCACGTTTGCTTCCTACAAGATCGACAATCCTTATGTATGGGACTTTACTCAACATCAAGATGCCTAAAACAAAGATAACACTTGGAAGGCATGTTGCAACGGATTGATAATTGAGTGTGGTCTTAAGATAAGCGTCCAATAATATTAATGATGCGACTGTACCGCCCGCAAGTGTAGATGGTAATCCTGTAAAATATTTACTTCGTTTTTTGCCGGAGTTGTTTACTGAGTCGAATTCGAATTTTGCCAATCTAATTGTGGCACACAATGTATAAAAGAAACATACGAACCAAACGGCAATAGGAGCATTATAAACACCCAGCCTGCCGATCAGGAATGCTGGAACAAGTCCAAAAGTTATCAAGTCAGCAAGCGTATCTAAATGAGCACCCCAGGCAACATTTGTTTTTGTTAATCGCGCGACCTGGCCATCCAATCCGTCAAACACCATGGCCGCTATAACGAGCCAGGCTGCATATGCCAGTTCATTGTTTATAATAAATACAATTGCACCAAAGCCACATGCGAGATTACCCATGCTGACGATAGTAGGCAGATAATTTTTTGCTGTTGATATATAGCGTTTTACTCTCGCTATAGTTCGTTGATAAAATGGTAGAATTTCCATGAGCGGTTTACGTCCCACAAAAAAGATGCCAGTAGGATAATTTTGTAGAGAAAATATACATATATTGAGGTAACTCCTTAATCTTTAATGTGTTATGTATATTTGTAAAGAATTTCGCATTTTAGTTGTTCTTAAAAACGGCCTTAAAGTGCAGTAAAATTACTACATAATTTTAAGGTAATACTGCATTACAGTTAGTATGTGTGCAAAACCTGTGAGAGAAACATTTGGATAAAATCGACGATATAGTAACCATTCTTAAACGAGAAAACAAGAAATATATTGTACCTATTGTTACGATTGTTTCCATGACAAAAAGTCCTTTTATGGTTCTTATCTCTTGTATTCTCAGCTTAAGGACAAAAGATAAGGTTACAGCCGAAGCCTCAAACCGGCTTTTCAAACTTGCGGATAATCCTCAAAAGATGCTAGGTTTAAGCATAAAGAATATTGAAAAAGCCATTTATCCTGTTGGTTTCTACAAGACAAAAGCAAAAAGGATTAAAGAGATATGCAGGGTCCTGCTTGATGATTATGAAGGTGTCGTCCCCAATGAGATTGACGAACTCTTAAAGCTGAATGGTGTTGGCCGTAAGACTGCCAACCTTACAGTTACTCTGGGTTATGGCAAGCTGGGAATATGCGTGGACACGCACGTACACAGGATCTCAAACAGGCTTGGTTTGGTAAAGACAAAGACCCCGGAGCAGACAGAATTTGCCTTAAGAAAGAAACTGCCCCAGAAACACTGGTTAATCTATAATGACCTGCTGGTAACATACGGCCAGAATCTCTGTGTGCCCATTTCACCCTGGTGCAGCAAATGCAGGATCTTCAAGTATTGTAAAAGGGTTGGTGTGAAGAAATCCAGGTAAGAAGCAACTCGCCCGTACCGAACGGTACGTTCGGGCGGGGAGGCAAATGGTTAGTCAAATCCAAATGTCAAAGCTCAAAATCCCAATGAAATCCAAAATCAAAAGCTCAAATCTAAGAAAAAAACATCTACTGTTTAGTTCATTTGATCTTCAGGCATTGATTTGACATTTGAGCTTGGTCATTTGAACTTAATTTGATATTTCTTTTCCAGTAAGCTTAGTGTAAGCCTCAAGATATTTTTCAGACGTTGTCCGGATTATGTCTTCAGGGAGTGAAGGTGGCGGTGGATTCTTGTCCCATCCGCAGGACTCTAAATAATCTCTCACGAATTGCTTGTCAAAAGATGGCTGTGGTTTTCCGGGTGAATAGCTTTCCAGCGGCCAGAAACGGGATGAGTCGGGAGTCAGGACTTCATCAATTAGAATTACTTTATCGCCATACTTGCCCCATTCGAATTTCGTGTCACTGATTATAATTCCTTTTGTCAGGGCGTATTCGCTTGCCTTCTTGTATATTGCAATGCTTTTTTGTCTTATTTCTTCTGCGAGTTCTCTACCCGTAATGTTGACAGCTTCTTCAAAAGAAATGTTTTCGTCGTGTCCGGATTCTGCTTTTGTTGATGGTGTGAAGATAGGCTCAGGCAGTTTGTCGCTTTCCTTTAAATCGCCAGGCAAACTGATACCGCATATGGCATTGTTCTTCTTGTAATCCTTCCAGCCGGAACCTGCGATATAGCCTCTTACTATACATTCAACGGGAATTACTTCAACTTTTTTAACTAGCATTGAACGTCCTCTGAGCAGGTCCCTGTCTTCTTCTGTTATTTTATCAATTTCGTCAATTGAGGTCGTGATTAAGTGGTTTTCCGTCAACTCTCCTATAAGCTCAAACCAGAATTCTGACATCTGTGTAAGGACTTTGCCTTTATGCGGTATGCCATTCGGAAGGATTACGTCGAAGGCAGAAATCCTGTCAGTCGCGACGAGCAGGAGATTGCCGTCAATCTCAAATATCTCCCTGACCTTTCCCTTGTTGTGTAGTTTTAAGTAAGGGATACTTGTTTCTAATAGAACCGTATCGTTAGAAGCCATCATTTTACCTCGAAATAGTTTTCCTGTGAGAAGTGCTTGTTCAGTTTGTTTTTCAACGTTTGAGCGCCTTTGAGATTGGGACAAAGCGATAGGGCCTTATTGAACCTTTCCAATGCGTTGTCCCATTCGCCTGAAGCCACATGACAATCTGCAATTTTTTTGTAAATGAAGGCCTCTTCGTTTTTGCTTAATTTTAAGTTTAATGCTCTTGTCAGGTAGGTTATTGCAGTATCGGGTTGCGTCAGTTTTACTAACTTCTTACATGATAAGCGAAGGATTCTTTCTTTGATCTCCTCCAGTAAGTGCTTGCGTGCAGGATTGCCGTCTTCTTCTTGATAAACATACTCGTACATCTTAAATGCCAATTCATAATGCCCCTGTATTTCATACTCTTCGGCAAGAAGAAATTTGCAATCCAGATAATCTTTTAAATTTAAAAAGGCCAGAAGTTCAAATTCTTTATTTTCTTCTTTTAAGCGTTCATAATTCTTAACCGCTTGAGGCCCATTTTTGTTTAAGAGGTCGTTTAAAACCATTTTTGCCTGAGATCTTAAGTCGTACTTGCCGTTCCCTCTTTTCGGGCTTTCTTTGTAGTAAAAATCTCTTATTCTTATACTGTTGCTCTGTAATTGAGTGTCATAATGGATTCGTTTCTCGGCGTCAGTCAGAGTCTTGTATGCTTTTATTAATAATTTAATTTTTTCTTCTGAAGAGATTCCATTTGCCTTGGTTTTGTCCGGATGATATTTCTTTGCAAGTTTTCTAAATGAGTTTCTGATTTCGGCTCTATCAGACCCCTCTTGTACTTGTAATACCTGATAATAGTTAATCAATTTGGATTCCTTTAACTTTAGTCACTTTATGTTTTCCAATCGACAATATTCAATATTCAATCCATGTTGAGGCTTTGCCTTAACTTGGCATATTATCATCAGTATGCCTGCAAGTCAAAAGTTTTTGAGTTAGCCCACCGCAAATGGCGGTGTGATTCTAATCATAGTCGAATCTGCTACTCGTATCTGAGTGTTTCGATTGGATCTAAACGTGCGGCTTTCAGTGCCGGGTATATACTGAATAAAACACCGCATGCAACAGAGAAGGAGATAATTATAATTATATCCTTAAAATCCACAACGGTTGGTATTTCGTTAAAATAATAAACTTCCGGCGGGAACGGCCTCCAGCCTGAGTAATTGTATACGGTTTTCTCAATCCAGTTAATTCTATTTATGAAACCAAGTCCCAGGCCGGTACCTATTGCTGAACCGAAGAGGCCAATGAACAGGCCATTCATCAGGAAAATAAGCATTATGCCCCTGGTTGTAGCGCCTAGCGCCTTCAAGATGCCAATGTCTTTAGATTTTTCAAATACAATCATGGTCAAAATTGCAAGTATGTTGAATCCTGCTACGATAATGATGAAGAACAGGATAAATGCCATTACGCGTTTTTCCAGAGCAACGGCTTTCAGGAATGTGCCGCGCACTTCTTCCCAGGTTTGAATATAAAAACCAAATCCAAGTTCTCTTTGAAGGCGATCACGCACCATTGGTGCGTTCTTATAATCATCTAATCTGACGCTTATTCCCGTAACAGAATCCTTCGTTCCTGTTAATTCCTGGGCAGTTTTTAATGGTATGTAAATATAGTTTTTGTCAACATCATACATGCCCGATTTAAATTTTCCGGTAAGGATGAACGGTTTTACATTAATCTTGTCCCAACCCTTTATTGTCACTAAGACAATCTTTTCTCCGTTTCCTACAAAGCTTTCCGGGTTCGTTTCAGGGTCGCCTTCTTTGATACGCAACAGTTCAACACCACCGAAAGCACTGGGAGTCTTTTTTTCTCCGTGCACCATTAACAAATCCTGTGGTTTGTTGCCAAATTGTTTTATATAGTTTTCAAAGCCCCCCACCTTTGCTTCTGCAAGAGGATCGATGCCCTTAAAGTATGTGAATTCTTTTGCGCCTCTTATGTTAAGTAGTGCGGGTCCTTCTATATACGGAGAACACGCTTTGACATGTTCAAAAGATTCTATCTTCTTTATGACCTCTTTATAATTATCCAAACCATAGACACCTCTTTTTGCGACTATGATATGTGCTAACGTGCCCTTTATTTTTGTGCGTAATTCTTTGTCAAAACCACTCATTACCGAAAGTACAACAATTAACGTCATAACCCCAACGGCAACTCCTGCAACCGCGAAAAAGGTGATTTTCTTCCTTCGCAGATATCTGAGACTTATAAATAGTTTGTACATTTTTGTGTTTTCAGGTTCGGATTTTCAAAAATACTATCATAACAATGCGGGCATAAGCAATTAAAAATCCATGTATACAACTGATCCGTCCTATTTTATATAAAAAAAGCTTGTAAAAGAAGTTATATTTAAATATAAAATAATCGTTTTACATAATTTTACGTTTTTTGAGGGTAATTTCATGCTGACTTTTACAACTGCCGGCGAATCACATGGGAAGTGTCTGATTGTAATAGTAAATGGATTTCCGGCAGGGGTTCAATTGAACGAATCTGACATTAACGCGGAATTAAAAAGGCGCCAAGGCGGTTTTGGCAGAGGCGGAAGGATGCAGATTGAAAGTGACAAAGTCTGCATTTTGTCAGGTGTAAGAAAGAGTACTACTATTGGAAGCCCTATTTGCTTAAAGATAGAGAATAAGGACAGTAAAATAGACGTTTTGCCGGATGTTACCAGGCCGAGGCCGGGACATGCTGACCTGGCGGGGATTATTAAGTATGGCCAGAAGGATGTGAGAAATATCCTTGAAAGGGCAAGTGCAAGAGAAACCGCTGCCAGGGTGGCTGCAGGGGCTTTAGCAAAGATTCTGCTTGCCAGATTTGATATAGAGGTCTTGGG
>Ga0207986_1000378_pt1 | contig 21555 bp, 24 predicted proteins | sample ETNtaG_26_FD_185764 | JGI IMG/M metagenome (GOLD analysis project Ga0207986, IMG submission 185764) | Marine microbial and viral communities from oxygen minimum zone, Eastern Pacific Ocean - ETNP201302SV89 (SPAdes) (version 2) | ecosystem: Environmental > Aquatic > Marine > Oceanic ... | reverse complement strand
GGTGAGAGGACAATTGTAAAATGATAGAAATAAAACCGGTTGATAAATTAAATGCCACGGTCATGGTGCCGGGTTCGAAAAGTTACACTAATCGTGCCTTAATGACGGCTTCCCTTGCTACAGGTGAGTCAGTAATCAAGAATCCCTTATTGAGTGAAGATACCCGCATTATGATTTCGTGTCTTGGTGAAATTGGTGTAGATGTCGGAAGTGTTCCGGAAGAAAATGCCTTAATCGTAAAAGGTTGTGAGGGGGGGATACCGGTGGAGGGGGCAAAGCTATTAGCCGGTAATGCAGGAACAGTCGTACGCTTTATGACGGCGGCCTTGACTCTTGGTAAGGGGCAATATGAGATCGATGGTATTGAACGAATGCGGAAGAGGCCCATACAGCTATTGATTGACGCCTTAAACCGGCTTGGCGCTGATGTGGTTTCAATAGATAGTACAGGATGTCCACCGGTTCTGATAAATGCCAACGGATTAAAAGGCGGAAGAGTCGAGATACCGGGTGATGTCAGCAGTCAGTATATCAGCGCTATTCTTTTGGCTGCACCTTATGCATCAAGTGATGTTAGTATTGTAGTAATTGATGACCTTGTGTCAAAGAATTACATAGACATGACTATAGATGTTATGAACAAGTTTGGGGTAGATGTTGAAAGGGATTCGTATAGAGAATTTTGTGTTAAGTCAGGCCAGAATTATAAAGGATGTGAATATATTGTAGAGCCTGACGCATCAGGCGCCTCATATTTCTTTGCTGCTGCTGCTATAGCAGGCGGCAGGGTCAGGGTTGAAGGTCTAGGTGAAAATTCACTGCAGGGTGATGTAAAATTCGTTGATATCCTGAAAGAAATGGGGTGTAGTGTAAGAAAGTCATCGGACTGGCTGGAAGTTGAAGGGGGGGCATTAAGGGGAGTAGATGTGGACATGAATGATACTCCTGATGTCGTGCAGACCCTTGCATCTGTTGCGGTCTTTGCAGAGGGGAATACGTGCATAAGGAATGTTCGCAACCTCCGCTACAAGGAGACAGACCGTATTACGGCTATTGTTAATGAACTCAAGAAAGTCGGAGTTGATGTAAAAGAGTTCGATGATGGAATTGAGATTAATCCATCACCTCCACATTCCGCTGAAATATCAACATACAATGACCACCGCATGGCAATGAGCTTTGCCCTCATCGGTTTAAGGGTTAACGGGATCAAGATAAAGAACCCTGAGTGTGTTGAGAAGACATTCCCAGATTTCTTTGAAAGATTACAGCAATTGTGAATTGTCGTTAAAGCGGCTTCTAATCTTCACCTGTTATTATAACAGCTTTTTCCTGTCAAGAGAAGCTTCGTTGGAATGTGATCCATTATTCATCATCAACAGTAAAATGAAAATAAATCAGGTTTCTCTAAATAATATAGACTTGTCTTCAGAAGATCACGACAGGTATCTATTTAATTATCGGCAGGATTCGAATGCATTAGTGAGTTCGATAAAAGATGTTGGATTAATTAATCCGGTAATATTAAAGAAGAACCAGGATGCCGATGGAGTATATACTACTGTATGCGGATATCAACGTATCAAAGCTTGCCAGAAATTAGGACACGAGAGTATTGAAGCAAAGGTTGTAGAGGGGATAAATGACGAAGAGATAATGTTGTTGGCTCTTCATGATAATTTATCTTCAAGAGGGTTTAATGAAATTGAAAAGGCAATCGTTTTAAAGAAGTTTCTGGAGATAGGTTGTTCTTACGATAGATTGATGTCTGAAATAGCTCCACTTCTTGGTGTCCCGCCTAATAAGAACATTATAGACAAATATATTGACCTTTTAACCCTTGATACTGAAATAAAGAAATCTGTAGCCGATGATGAACTGGACCCTGAAAAAGCCTTTCTGCTTATTACACTTGATGGTGTTGAGAGAGATATTGTGTGGCGAGTTCTCTTTAAAGAAGCAAGTACTAACGTTAATGAGGCAAAAGAAACAATTAGAAGCCTGCTCGACCTTAAGCAGATTAAACAAACAGGAATGGTTGAATTGCTATCTTCAAAAGAAATCACTCAAATTATTTCAGACAATAATTCCAATAAGAGGCAAAGAGGAGAGAGTATCTATAGATTAGTAAAGACCATGCGTTATCCTGTCATTAGTAAGAAGGAGGACGAGTTTGATAATTCTTGCAGGGAACTGGGGCTGGATAATGATGTTCGTGTCAACCACTCCAGGTATTTTGAAGGAGATGAGGTCAGGATAACCATAAAGGCTTCTAACGAAGAAAAGCTGAGGATCAGTATTGAAAAACTCCTTTCAAATATTAAGAACGGTACATTTAAGAAAATCTTTTCTATGTTTAAATAGATCGTAGGGAGATGTAGTATTGATAGTTTTAGGGGTTGATATTGGAGGTACTTTTACAGACTTTGTGCTGTTTGATGGAAAAGAATTAAGGGTACATAAAGTTTTATCTACGCCGCACAATCCTGCTGAGGCTGTCTTCAGTGGAATCAGATCCCTTGGTGTGTCAAAAAAGCAAACGTGTATAATACATGGTTCTACCGTTGCAACAAACACACTGCTTGAGAGAAAAGGGGCAAAGGTCGCCTTGATTACTACGAATGGATATGAGGACGTGATTGAAATTGGCCGGCAGGCAAGAAGTTCGCTTTACGACCTCTTTATTTGCCGTGAATCACCTCTGGTATCGCAAGAACTCAGATGGGGAGTAAAGGAGAGGGTTACTGCAACGGGTGAAGTTGTGTCCGGAATAAAGAAGAGTGATTTAAAGAAGATTAGTACCAAATTAAGAAGGCAGGGGATAGAGTCTGCTGCAGTGTGTTTTCTTTTTTCTTACAAAAACCCTGTAAATGAAGAGGCTGTGATGAATGGGCTGCAGCAATCAGGGATACATGTCTCTGCTTCCTGCAGGATATTACCTGAATATCGTGAATACGAGAGGTTTAGCACTACTATAGTTAATGCATACGTTTCACCCGTTATGTCAAGATATATAACCTCACTGGAAGACGGTCTTGGGACAAACAGTATAAGTATAATGCAGTCTAATGGTGGTAGTGTTTCTACCGGGAATGCTAAACGGAAGGCCGTTAACTGCATTCTCTCAGGCCCTGCAGGGGGTGTAATCGGGGCGTCAGAAGTATCAAGGCTTACCGGTATAAAGAAGATTATATCATTTGACATGGGCGGAACTTCTACAGATGTTTCTCTATGTGATGGTGGTATTCGCCTTTCTACACAGACAGTTGTCAGCGGTATGCCCATAAAGATACCTGTTATTGATATGAATACAGTAGGAGCAGGAGGCGGGTCTCTTGCATACGTTGATCCCGGCGGTGCTCTCAGGGTAGGGCCGCAGAGTGCCGGTGCAGATCCGGGACCTGTCTGTTATGGTAAGGGGAAGAAAATAACAGTTACTGATGCTAATCTGTTTCTGGGAAGAATCAGCCCTGAACATTTTCTTGGTGGAAGGATGAAGCTTGAAACCGACATGGTGATCAAATGTATGAAAGTCCTTGCAAAGAAATTGGGTATGACTCCCGTAAAGGCTGCGGAAGGGATTATAGATGTTGCAAATGCGAATATGGAAAGGGCTATAAAGGTAATTTCAGTTGAGAAGGGATTTGATGTAAGAGATTATGCACTGGTCTCTTTTGGTGGTGCGGGAGGACTTCATGCATGTGAGCTGGCAGGTCGTCTTTCAATGAAGAAGATTCTCGTGCCTAAGAATGCCGGAGTACTGTCTGCATTGGGTATGACGGTTGCGGATATTGTTAAGGATTATTCAAGGAGCGTACTGTTAAAAGTAGAAGAGGGTGGGTACCGGGAACTTGTGAAATTGTTTAAACCGTTAGAATCGAAAGGTATGAAGGATGTTCTTTCAGAGGGCATAGGTAAGAACAGGATTAAAATAGAGAATTCCGTAGATATGAGATACATGGGACAGGCTCACGAGCTTAATCTGCCATTTAAAAAGAGTTTTATCGATGATTTTCATAAGCTCCATAAGCGGTCGTATGGTTACGCAAAGAGCGATTATTCAATAGAAGTAGTAAATATCAGGGTAAGGGTAACCGGGAAGACGAGAAAACCTGTGATGGGAAAAAGGCCGAAGGGTTCTTTGGCGAAGGGAAAGGCGATTGGCAAAAAGGCGAAGTGTTTTTTCAGGGGAAAATGGTTGAAGGCGGATGTCCTTGATAGAAACAGAGTACGGAAACGTTCAAGGATTAATGGGCCTGCACTGATAGTTGAGGATACTTCAACAACTTTTCTTGCACCGGAGTATATCTGTAATATTGACGATTATGATAACCTGATTATAGAAAAAAGGATATTAAAACATGCAGGATAATATCGCAATCGAAGTTAAAGATCTAAGGAAAGAATTCAAAGTAAGCTCATCCGGTAAAGGCTTCTTAGGTAAACTTCAGGCGCTTTTTCATAGAGGACACAAGATCATTACAGCAGTGAATGATATTGACTTTAAGATAAGACGTGGAGAGTTTGTAGGATATGTTGGTGAAAATGGCGCCGGTAAATCGACCACCATAAAGATGCTGACAGGAATACTTGTGCCGACCTCCGGGACTGCAGAGGTAAATGGAATTGTTCCTTATAAGGACCGAAAAAAGAACGCAGCTAAGATTGGTGTGGTATTTGGACAGAGGACACAGCTTTGGTGGGATCTCCCCGTTCATGAGTCATTCGATTTGCTGAGGGTAATATTCCGTGTGTCCAGATCGGACTTTGATCGTCAAATGGCAAAGCTGGAAGAAGCGCTGGGTCTCAGGCCTCTTCTGGAGATGCCGGTAAGAAAGCTGTCTTTAGGCCAGAGGATGAGGTGTGATATTGCTGCGTCTCTTATTCACAACCCTCCTGTGCTCTTTCTGGATGAGCCTACAATAGGCCTGGATGTGCTGGCAAAACAATCTGTAAGAAATTTCCTCTCGGAAATTAACAGAACAGAGGGAACTACTATTATACTTACTACTCATGACATGAACGATATTGAGCAACTTTGTAAACGTCTTATCATACTTGAAGAGGGAAAGATTATGTTTGACGGTGAAACGGAGTTGTTGAAGCAAAAGTTTGTCCATGAAAAAATAATTGAGGTTGAATTTTACGAAGAGAATTGCGTTATGCAGGGAATACCCGGAGTCACTGTTGTGCGGGAGCAGGGGTGTAAGAAGTGGCTGACGTTTGACAAAGATAATTTTGGTATAGGAGATGTTATAGGCACCATTGCTTCTCAATATAAGATAAAGGATATATCAGTAAAGGAACCATCCGTAGAAAGCATAATCAGAAATATTTATGATAATCGTATAAAATTGTCAACACCCTAGAACAAGTCATTTGCTAAATGAGATGAAACCAGAACTTTTCTTTAAATTCGCATCTATATCTTTCCAGAAACAGGTTACGTATAGATTTGACTGCTTCGTTGGCATAGTGAATGGTTTTCTATATGTGTTTATTTTCACTTCTCTGTGGAAAGCTTTGTATTCACAGTTCGATACAACGGTGCATAATGGTTTTACATTAACTGCCATTACAACTTATGCTGTTCTGGTAATGGCAGTAAGGATATCCTTTACGATGGACGACTCTATTATCTATAGGAAGGTTATGGACGGTTCTATTGCAATGGAGCTCATAAGGCCGACATCGTTTTTCTTTATGAACCTTGCGGAGAATGTCGGTCATTCCCTTTTTCACATTATGGCCAGGACTTTTCCTATCGTCATCATATCCCTTCTTCTTTTTGATATCTCTATTCCGTTTGAACCTTTAAGATTATTAGCTTTTCTTTTCTCATTCTTTGCCGGATACATATTAATCTCTATGCTTAACTTCGCTGCGGGATTGCTTGCATTCTGGTTCGTAGAAATTTTTCCGTTCATGCTCTTTAAATATGCATTGTTTACCTTTTTTTCCGGTGGAATAGTGCCTATAGATTTTTTCCCGGAATTCTTGAAACCATTGGTTAATGTTCTTCCGTTTCAGTATATGCTTTATTTTCCGACCGTTATCCTGACAGGACGGGTTCCGATGGCAGAAGTTCCTTCAATAATAATCTCACAATTAATGTGGATACTGATAATGGGCGTTATTTGTAGTCTTATGTGGAATGCCGGTAAGAAAAAACTGGTCATCCAGGGAGGATAAATGGAGACAATCAGGATTTACCTTACACTGTTTGCAACATCCATCAAGGCAAGGATGGAGTATAAGGCAAGTTTTCTGTTTTATATATTTGCCATACTGACTTTTTATATCGGGCAGATTGGTTTACTTTTTGTACTCCTGAACCGCTTTCATCAAATAAAAGGATGGACGATGGGTGAAATGGTTTTCTTATACTCTCTTCATGCATTCGCATACGGGCTTACAAATCTGATTTTCTCCCAACTGATTAATTTCGACAAGATGGTTGTGGACGGTGAGTTTGACAGAGTATTGGTAAGGCCGCTCAGTCCATTAGGGCAGGTTATCTTTTCTAAATTTGAGGTGTCGACGGCTGCACATCTTATAATCGGTTTTACTGCCCTGTATTTTGGTACACACCTTGCCGGTATAGAGTGGACGCTTAGAAAGATTCTGCTGTTTCCTGTAATTGTTGGTGGAGGAGTATTAATTGCCGGCGGTATACGCCTGGCAGTGACTGCAGTCGCTTTCTGGACATTAAGAAACCGGTCTCTGGTTCATACTGTAATATTTTCAAGCAAAGAGTTTATTAACTATCCGGTGAATATTTATAACATGGGAATGCAGTTCTTCTTGACATTTATTTTCCCCATAGCATTTATCAACTTTTACCCGGCACATTTCTTTTTAGACCGTTCGGGAGAGGGTCTCCTGCACCCGGCATTAGAAATGGGAACGCCAATTGTTGGCATTATAGTGTTTATTGTGTCAGTCTTCACATGGAAAGTTGGCGTTAACCATTACCAGAGTACTGGATCATGAGAACTATTCTGGCAGAAATATATGTTTGTAGTTTAATACAAATAAATGTATGGTTTCCAATGTTAACCTTAATTACTAAGAGTGGAGTGGTTCGATATGAAAATATTGGATGAAAAATTCAGGAAAAATCTGTCAGGAGATATCTTTCAATGCGCGCTTGCAACTATAACAGTTTTCATTGTGCTGATGGTGCTTGATGTCATGACGAATCCCGTCATAATTGCAGCTTTGGGCTCAAGTACCTTTATAGCATTCACAATGCCTGAGGCACATGTATCAAAGCCGAGGATTATGATAGGTGGGTATATAGTCGGCGTAGTTGCAGGCTGTATATGTCACTATTTATCTTTATGGTCATTAATGACATGGGTATCCTTTTTCCATGAATCCCCACACGTAGTGTTTGGTGCAATGGCTGTAGGATTGGCGATATTTGTGATGGCAATTACTGGTACAGCGCATCCTCCCGCAGCGGGTTTAGCATTGGGACTCATTCTGAATGAGTGGAGCCCATTGACGATAGTTCTTGTTTTTGTCGGGATTATTTCATTGTCGGTTATAAAGTCTGTGCTCAAGCCGGTATTGAAGAATTTACTGTGAATTACATTTATAAAGAGTGTGGTTTAAGGATTGCACGGAAATCAATTGACAAGAGGATTACAAAGAGTAAACTAAAACATTTGCATTAATCAATTTAAGAAGTCTTAATAATTTCAGAAGGGAGAGAGAAATGGCGACAGCCAAAGCACGCCACATCTTGGTGTCAAGTCAGGAGGAGTGTGAAAAGTTAAAAGAGCAAATTGAAAATGGGACAGACTTTGCTGATGTAGCAAAGGAGCACTCAACATGTCCTTCAGGTCAGCAGGGAGGAGCTTTAGGGGAGTTCAGTCCCGGACAAATGGTGAGTGAATTTGATCAGGTAGTTTTCAATGATGAAGTTGGAAAAGTACATGGTCCCGTTAAAACCGATTTCGGATATCACCTTATAGAGATTACTGATCGTACGGAATAAGCAGGTTACCGGCATCAGGAACAAGCTTTAAAAAAGACAGCCATTACAGGCCGTTATCGCATAATACGTGTGTTGGTTATTCGGTAATGTTTACTTGGCCAATACACAAGGTTTAAAGGAGTAGAGATGAATATATATGTAGGAAACCTTTCTTACGAGATTACGGATGATGAAGTTAAGGATCTTTTTTCACCACATGGTGAAATATCAAGTGTTTCAATCATAAAGGACAAACAGTCCGGACAATCAAAAGGGTTTGGTTTTGTAGAAATGCCGAATCAGGCCGAGGCTGAAGAGGCCATAAAGGCCTTGAATGAAAGTGAAGTAAAAGGTAGAAATATTAAGGTCAATACAGCACGTCCCAAAGAAGAGCGTCCAAAGCGCAGGACAGGATATTAATACCCGATCAGAAGGCGACATAGTGTCGTAAGAACACGGCGCTATGTCAGACCAGGCATAATTTAATCACCAATGTTAACCGTATCTACCCGCACTCTCAATATCCTGGCCGCATTCGTCTGGTATGCTGGTGGCATAGTATTGCTAATAAAGGGAAGCAATCTACTGTTTGAAGCGCATATACTGAGATCGGAGATGTACTGGATCTGGATTGCCATTGTTGCCGGACCGTGTTTTGGCAGTTTAAAAGGGCAATTCATTTTCAGTAAAAGCTGCCAGAATAATCTGGCCAGAATACGTTCCCTTGATCAGCCAAAGGCCTGGCAAATCTTCAGGCCCTGGTTCTTTGTGTTCTTAGCCGCCATGATTGCGACTGGCGCGACCCTGTCCAGGCTGGCACACGGCAGCTACTACTTCCTGATAGGCGTGGCTATATTGGATTTCAGTATTGCTATCGCCCTGCTATGGAGCAGTAATATCTTCTGGAAACAAAAGGCATTTGTAAAATAACATCCAGGTTCAGCTTAAAGCCAGATCAAAGCCGATATCCATCTCGTCTTTTATCTTCAAAGTACCCATCATAGCCTTGAAAGGTTTTATTTTATAATCCGTCTGGATTATGGTAAATCTTCCTTTTAAACCACCACCGCTGGTATCTATATCAAAATTTACAGGTTTAGTAACACCGTGCAGACTTAATTCTCCGCTTACGTGATAACTGTCACCATTTTCCTGAATAGACTTGGAACTGAAATTGGCAGTAGGATATTTGTCCGGATGTAAAACCTTCTTGGCCATATCTGCTTCAATATCTGCTATATCCTTTTCTTTTAAAGTGTCCGGTTGGCGTTCTCCATCCTTCATAGCACAATCTACTTTTAGAGAATTTGTCTGTATCTCCAGTCCCAGGCTTCCGGAAGCAAAACCGCCCTCTTCAGGCACGTCTACATTAACCTTGAAATCAGTCACATCAATTAATAAATCGTGCGCCAATTTACTAAGCAAACCTGACTTATAAGTATAAGCAGACACTTTCCCGGAATTGCCATTCAAACTATACGTACCAGCTTTTAAAGACATAATATTTCCTCCTCAGTTTCTTTTTTTTAAAATAAAAAGTAATTATTATGACGATGTTATTGAATTACAAAAGGTATAATTGATTGCAACTATAGTGCCAGAATCAAAAGGGCGCAAAAATCATCATCATGTTTTCTGTAAGTACTGCTAAACATATATAGATAAGAAAACTATTGATTTTATGTTTATTTGCAATATAACCTTAACACGACACACGTTTGACAGGATGTCAAATATGATATTGCCACTCAAAACTATTGAAGACACAATGTCAAGAGGAAAAGTTTTCCATGGAGCGACGTTGTAACTTGCGTAATGAAATAAAGTGGTTCAGAAATAGAATCAGAAGTTATAAATAAAAAACTCTGGAAAAGACTTTTGGAATATATAATATATGCATAGTCTCTTTTTTTAAGCATAACAAATTCTATTTAGGAGATGAAATGTGGACGGCTTCAGATAAATGTTATACTTCTGGTTGGGTCTGGGCTATCATAGGGAGTAGAAGGGAGATAAATGATTAGGGCATCCATCGATTTAGGAACGAATACCAGCCTTATGCTTCTGGCGGAGGTTGAGTCGGGACAGATTAAGAAGGTGTTAGGTGATTATGCGAGGATTATTCGTCTGGGCGAAGGTGTGGATAAGACACGAAGCCTTCAGCCTGAGGCAATAGGGCGAACACTTATGTGTTTAGCCGAATATAAGAGTATAATCTCTGAAGCTGGATTAACACCTGGTGATGTGATATGCGTGGCAACAAGTCATGCAAGGGATGCTTCGAACGGGGAAGCTTTTTTTGATAAGGCAGAGGCAGAGTGTGGCTTCAGGTTTAAAGTTCTTTCCGGGAACGATGAGGCCCGCCTGAGTTTTATAGGTTCTCTGCTTCCCGGTATGGATCCCTCCCACTATGCTGTGGTAGATGTAGGGGGAGGAAGTACCGAGTTTGTGACGGCAAAAGAGGATCGAAGTGTGGATTTAGGGTCTGTACGTTTTACGGAAAGATATCTGGGTTCAGATCCCGTAACTGATGAAGAATTTATAAACTGTCTTGATAAAATAGATAATAAGCTGGAAGAACTTGCGGGCTGGCGTAGTACTATTCCGGCAGATATGCAAATGCTTGCCGTAGCCGGTACTGCAACTACACTCGCTTCGTGGCATCTGAAACAAGAGACGTTTAATGCTGCCGAAGTAGAAAAAGTGCAGTTGTCTAAGGGAAATTTGCAGCAAATGGTTGAAGATCTGAAGAGCATGACTGTCGCTGAAAGGCGCGAGCAGGTAGGCATCGAACCAAAACGTGCGGATGTCTTACTGGCAGGGGCGATGATTATGTGGAGAACAATGGGAAAATTGAGATTTCCAATCTGCAGTATAAGCTCAAGGGGCTTGAGGTATGGAGTGTTGATGGATTTGTGATTTAAGGATTTAGGAATTGTGTAATACCTTAATCTCTTCCAGCAGTATTTTCATTCCATCTAAAACAAATCTGCCGTAAACAATATCTCAACTGTATTATCGGCTGAACGCTTTCCAGTTTCTTTAAGTGAAACAAGTTCATTTCTGCATATTTTCATTTGGTTGCGGAGCAAGTGATTACCAGGTCTGTGGGTGAGGCATTTTTCCAGGTGCGTTATGGCTGTGTTCAGGTGGGTTATCTTTTCGTTTACCATTGAAATGCGGTTGAATATATGGATGTGTTCTGTGGCTTTACTGCAATGGTTTAAGAATTCTTTCTTGAGTCCTGCCTTAGTACTTTTCTTCTGTTTTGCCTTTCTCTGCTCTGCACTTGAAGTCTTCTTCTTAATTATTTTCTTATGAAAAAGAGGAATTGATTTTTCCATATTTAATAAATTCTTTTGATACAAAATATTTTAACCATCCTTCAGCAGCTTCATCATAGGTGCATAGTTCCATTCGGTTTGATTCTTTACCGCCATATCCTTGATCATTGTATAATATTTTTCGTATATATCCTGTAATGTTTCTTTGTGATCAGGGTTGCAGAAGAAGACCCGGCATCCAAGTGCCCTATGTTCTCTTATTGTACACTTATCGTCTATAAGAAATGGGCATGTCCCCTGGTCAGGGTCAAAAGGCGGTACTTCTATGTTTTCCTGGATGTATTTTGTTTCAATAGTTGACGCGTACAAAACATGATTAAATTCATCAAAATGACAACAGGTTCCACAGGTATTGCAGCCTGGATTGATACTCGCAAGCTCTGCTTCGAGTTCATTGTATATTTCAACTATTTCCGGGTTGTTTTCAGAATGTTGGTTCATAGCTTGTGCTATACTAATATAAATTGCTTCAATAGTACAAATAGAAAATTGTCTTGAAAACATTCCTCTTCAGTGGTGGCCTTTTGTATATATTGTACAAAAAAGGCATTTATTGGAGAATCTGTAGATGGATGAAAAACGATATTTCAGCAGTATCAATTTTACTGCCCAGACTAAAATAGAGTTCAATGGTAAACTATCAGATATGCCAGGACGTGTTAATTGATTAACAGAACCAGTTGTATATTACAAGATTCGGGTTTTTAACTCTTTTCTATTCTTGTAATACAAATCTGCAAAGCTCAGCTTAGACAGTGAGTATCTTTTTTTTCCATTTCAAAAAACATAAGTAAATATCTCACCTTCATTAAATCTCTTTAAACAGTCAACCATCTCTTTCTCTACTGTAAATTAAACTGCTTGATTTTGATAATTGATTTTATTACCTTTTGTCTAAATGTATGTAGAAAGCACAAAAGAACATCATAAATGGTTCAGAAGCAAGTCATTTGTATGGTCTTTGATTGCCTGTTACGTTACGTTCATTTACTCAACGCTTTACATAATGCGGCCTATCCTGAATTTCTTGAAGATGACCTTAAAGGGCTACCTTAACCTGAGTGTTGGCGTAATGTTTCTTGTAATATTGTCTCTTGTCTTAGCTCATATCATTAGGAACCGTGAACGTTATTGCGTGAGCCAATATTTGTGGTTCTCTTTTATATGTTGTATATACGGGCTTGTTATCTATATACTTGAATTGCCGGAGGAGCAGGTTCATTTTATTGAATACGGAATTCTCAGCGCCTTAATTTATCTGGCTCTTACGCATGACATAAATAATAGGTCTATATATTTTCTGTCCTCACTTATTGTATTTGTTTTTGGTGCCGGTGATGAAGTTGTCCAGTGGGTATTACCTAACAGAATCTTTGACATTAGAGACATAGTAATGAATGGAACCGCAGGTATATTGGTGCAGTTATTAATAGCGATGGTGATAAGTAAGCGAAAGGTTGCGTAGGAGCATTTAATACTATTACAAAATCAGGGAGGATTTTGATGATTGAGAATAAGGATTATTCTGATAGTTTTTGTACGCTGCATTATCGTGAGAGTGTCAGGCGATATTGTGGCGTTAAAGAAGATGGTGACCTCAGGTATAGCGCAAAAGGAAAGAAGATTAAGGAGCAGTTAGTAAAGTGTATATGGTCTGAACAGCTTTTTAAGAAGGACAAACTGTATACTGAGGATGGGTTAAGGATGGAGGTTATTTCATCCGGCCTGTGGAATCTGGAAGAAGGCCCTGATTTCAAAGACGCTGAAATTCTTTTAGAAGGAAAGGGTGTTGTAAAGGGAGACGTTGAGATACATGTCTGTTCGGGTGATTGGATACGCCATGGGCACAGTAAACAGAAGGAGTATGAAGGTGTGTGCCTGCACGTCTTTATGTGGAATGACAGGAAGAATAAATATATCAAATTAAAGAACCGGTTGGTTCCTCAGTTAGAACTTTATAATTACTTGAAATATAAATTGGACAAACTTGCCGACATGATCGATATTGAGAATTATCCACACACCGGCAGCGCTAATGCCGGGCCATGCCAGAAAAGACTGAGCGCAATCTCACTTGATGACAAATGGATTGGGCACTTTCTTGATTATGCAGGTGATGAAAGGATATTGGTTAAGGCCGGTAGGTTTGGAAAACGCCTGAGCACGCAGACGTTTGAACAGGTTCTGTATGAAGCAATTATGGAATCACTTGGTTATAAGAATAATAAAGAGCAGTTCAAACATTTGGGGACTATTGCCTCAATAAATGACATAAAAAGGTTAATACCATCAGATGTTTCCATACAGGAAAGAAGCCGGAAGATTCAGGCACTATTATTTGGTATGTCAGGGCTTTTGCCGAGTCAGATATCCAGATACAAAAGCGCTAAAGATAAGTATTCTCATGAATATATCAACGACGTTGAACAGATATGGTCCGTAATAAAAAACGATATTGTAAATAAGCCGATGGGTGGAGAATTATGGAGTTTTAAGTATTCCAGGCCGGGTAATTATCCGACAAGGAGGATTGCCGCGATCAGCCGTCTCCTGGCAGAAAATTTTGAAACAGGGATATTCAGAGTAATATTAAAGTCTTTTGATCAGAGAGATAATAGCAAGAGTGGCATAGAAGGGACTAAGGCTATCATTAAAAACACAGAATCTATCTTTTTAGAGCTTTATGATGAATACTGGTCCAATTACTATATATTCGGTGGGAGAAGGTTGAAAAACAGGGAAAGGTTGATTGGCAAGGAACGGTCTTCCGTCATATTCATTAACATAATTGTTCCGGTATTACTTGCATACGCACGAAAAATGAATGATACGGTATTAGAGGAAAGGTTGTTTAAAGCTTATAAGATGCATTCAAGATTATCACCTAATAATATTACGAGATTTATGAACTATAGAATTCTGGGAAAAGATACACAGGAAGAAAAAGTGGTGAATACAGCAAGACGCCAACAGGGACTCTTGCAGATATTTAAGGACTTTTGTGAAAGTGATGATATTGCATGTAAAAGATGCGTGCTCCTCTTGTCAATTAATTCAATGGAGTAGGTAATTTTAATAAAAGAATCAGTCAAAGACACGGTGATAAGAAAATGAATTTACAAAGTATTAAGTATTTTCTGGTAGGTGTTCTTGGTTCTATTGTTATCAGGTTTTTGTTTAGTACAATGAGTATTAAAGAAATTCCGGATGGTTATTCACAAAACCTAGAGCGTCAGGGTAAACGTGCGATATACGCGTTCTGGCATGCACATATGCTGCTTCCGGCTTACGTAGGCAGACAACGTAATGTAAAGGTTTTGATAAGCCAGCATCGTGATGGTGAATATATTGCACAGATTGTTCAGAGGCTGGGCTATAGTGTTGCCAGGGGGTCTACAACCAGGGGAGGTGCAAAGGCGTTGCTAAAAATGATAAAGAAGATAAAAGAGGAATCAATATCTTTGGCAATAACGCCCGATGGCCCGAAAGGCCCCAGATTTGTCGCTCAATCAGGAGCAATACTATTAGGGCAGAAGACGCAATATCCTATCATTCCGGTAATGATATGTCTGGCAAAGTATTGGGAACTTCCAAGCTGGGACAGATTTTGCATACCCAAACCTTTTTCTAAAGCGAGAATTTTCTATGGAGATCCTATTATGGTACCGCCTAGACTGGAAAAGTCTGATGTGGAGGAGTACCGGGTATCATTGGAGAGGGCGCTTGTTAAACTGGGAAATGAGGCAGATCGCATGGTTGATGACATGTAAGATCTCCCTGTCTTCCCCCTTTAATAAAGGGGGAATTAGGTAGTGTATATTATATATTAAAAAGCCGCATGATGTCATTCTTGGTAGCATAGATCATAAGGGATATTATTAATGCAAAACCGATATAGTTCGCAATTGCCATTGTTTTCTCACTTATTGGAGACCCCTTGATCTTTTCAATGCCAAGAAACAGAAGATGTCCACCATCCAGCACAGGGATTGGTAATATGTTTATCACTGCCAGATTAATACTGATGATAGCCATGAAATACATGAGCTTGCCAATCCCGGATTTGGCAGATTCATAAGAGGCTTGGGCTATAAGTACAGGGCCTCCTAAGGCCTTTGTTGATAATTTCTTAGAAACAAAACCCTGTATGGTCATATAAATCCTTTTGATATTCACAACCGTTTTATGCGTACCTACAACACATGATTTGGCTAAGCCATATTTTCGTATTATCTTCTTTTCTTTGAATTTAATTCCCATCGAACCTTGTGCATTCTTTTCATTCTTCTTGGGTATGATTGTCTTGGTGTACGTTTCAGAATTATGTATCCATGAAATTTCGAATTCTTTGCCCTGGCTGGCTGTAACTAATGTTAAGAGTTGATTCCATTCTGTAACATTCTCCCCGTCTATTGATGTAATTGTATCGCCGGGTTGTATACCAATTTCCTTGGCTGGAAAATCTTCGACCGTTGAATCTACAATCAATCCGTAGTGAGGAAAGATACCTTCTGAGAATTCCTTGACAGTTTCTTTCCCGTATTTTGTTAATTTCATATATTTTGTGCCATTACCTCTTGAAACCTGTAAGGTGACTATTCCATTCGCTGAATCCTTTATTGTATTTATTAGTTCAGTAAAGCCATGAACGTCCTGTGAATTTACCTTAACTATCTCATCCCCTTTTTGCAGTCCCAGGGAATATGCCAGGCTATTCCTCTTTACGCCTTCAAACTTCGTTGTAGCACATGAAAGCCCTATCATCCATCGAGTAACAACAGATGGTGTAACCTTTACATCGATTTTCCTGTCATCGCGTAATACTGTAATGTTAAGCTCTTTGCCGGGATTTGTCAGTTCTATCTCTCTAAAATCATTTTCTGTAATGATCTTTTTACCGTTAATCTCCAGTACTTTATCATTAACGCGCAAGCCTGATCTTTGGACAGGTGTATCTGAGTTCTTAATAGCAAAGATCTTGTGTACTTCCAGTGTGGTTGCCGGAGCGATTCCTATGCGTTGAATACCAACTGTAGAATCATATCTTGGCACAACATTTACGTCGAATGTTTTGTTGTCTCTTTCGATCTCCATGTTAATGCCTTCAGGGGAACCACTAAGTGCTACGGAAATGAAGACATCTTCAAAATCAGGATCGGAGACGTTGTTTATCTTGACAATTTTGTCGCCCGGTCTTATACCGGCCTCCCAGGCAGGCCATCCCGGCATTGTGCGTCCTATTTCCGGAGTAACGAAAGGGACTCCGACCCTGAAAGCAATAATAAATGCAACGAATGCCAAGAGCGTATTACAAGCAACACCTGCTACGAGAACAGCAGCACGTTGCCACGGCTTCTTAGACATAAATTCCCACTCTTCACCTGTGTTCGATTCCTCTCTTTGCTCTCCTGCGAGCTTTACGTAACCACCTAATGGGATGAGTGAAATTCTGTAATCTGTCTCGCCTATTTGCCTGCTGATGATTGCAGGGCCAAATCCAAGTGAGAATGCGTATACCCTTACACCAATCTTCTTGGCCACTAAAAAGTGTCCAAGTTCATGAATAAAAATAAGTAAACCTATACCAATTATTACTAGAACAATATTAGATGACATTCCTATGAAAGGCATTTTTTAGTCTCCTTACGTGCGTATTCGTCCGCGTTCATGATATCCTGCAAAGTGGGATCCTTTATAAAATTGTGCTCTTTCATAACGTGTTCCACTGTCTTTGTGATATCTGTAAATTTAATTTTTCTATCTAGAAAAGCCTGGACAGCTACTTCATTTGCTGCATTAAGCGTAGCTCCCATAGTACCTCCCTTTTCAACTACCTCGTATCCTAATCTTAATGACGGGAATTTGTCCATATCAGGTTTCTGAAAGTTAAGACTGCCCAGCTTTGCCAGGTCAAGAGATTGAACATTGCCATTTTCTCTGTTAGGGTATGTCAGTGCAAATTGGATAGGCACCTTCATATCAGGCAATCCCATTTGAGCAATGACAGAGCCGTCACAGAACTCTACGAGCGAATGGACTATTGACTCCGGATGTATGATCACCTCAATCTGAGTTGAGTTCAGGCCAAAAAGCCATTTTGCTTCAATTATTTCAAGCGCCTTATTCATCAATGTTGCAGAGTCTATAGTAATCTTTTGTCCCATTTTCCATGTTGGGTGATTGAGAGCTTCTTCTTTTGTTACTTTTGACAGCTTCTCTTTTGGAAGATTATAAAACGGTCCTCCGGAGGCCGTAATTATAATCTTTTTTACCTCATCACGGTGTCCTGATCTTAATGCTTGTAGTACTGCGCTATGTTCACTATCGACGGGAATAATGCTTACGCCATTTTCCTTCGCCATTGAAACAACCAACCCGCCGGCCATGACTAATGCTTCCTTGTTTGCCAGGGCGAGTGTTTTTCCGTTCTTGATGACCTCAACTGCCGCAGGGAGTCCTGCACCACCCACTATAGCCGAAATAACTATATCTACATCGTCCTTTGAAACCATTTTCCTTACGCTGTCTGCACCTGTATGGATTTGTACCGAAGTCTCTGAAAGATTATTTTTAAGTGAATCAATCCATCTTTCATCCGCAAGGGAAACACTTTCCGGCTTAAACTCATTAGCCTGTTTTGCCAGAAGCTCCCATTGTGAATTTGCCGATAAAGCCGAAACCTTATATTTATGCCGCAGGTTTCTTATAACGTCCAGAGCGCTTTTACCGATTGAACCGGTTGATCCGAGAATGACTACATTCTTCATATTTATATAGTTTCGATTTCTTCCAACAATGTAGAAACCATTTCACTTTCTGGAATCTTTCTTATCTTTTCGCCTTTTTTAAATAAGAAGCCGACACCTTTTCCACCTGCAATCCCTATATCGGCCTCCATCGCCTCTCCGGGGCCGTTAACAATACACCCCATAACGGCAATCTGTACAGATTTTTTTTGAGAAGAGAGCCTCTTCTTTACTTCATTAACAATATTCAGGAGATCTATTTCACAGCGCCCGCAAGTTGGACACGATATTATCTCGGCATCTGTTCTTTTTGATAGTGCAAGCGCTTCCAGAATCTTATAACCTGCCTTTATTTCCTGGTGAGGAGGGCCTGTAAAAGAGACTCTCAGGGTATCTCCAATTCCTTCTGAAAGCATACCTCCAATACCGATTGCGGATTTTATTATTGCATCATCCGGTGCGCCTGCAGCCGTAATGCCAAGGTGCAGGGGGTAGTCACACTGTTTCGCAATAGACCTGTATGCATCCATTGTCTTCTGTACATCCGATGCCTTCAATGAGACAACTATATCTTTAAAGCCCAATGACTCGAAATGTTCACAATATCTTAATGTTGTCTTAACCATTAATTTTACAAGGTCTTCTTCATGTCCATTATTACTTCTGATAGAACCGGAATTAACTCCTATTCGAATGGGGATACCTTTGTCCTTTGCAAGGTGTACAATTTCCTCCAGCTTATCTTTTTTTTTCATATTGCCGGGATTGATACGGATTTTATCTACACCTTGTTTGATGGCTTCTATAGCTAGATCATGTCCAAAATGTATGTCTGCTACAAGTGGTATGTTTATCCTCTTTTTGATTTCACCGAGGCATTTGACTGTTTTGACATCAGGTACGGCAACCCGGATAATATTGCATTTGAGTGCTTCCAGCTCGTGAATCTGCTTTACTGTTGCCTCGATGTCGTCTGTATGGGTATTTGTCATTGATTGAATAGCGATTGGTGCATTACCACCAACCTCTACTGAACCAACCATGACAGTTCTTGTTTTACGTCTATTCGTCATTTAAAAGCTGTATATAATTATCAATATTGGTTTTTAACAAACTCATTCTAACAGGTATTTATGTAAACTCAAGTTATAATATTACGTATGAAAACTATAGAACAAATATGATTTTGCCTTTAACCAACAAGTGGCTGTTTGAGTGAAAATGTGGATTGAACAAAATACTTGACACTTCCTTATGACGCTTTATGATATATTTTAAGCCTGAAACAGGTGAATTATATAGTAAAAACAGGAGAATATTACATTGATATGCACTTTAATGGATTACGTACTTACTATTAGAATGGAGGAATGACTGGGCTTTGCAGAAAGAAAATTCAATACAGAAATCTGATGCATCAAGAGTGTCTAAGAAAAAGCGTAAGTCATCATGGATGACTTCACTTAGATTCAGATGGATATCCCAGATTTCGTTCTTTATTTTGACAATATATGTAGGATGGATGTTTTATCTGTTTGTGCAATATTGTGAAACCGGTGGAGCTTCTGCTTATGTGACAAGGCCGCCGGGGGTAGAGGCATTTTTGCCTATTGGTGCATTTATGGGGCTCAAATATTTCCTCGGTACCGGGAAGGTAGACCCTTTACATCCGGCAGGCTTTATCATGTTTGCCTCCATACTGGTAACATCAATTCTTTTTCAAAGGGGATTTTGCAGCTGGATATGCCCTGTTGGTACAATATCGGAATGGGCATGGAGGTTTGGGGATTGGATAAAATCTAAATTCAATAAGGGTGTTAAATACTGGATAGAGGCGTTTCCGGTAAAACTTACATGTGGTCTCAGCTTGATCTCGACTCCTATTGTAGCCTTGATGCTCCTTGATATGATAAGCTTTGACTCATTTAAATCACCAAACATGAAGTTTATCTTTCCACTTATGTTTGTTGCCATTATCATACCTTTCGCCCTTCCCAGGAAGATATGGCCGTTTCGTGTGGAGGATTCAATTGCCCGGGCATGGAAATATACACTCCTGGCTTTTTTTGCCGTTAATATCGTGATCAAGATGCCGGCTGAACAGATTGGATTAATTTTTGCCAAAGCTCCATATATGAAGGTTGCGGATATAATGATGATGAAATTTTTTCTTAATCTTTCCATACTGGCAATAATTGTCTTGTCTATTCTTTTTGTTTTTTCCATTTTCGACAAGAATTACTGGTGTAGATATTTTTGTCCATACGGTGCCCTGGTTGGTATTTTAGGATGGGCCAGCGCACTCAGAATAGTAAGAAACAAAAAGACATGTATTGATTGCAGTAAATGTACCATTGTCTGTCCCGTGTATATTGAGGTGGAGAAAAAGAGCATCGTTTATAATCTGGAATGTCTGGGATGTTACGATTGTATTGATTCGTGCCCGGTAGAAGACACTCTTGATATGAAGCTTCTGGGATTTGGCAAGAAGATACATTATGCTGTTTATGCCGGTTTAGTTGTGGGTTTATTCGTAGTATTCATGAATACAGCACGATTTACAGGATACTGGCACAACAATATACCAGTACAGGAATACATGGAAAGGATTTCAGATCTGGACAATCCTATGTATAAACATAAACAGGGAAAGTTTGAGGTTGAATAAGTTAACTTCTTTCGGTAGTTAATTTATCTATGTTAAACAAAAACAACATTTTTCACGATTTGATAGTGGAAGTGAGGGCATTAACAGAATCTCATGACCCCAGTCTGCTTTTTGAGGACCTCCATACAGATTCGCTTGATGGTGAATATCATTTTACGACATCAAAAAAAACACTGTTTATGATGAGCAGGGTTATAGAAGATTCTTTGAGGATACATAAAAGGCGGTGTACGTTATATTCCGGATTTCAGGAACTAAGCAGATTTAAGGAACACAGTGAAAGATATGCAAAATTAGCGGACTATGCTGATCAAATATTCATTATAGGCATTGCAGACTCACCTATTGAAAAGGTGGCGGACAACGTTCATTTTCTGACAAAGAATGCGGATATAATTCGCGAGAATTGGATATCGATAATTAAAAACCATAATATTCATATTACGCTGATAGCACAGGAAGTACCTTCCCGGGAGCATCACGAAAGGTATGTTGGTTTTTACACAAACAGTAAATCTCTTACCGAAAAAGCCGTGAACATATTAAATGATAATAATATACTGAGTGATGCCACAATCTCAGGCAAGCAAACCTATTTTGATATCTAAGAAAGAAAATGAAAGTTCTCGCTATAGGCCCACATCCTGATGACGTTGAGGGGGGGATGGGGGGCAGTATAATAAAATTTCTGAAACTTGGTCATGAAGTTCATATTCTAGACCTTACTAATGGGGAACCCACACCGCATGGCACTCCGGAAATAAGGAGTAAAGAATGTAAAGAGGCAACTGCTTTACTTGGCGTAGCAGACAG
>Ga0207986_1000360_pt1 | contig 22049 bp, 17 predicted proteins | sample ETNtaG_26_FD_185764 | JGI IMG/M metagenome (GOLD analysis project Ga0207986, IMG submission 185764) | Marine microbial and viral communities from oxygen minimum zone, Eastern Pacific Ocean - ETNP201302SV89 (SPAdes) (version 2) | ecosystem: Environmental > Aquatic > Marine > Oceanic ... | reverse complement strand
GCTGCTTTACACCTCTGGCACCACCGGCAATCCGAAGGGTTGCGTCTACCATCACCGTGGTGCCTACCTTAACGCACTGGGCAACATGGCAACTATGGGACTCGACCGTGATTCGGTGTACCTGTGGACACTGCCTATGTTTCATTGTGATGGCTGGACTTTCCCCTGGGCGGTGACCGCAGCCCTGGCCACCCATGTGTGCCTGCGCGCGGTCGAACCGGCAGCGGTATTCCAATCCATCCGCGACAACGGCGTTACCCACATGTGTGGTGCGCCCATTGTGCTCAATATGCTGGCAAATGCCCCGACTGAAGCCAAGGTGGCGTTTGAGCAGACCGTAGAGATCGCGACCGGCGGCGCGGCACCACCCTCGGCGGTCATCGAAGCGATGGAGCAGGACGGTTTTCATGTGACTCACCTGTACGGCCTGACCGAGACCTACGGCCCGGCAACGGTCTGCATACCGCAGGCGGACTGGCCAGAACTCCAACTAAGTGAGCGCTCCGCCCGAATAGCCCGCCAAGGCGTCCACTACGGCACCTTGGAAAACGCCAGCGTTAAAGACCCGCAGACGATGGCAGACGTGCCCTGGGACGGTGAGACCCTGGGTGAGGTGATGATCCGCGGTAACACGGTCATGAAAGGCTACCTTAAAAACGCCGACGCAACCGGTCAGGCATTCGCCGGCGGCTGGTTTCATAGCGGCGACCTGGCCGTACGGCATGCAGACGGCTACATCGAGGTCAAGGATCGCTCAAAGGACATCATTATCTCGGGTGGCGAGAATATCTCCAGTCTCGAGGTAGAAGAAGTCCTCTACCGGCATCCCAAGGTACTCGAGGCCGCAGTGGTTGCGCGACCGGACCAGACCTGGGGTGAGAGCCCCTGTGCGTTTGTCACCCTACACGAGGGTGCGTCTACCCAAGCCCAAGAGATCATCGAATTCTGCCGCGACAACCTGGCGCACTATAAGGCGCCACGAACAGTGCTGTTCTGTGAACTGCCTAAGACCTCGACCGGCAAGATTCAAAAGTTTGTTCTGCGGGAACAAGCCCGCGCGCTCCAGGACTGAGTCCGCTCAGTGCGACATCAGTACCGGCGCGATCAAAGTGGTATGTTGCCGTGCTTGCGCCAAGGATTGTCCAATTGTTTGTCCCTGAGCATGACCAGCGACCGGCATAGCCGGCGCCGGGTGTCGCGCGGCAAAATCACATCGTCGATGAATCCGCGGTGACCGGCAACAAACGGGTTGGCAAACTTCTGCCGGTACTCCTCAGTCCGCTGGCTGATCTTAGCCTCATCACCAATATCTTCCCGGAAAATAATCTCGACCGCGCCCTTGGACCCCATGACCGCAATCTCGGCAGTCGGCCAGGCCAGGTTGACGTCGCCGCGCAAATGCTTTGATGCCATCACATCATAAGCGCCGCCGTAGGCTTTGCGCGTGATCACAGTCACTTTAGGCACGGTACATTCGGCATAGGCGTATAGCAACTTGGCACCATGGCGAATGATGCCGCCATACTCCTGGGCCGTGCCAGGTAGAAAACCTGGAACGTCGACGAAGGTAATGATTGGTATGTCGAAGGCATCGCAAAAACGCACGAAGCGTGCACCCTTGACCGAAGACTCGATATCCAAACAACCGGCTAATACCATCGGCTGATTGGCAACGACCCCTACGGTTGCACCCTCCATGCGACCAAAGCCGGTGATGAGGTTACCAGCATAGTCTGGCTTCAGCTCAAAAAAATCGCCATCGTCGAGCACTGTAGTGACCAGCTCTTTCATGTCGTAGGGCTTGTTGGAATCGTCAGGAATGAGTGTATCCAGTGACGGCTCAACTCGCGCCGGCGAGTCTATCCCCCCACGCTGTGGAACTCCGGCAATGTTGCTTGACGGAAGAAAATCAACGAACCGCCGGAGATTAAGTAAAGCCTCAACATCGTTGTCGAAGGCGCCATCCGCAACCCCCGAGCGGGTCGAATGCGTTACTGCACCACCCAATTCTTCATGGGTCACATTCTCATGAGTCACAGTTTTGACCACCTCGGGTCCGGTGACAAACATGTAGGAGGTGTCACGAACCATGAATATGAAGTCCGTCATGGCCGGTGAATAAACCGCACCGCCGGCACACGGACCCATGATCATCGAGATCTGCGGGATAACACCTGAAGCCAGTACGTTCCGCTGGAATACCTCGGCGTAGCCGGCAAGGGAATCAATGCCTTCCTGGATGCGGGCGCCACCGGAATCATTGAGGCCGATCACCGGGGCGCCAACCTTCATGGCATGGTCCATGATCTTGCAGATCTTGCCGGCATGGGCTTCCGACAGCGAGCCGCCGAACACGGTAAAGTCCTGACTGAAAACAAAAACCGTGCGCCCGTTGATGGTGCCATAGCCGGTAACCACACCGTCCCCTGGGACTGCCTTGTCCGCCATGTCGAAGTCGGCGCAGCGATGCTCGACGAAAATATCCCACTCCTCGAAACTGTCGCTGTCGAGTAATACCTGGATGCGCTCACGTGCAGTCAACTTGCCCTTGGCGTGCTGGGCGTCGGTCCGTTTCTCGCCACCGCCCTGCTCCGCTGCCGCCCGCCGCCGTTCAAGTTCTTCAAGAATCTCATGCATCGGCTATGCCCTGTGTTCGTTCCTGGCTGCAATCAGGTCCAGTACTTCTTGCGCCGCCTGGGGTATGTTAGTGCCGGGGCCATAGATAGCGGCCACCCCAAGCGCCAACATCTGCTCGTGTTCTGCGGACGGCACCACGCCGCCCAGCACTACGATGATGTTCTCAGCCTGCTGATCGGCCAGTTCCAGCATCACCTCTGGCACCAGGGTGCTGTGTCCGGCGGCCTGCGAGGAGATACCGATCACGTGTACGTCGTTCTCGATCGCCTGGCGCACCACTTCGGCCGGTGTCTGAAACAGCGGGCCGATATCGACATCAAAACCGATATCCGCGAAGGCAGTAGCAATCACCCGTGCGCCGCGGTCGTGGCCGTCCTGTCCCAACTTGGCGATCAGTATCCGTGGCCGCCGCCCTTCCCGCGTGGCAAAATCTGCCACCGCCTGGCGAATGCCCTCGAAATGCTCGTCGTTCTGGTAAGCCGAACCGTATACCCCCGTGATCGTCCTGACTTCGGCCCGATAGCGGCCAAACACCTGCTCCAGGGCGGCGGAAATCTCGCCCACGGTGGCTCGCGCCCGCGCTGCTTCTATTGCATACTCTAGCAGGTTGTCACCACTGCCAGCCGCTGCCTGCTGCAGGGCTGCAAGAGTTGCCGTGCAGCGGTCACTGTCGCGCTCCTGCCGGACCTTGGTCAGCCGTGCGACCTGGTTGTTGCGCACCGCGCTGTTGTCGATACTGAGAATATCCACCTCGGCCTGGCCGCTGCTCTGGTAGCGATTGACACCGACCACGACTTCCTCGCCACGATCTATCCGGGCCTGCCGTCGGGCCGCAGACTCCTCGATGCGCAACTTTGGCATGCCGCTGGCAACCGCCTCGGTCATGCCGCCCAGATCCTCAACTTCGTCGATCAACCTGGCTGCCGCGGCAACCAGGCTGGCTGTGAGGCTCTCTACGTAGTAGGAGCCGCCGAGTGGATCAATCACCCGCGGCACCCCGGACTCTTCGCGTAGGATCAACTGGGTATTGCGCGCGATGCGGGCCGAAAAATCTGTAGGCAATGCGAGCGCCTCGTCGAAGCTGTTGGTATGTAGCGACTGGGTGCCGCCCAACACCGCCGCCAACGCTTCTATGGTGGTGCGGATAATGTTGTTGTAGGGCTCCTCGCTGGTCAAGCTGACACCCGAGGTCTGGCAGTGCGTGCGCAGCATCAGCGATCGGGAATCCCGGGGCTCGAAGTGCGCCTTGAGCAGCCGGGTCCACAGCACCCGCGCGGCCCGCAACTTGGCCACCTCCATGAAGAAGTTCATACCAATGCCGAAAAAGAATGAAAGCCGGGGCGCGAAGTCGTCGATAGCGAGGCCACTGGATATCGCTGCGCGCACGTACTCGATGCCGTCGGCCAATGTGTAGGCGAGTTCCTGCACACAGGTAGCCCCGGCCTCCTGCATGTGGTAACCCGAGATCGAAATGGGATTGAAGCGCGGCATATGCTGTGCCGTATAGCCGATAATATCGGCGACGATGCGCATGGAGGCGTGCGGCGGATAGATATAGGTATTGCGGACCATAAACTCTTTGAGGATGTCATTTTGCAGGGTGCCAGCAAGCGCCGTGGGATCCGCGCCCTGCTCCTCGGCCGCCACCAGATACATTGCCAATACTGGCAGGACCGCGCCGTTCATGGTCATAGATACCGACATTTTTTCCAGCGGAATGTCTGCGAACAAAATCCTGACGTCCTCCACCGAGTCGATAGCGACCCCAGCTTTGCCCACATCACCCGCGACCCGTGGGTGATCTGAGTCATAACCGCGGTGGGTAGCCAGATCAAATGCTACCGACAGTCCGGTCTGGCCTGCGGCCAGATTCCGACGGTAGAAGGCGTTTGACTCCTCAGCAGTGGAATAGCCAGCATACTGACGCACAGTCCAGGGCCGGCCGGTGTACATTGTCGCTCGCGGCCCCCGCAAATAGGGCGGCAGACCGGGCAGTGAGCCCTGCTCTGCGAGAACTTCTAGGTCTGCGGCCGTATACAGCGGCTTGACCGCGATGCCTTCCGGGGTCTGCCAGACGAGATTGTCTAGCTCAACACCCTCAAGCTCGCTGGTAGCCAGCGCCCGCCACTGACTGAGATCGGGGGAATCGGAAGCCGTCATGCTTTGTGGCCACGCGCGTCAGGCGCGTGGATATCCGATCCGGGCGAGGGCCTCGGCAATTTCGTCGAGGATCGCCGGGTCGTCGATAGTGGCCGGCATCTGCCAGTCTTCTCCGTCCGCGATCTTGCGGACAGTGCCGCGCAGGATCTTGCCGGAACGAGTCTTGGGCAAGCGTCCGACTACCACTGCCTGTTTGAAAGCAGCCACTGGGCCGATACGCTCGCGCACCATCTGCACCACCTCCGCCACGACTTCCGCTTCGTCGCGCTCGCATCCGGCACTCAGCACCAGAAGCCCCAGCGGAGCCTGTCCTTTAAGCTCATCGGCAACACCGGTAACCGCACACTCGGCTACATCGGCGTGATCGGCCAACACCTCCTCCATAGCCCCTGTCGACAGCCGATGGCCAGCAACGTTGATGATGTCGTCGGTACGTGACATGACAAAGACATAGCCGTCCTCGTCTATGACCCCGGCGTCAGCCGTATTGTAGTAACCGGCAAACTCCGCCAGGTAAGAGTCGAAGTGGCGCTGGCGGGCATTCCACAAGGTAGGAAAAGTGCCGGGTGGCAGCGGCAACTTGACTGCCAGGGTGCCAATATTGCCGGGCGCTGCCTCATTGCCCGTCTCGTCAATAACCTTCAGGTCCCAACCCGGTACTGGCTTTGATGGCGAGCCTTCCTTCACAGGCAACTGCTCAATGCCGACACAGTTGGCAGCGATGGCCCAACCGGTCTCAGTCTGCCACCAATGATCGATGACCGGTACGCCGAGCTTTTGCTCGGCCCAGTGCAAGGTATCCGAGTCGGTACGCTCACCGGCGAGAAAAAGGCGCTTGAAACCGCTCATGTCGTAACGTTTGATGTGCTCTCCGCCTGGGTCTTCCTTCTTGATGGCGCGAAACGCAGTGGGTGCGGTAAACAGTGCGCTGACGTTGTTTTCGGCGATAACCCGCCAAAAGGCCCCTGGATCGGGGGTGCCCACGGGTTTGCCTTCGTAAAGCACCGTGGTGTTACCGGCGAAAAGTGGCGCATAGACGATGTAGGAATGACCGACCACCCAGCCGACGTCAGAGGCTGCCCAGAAGGTCTCGCCAGGATCGACTCCGTAGATGTTCTCCATGCTCCACTTAAGCGCCACCACGTGGCCGCCATTGTCCCGCACCACGCCTTTGGGCTGACCGGTGGTACCGGAGGTATAGAGAATGTAAAGTGGATCGGTTGCCGCTACCGCTACACAGCCATGCGGCTCGGCAGCAGCCATCACTTCCTGCCAGTCAAGGTCGCGGCCAGGCACCATCGCGGCACGGGCTTGCGGTCGCTGCAGAACAATACATACTTCCGGCTTGTGCGCGGCCATGCCAATAGCCTGATCCAACAAGGGCTTGTACTCGACCACCCGCCCCGGCTCGATCCCGCACGACGCGCTGACAATAGCGTACGGCGTGGCGTCGTCTATACGCACGGCCAGTTCACTGGCCGCAAAGCCGCCGAAAACTACTGAGTGGACGGCCCCCAGGCGGGCACAGGCAAGCATGGCGATTACCGTTTCCGGCACCATCGGCATATAGATGATGACCCGGTCGCCGCGGCTGACTCCTCGTACCGCCAGGGCCCCGGCAAAGCGCGCGACCTCATCGCGCAATTGGAGAAAGGTGTAACTGCGCCGGCTGTCAGTCACCGGGCTGTCGTATATCAGGGCTGCCTGCTCGGCCCGGCCCTGGTCGATATGCAGATCGAGAGCGTTGTAACAGGTATTGAGTTCACCGCCACTGAACCAGCGGTAAAACGGTGCGTCACTGTCATCAAATACTCGATCCCACTTGCGGGTCCAGTGCACCTGCTCGGCGGCAGCGGACCAAAAGCCCTCTGGGTCCGCCAGTGCCAGGTCGTACGCCGATTGGTATGTGTCAGCCATTACCGCTGTTCTCCTGACCCGTACCGCCGCCGGCAGCCGGGCTTACCGTCAGTTATTACTATTTCGCCGACAGCCTTCAATACAATGGCCGTTAAACCCTGGTCGTATATGCACAAATGTGCTACTGCTGTCGGCGCGCGACATTGTTTATGATACGGCTTTTGCAACCAGCCCACGATGTATCATTGTAACGCTTTGTAAGTTAATTTCCGCCATGGAGCCTCATATGGAAAACCAGAACATCATCATTGAGACTAGGGAGTCTGTTGGACTCGTCACATTGAACCGGCCGGAGGCGCTGAATGCGCTGTCCGACGGGTTGATGGACGAGCTGGCACAGGCGCTAGAGGGTTTCGAAGCCGATGACACTATCGGTGCCGTGGTCATCACCGGCAGTGCCAAGGCATTCGCCGCCGGTGCCGACATCAAGGGCATGCAGGATCGTTCCTACATGGACGTGTACCTCGGTAATTTTATAGGTCACAACTGGGAACGGGTCACATGGTGCCGCAAGCCGGTGATTGCCGCGGTCGCCGGTTACGCGCTGGGTGGCGGCTGTGAACTCGCCATGATGTGTGATTTCATCATTGCCGCCGACACTGCCCGTTTCGGCCAGCCCGAAATCAAGCTGGGTATCATTCCGGGTGCTGGCGGCACGCAGCGCCTGACCCGCCTGGTTGGTAAATCAAAAGCGATGGAAATGTGCTTGACCGGGCGGATGATGGATGCCGACGAGGCCGAGCGCTCGGGCCTGGTCAGTCGCGTGGTCCCGGCCGACAAACTGCTCGATGAAGCGCTCGCTGCAGCAGCGACCATTGCCGGCATGTCCCGGCCATCTGTCCTCATGGCCAAGAATGCGGTCAACCGCGCCTACGAAACCACCCTGAGCGAAGGTGTCAAGGCCGAGCGGGTAATGTTCCAGTCGCTGTTTGCCACCGAGGACCAGAAAGAAGGCATGGCTGCCTTTGCCGAGAAACGCCCAGCCAAGTGGCAGCACCGCTAAAACGAGCCCATGCAAGTCAACGGCACCGCATACCGTTCGATCTGGCTTGAGGACGAGGGCCGCTCGACTCGGATCATCGACCAGACGTTACTGCCGTTTCAGTTCCAAACGACCAGGCTAACTAGGGCTGGAGACGCGGTTGCCGCCATCGCCGACATGGTCGTGCGCGGCGCACCGCTAATTGGCGCTACCGCCGCCTGCGGCATGTTGCTGGCCGTGAACGAGGATACCGCTGACCAGCACCTCCGCTCAGCCGCCAACGCGTTACTGGCGGCGCGACCTACTGCGGTCAACCTGCGCTGGGCGCTCGAGCGAATGCTGCCCGCACTACTTAATGTGCCTGCCGCCGAACGCTTCGATACTGCACGGCGGTTGGCTCAACAGATCTGCGACGAAGACGTTGCCAATAACAGTGCGATCGGTGACCACGGCCTGCAGATTCTGCAGCAGATGGCAGCACGCTTCGAGCCGGACCGGCCACTCAACGTGCTCACCCACTGCAATGCTGGCTGGCTGGCGACGGTGGACTGGGGCACCGCACTGGCGCCCATTTTCAAGGCGCACAACGCTGGCACAGCGATACACGTTTGGGTAGACGAGACCCGGCCCCGCAACCAAGGCGCATCGTTGACTGCGTGGGAACTCAACGCCCATGGCGTACCACATACGGTCATTGCCGATAATGCCGGAGGCCATCTCATGCAACATGGCCAGGTGGACTTGTGCATCGTCGGCTCGGACCGGACCACCCGCTGCGGTGATGTCTGCAACAAGATTGGCACTTACCTCAAGGCGCTCGCAGCCGATGACAACGAGGTGCCGTTCTACGCTGCGTTGCCCTCGTCCACTATCGACTGGACCCTGTGCGAGGGAGTGAGCGAGATCCCTATCGAGGAACGCGCTGCTGAGGAGGTCACCCACATCACCGGTAGCGACGCCGACAACCGGTCGGTCCGCGTGCGGGTGACCCCGCAGGGCAGCCCCGCTGCCAACCCGGCTTTCGACGTTACCCCGCGGCGTTTCATTTCCGGCATCATCACCGAGAGAGGCGTGTGTGCGGCATCGGAGGCAGCGCTGTTGGCACTGTACCCGGAGCAAGTTGAACACTAACTTGGCGTCCGCAAAGCGGCAACCAGAATACCGACCCGGGGTCGACTGATATAATTGGTTTGCACGGGTTTAGCACCTATACCCGATCTGTCCGCTCACCGGCTGTAACGCTCCCGGATCAACTCGAAAAACGCCATCCCATGTATCGACGAAACCTGCTTCGCACATCATCGGCCGCAGCCTTTGCGCTGGTTTTCGGCCTGCTTTTCCTGGCGGCCCCGAGTGATGCCTACCAGGCGACTCGGACAGAGCTCTCCGCCTCCAGCGGACAACAACGCACCATCAAGTTGATTAACTACCTGGTCGAGCGCTACCACTACCGCAAAACCAAGCTGAACGACAAATTGTCATCGGTAATCCTGGACCGCTATATCCGCGCGCTAGATCCGAACCGCAGTTATTTCCTGGCCGATGACATCGAACAGTTCGAGGCCTTGCGCTACCGCCTGGACAACCTCCTGCTGACTAATCAGCTAGAGCCATTTTTCGCTCTGTTCAACATCTACCGATCACGGGTGCTGGAGCGGGTAGCCCAGGCCCGGACACTACTGCAACAGCGGTTTGATTTTTCTATCGACGAGAACTACCGATTCGACCGCAGTGAAGCGCCGTGGGCGGTAGACATAGTTGAACTCGACGACCTCTGGCGCCGGCGGGTGAAAAACGACTACCTCGGCCTGAAGATAGCTGGCCAGCAAGATGCCGAGATCGTCCGCACCCTGGACCAACGTTACCAGCAGGTCGGGCGGCGCACCGAACAGATATCTAGCGAAGACGTCTTTCAGACACTGGTCAATGCCTACGTATCGGCGATCGAACCTCACACAGGCTATTTTTCGCCGCGCGCGACCGAGAACTTCAAGATTCGCATGAGTCTGTCTCTGGAGGGTATCGGCGCGGTGCTGCAACGCAACAACGAATACACCCTGGTTCAGCGCATCGTTCCCGGCGGCGCGGCCGACCTCGAAGGCCGCCTGCAGGCCGGGGATCGAATCATCGGTGTAGCCCAAGACGACGACCCATTAGTCGACGTGATCGGCTGGCGGCTCGACGACGTGGTTGATCTGATCCGGGGTCCAAAAGGTACCACTGTGCGCCTGCAGATTCTTCCCGCCGAGGAAGGTATCGATGCCGACCGTCGTGTTATCGCTATCGTCCGTGACCGTATTAAGCTCGAGGAGCAAGCAGTCAAGCGGTCCCTCCTCAAGGTTCAAGATGGCGGCACCAACCACCGTATCGGTGTCATCGATATACCAACGTTTTACGTGGACTTCGATGCCCGGGCACGCGGCGACGCCGATTACCGGAGCACCACCCGGGACGTTCGCCAGTTGCTGGCAGAGTTGCGAGCCGAGGGCATTGACGGCCTGATCGTAGATCTGCGTGGTAACGGCGGTGGGGCATTGGCCGAAGCGACCAGCCTCACTGGTTTATTCATAGAAGCCGGGCCGATCGTACAGGTGCGCGATGCCCGCGGCCGCATACGCATCAATACCGATCCGGACGACGGCATCGCCTACGTCGGCCCGTTGGCGGTACTGATCAATCGTGACAGTGCCTCCGCTTCCGAAATTTTCGCCGGTGCTATCCAGGATTATGGCCGTGGTCTCATCGTCGGTGAGCCCACGTACGGCAAGGGCACTGTGCAGAATCTTATTGACCTCAACCGTTACTCCTCCGTGGACGATGAACCGCTGGGCCAGCTCAAGATGACCATTGCCCAGTTTTTCCGAGTCAACGGTGACAGCACCCAGCATCGTGGTGTAGTGCCCGATATCCTGCTGCCCACCGCGGCGCGCAGCCTGGAACATGGTGAACGGGCCCTCGATAATGCATTGCCTTGGACCCAGATCAAGCCAGCAAAATTTCTTACCTACACCGGTGCCGAAGTACAACTGAACATGGCTGAACTGCGTGCGTTACACCAAGCAAGGGCGAGCGCCGATCCGGGCTTTAAGTACCTGCTTGCCAGTAGCCGGTTCGAAGATATCGCAAACGATTCGACCGAGGTTTCGCTGCTCGAAGCCAACCGCAGCGCCGAACGCAAACAGCGTGAAGCAACACGCAGTCGCCTGCTCGACGACCTGCGCCAGGCGCAGGGCTTGTCTCCGGCAACCGATAATAACGAAACCAATAGCATCGCCGCCGACCTTATACTGCTCGAAACTGCCCAGATCCTATCGGATGCAGTTTTTGGCGAATACCGCGAACGCCTGGTAGTTCAGATCGACAACGGCTCGGTGCCTACACCAACCATAGAAGTGTCTGGCAGCGGCGAGCTTCAACAGTAACCGCCGCCAACTGCGAAGAGAAGAATTTCTGCCCATGGAATTTTCAGAATTCGGTCGTTTTTTCTCCGCCGACTCCGGTATTTTTCGCCTGATGGACGACATCGACGCTGCGCTGTCCAGTCCCGGGCAAATGCATTTGCTCGGTGGCGGCAACCCTGCCCACATTCCTGAAGTGCAAGAGGCTTTCCGCAACACCATGCACCGAATTCTGGCCGACGGCAAGCACTTTGAGCGCATGATCGGCAACTACGATGGTTGTCAGGGCAACACGGAGTTCATAGCGGCACTTGCGGACTTGCTACAGCGCAAATTCGGTTGGGATGTGGGTCCGGCCAACATCGCGGTGACCAACGGCAGCCAGAGTTCGTTCTTCGTTCTGTTCAACCTCTTCGCCGGGCGTTTTTCAGATGGTGGTTATCGTAAGGTATTGCTACCGCTGACTCCGGAGTACATCGGCTATGGTGGTGCCGGTTTGGGCCAGCAACTATTTACTGCCTTGCGCCCAGCCATTGAGTGCCGTAGCGACCACGAGTTTAAGTACCGCGTGGATTTCGAGGGCCTGGTGATCGGCCCGGAGGTCGGGGCATTGGCTATGTCGCGGCCAACCAACCCTACTGGAAACGTGCTGACCGACGAGGAAATCGCCCAACTGCGGGCACTGGCCGCTGCCAATGATCTACCCTTTATCCTCGATGCGGCCTACGGCAGCCCGTTTCCGAACATTGTCTTTGCAGAGGCGACGCCAACCTGGGACCAGAGCACTATCTTCTGCTTAAGTCTGTCAAAACTGGGCTTGCCGGGGCTGCGCACCGGCATCGTGGTGGCAAACGAGTCGGTAATTCGCGCAGTGGCCGGCTCCAATGCCATCCTGTCGCTGGCTCCCGGCAGCGCTGGGCCAGTACTCGTTACTGAGATGCTGCGTGACGGCAGTATGCTGCAGATATCTGACCGACTGATTCGCCCCTACTACGAGCGGCGAGCCAAGGAAGCAGTAGGATGGCTGGAGAGCGCACTTGGTGACTACCCCTGGCGCGTTCACACACCGGAAGGCGCAATATTTCTCTGGCTATGGTTCGAGGACCTGCCAATCAGCAGCGAGACCCTCTACCAGCGGCTCAAGCAGCGTGGTGTGCTGGTGATATCGGGTGAACATTTTTTTCCCGGACTGGAAGACGACTGGGAGCACCGCCACCAGTGCATCCGCATCTCCTATGGCCAAGATCCAGCCACGGTACAGGCCGGTATTGAAATCATTGCGGAAGAAATACGAGGCGCTTACGGTAGCGCGGCGGCAAAGATCGCTTAATAATCTACGCGCTCACCAGCGGGTGGCCGCAGCCGACTTAGCCTCCGTCGGCAATAAGTCAACCAGATCAGAATGAAAACCCCGGTCAACTGGTCGGCGCCGTGCTCGACCCAACTCTGTACCTCCTCCTGGGTGAACCATTGGCCGCTCTCCATCTCGGCCAGATCGGGCTCTAGCGGCTGGTCAGTAACGACGCGGTAGACCCAGCAGAACTCCATACCGGTGACTCGGGATGCTTCGAGCTTGAACAGGCGCTCGGGAATATCTGAAAGTTGCAGCCCTACCTCCTCGCGAACTTCACGCAGACAACAGGCATCATAGGTTTCACCGGCATCGACGTGCCCGGCTACCGAGGAATCCCACAACCCGGGGTGCTCGAACTTATGTAGACCACGCTGTTGTAGAAAAAGCCGCCCCAGGAAGTCGAATACCAGCACATGCACCGCCCGGTGGCACAACCCCAGTCGATGCACATCGTCACGGCGACGTTCACCCACTACCCGATCTCGCGCATCCACCACAGACAGAATCTCAGCATCCTCGGCGAGCCGACTGGACACTTTTCTAGACGCCAGTCTCGTCGACTCGGCCCGTTGCGTCCATCAGCGGTCGCTTGGCAACTCCCGGCCGTTGGCGCTGCTGCCAACTCGGGTCGATCCAGACAGGCGCGTGGACCGGTGCCAGCAACGGTCGTCCCCGAATCATGTCGGCTACTCTTTCCGCCAACATGATGGTCGGGGCATTAATGTTGCCGTTGGTAATCGAAGGAAAAACTGACGAGTCGACTACCCTCAGCGCCTCTATTCCGCGCACCTTGCAAACAGCATCCAACACTGCCCCGGAGTCGTCGTCGGCGCCCATTTTGCAGGTGCACGATGGATGGTAGGCGCTCTCGACATTTTGTCGTACCCAGGCATCGATGGCATCATCCCCAACGACACCGATACCGGGCTGAATCTCCTCACCACGGTAGTAATCCATGGCCGGCTGATTAAGGATCTCACGGGTCAAACGTATACACAAACGCCAATCGCGCTGGTCCAACTCGTGCGCGAGGTAATTAAACAGCACTGACGGGTGTGCTCCGGGATCACTGGAACGAATCTGTACCCGCCCCCGGCTGCGGGGCTTATTCGGCCCGACATGGACCTGGAAACCATGGCCAGCAAAAGCTGCCCGACCATCGTAACGCATGGCCCCGGGCAAAAAATGGTACTGGATGTCAGGCCATTCGACCCCACTGCGCGAACGGATGAAAGCACAAGACTCGAAGTGGTTGGTAGCACCGAGACCATTTTTAAACAACAGCCAGCGGGCGCCGATCAGTGCCTTGTGCCAGGGATTGAGCTTGCCGTTCAGGGTAATGGGCTGCTTACAACGGTACTGGAAATACACTTCCAGGTGGTCCTGTAAGTTCTGCCCCACTCCGGGCAGGTCGTGAACAACCTCAATGCCGGCCTTCGCGAGCACCTCGCCAGGACCAATGCCCGAACGCTGTAACAGCGCTGGGGAGCCGATACAGCCAGCCGAGACAAGTACTTCGCGCTGCGCGTAGACCTCGAAGCGGTGACCATCTTTCCAGTACTCAACCCCATGGGCCCGGTGCCCATCCAGCAAGACTCGACTGATCAGAGTGCCGCTCGCCACCCGCAGATTGCCGCGTGCCAATGCTGGCCGCAGGTAAGCATGCGCAGTCGAGGCGCGCCGGCCCTGGTCCACGGTCATGTGCATCTGCCCGAAACCTTCTTGCTGAGCGCCGTTGTAATCCTCTGTCACCGGATAGCCGGCCTCGTTACCGGCATCGATAAAGGCCTGGTATAAGGGGTTCAGCCGCATCTCGTTGCCGGCACAAACGCCGAGTGGCCCGCTACCGCCGCGGTAACTATTCTCTCCGCCTGTCCAGGTTTCGGTCTTGCGGAAATACGGCAGGCAGGCCGCGTAGTTCCAGCCGTCAGCCCCCGCCGCCTGCCACTGGTCGATATCGCGCGCATGGCCACGCACGTAGACCATGCCGTTGATTGCAGAAGAGCCGCCCAGCGCTAGGCCTCGCGGGCAATCCAGCACCCGCCCATCAAGGAAAGGCTCCGGCTCAGACTGGAAGCCCCAATTGAAGCGGCGGCTATTCATCGGCATCGACAACGCCGAGGGCATCTGCACGATAAGGCTGCGGTCACTGCCACCGGCCTCCAGCAGCACTACGCGTGTATCGGAATCCTCACTAAGGCGAGCTGCTAAAACACAGCCGGCGGAACCAGCGCCGACGATGACGTAGTCGGCATCACGCATGAGCAGGGACGACCCGTGCGGCGGCGTGTAAACTGTTATTGCTGACTCTATCCAAGGGCGGGGCTTCTTGTCGAAGTTCCCGCTAATCCTAACCGATAAGCCGAAGCGACACGAACATGCCTCTGTTGCACATAGCCGGTACCACAGCTCAGGTAGACCTTGTTGTCTTTGATAAGGATGGCACGCTCATCGATTTTCACCGAGTTTGGGGTCCGAGAATGATGCGCGCCGCGGTTGCGCTCGCCGCCGCCACGGGCGGCGGCTCCGAGCTCATCGGCCACCTCTGCTGGAGCGTGGGTTACGACCACGAGCAGGCACTGGTTCTGGATCAGGGGCCACTTGCTACCGCACCCCATGATCAACTTGAAAGTGTGGTAGTGACGGCACTATTCCAGTCCGGTCAGCCCTGGGACCAGGCCCGGGCGCTGGCGCGCGAATATCTTACCCCGCTGATGACGGCTGAACTCAGCGCGGCCGAGATCGCGCCCCGGGCAGACCTGCACCAGATCCTGGCGGCGCTCACCCACAGCGGAACCCGGCTGGCGATCGCTACCACTGACTGTCGCCGTGCCACTGAAAAACTGCTCGACCAACTGGAGATCGCCGGTTACTTTAATACGGTGTTGTGTGGTGACGACCCTGGCCCGGTCAAACCCGACCCGGCGGTGCTGACAACACTCGCCCGGCACCAGGATGTGAATCTGCGTCAGGTTATCATGGTGGGTGACAGCATCAGTGATCTTGCCATGGCTCACAGTGCCGGTGTCACCTCGATCGGGGTGCGCGGCGGAGTCGGCTCCGAGTGCGAGTTATCTGCCCACGCTGATATCCTGATCGACGACATCGGCGCGATCCGGCCGGCTGGTTAACTTTCGGTTCCAGTCATCCCCGAAGGATTCAGTCGGCGATTGGCCCCTCATCTAAGGTATACAGGTAGTCTTCTTGAGTAACACTTTCCACGGTACCGGGCCTGGCTCGGCGTACTCGGGCTATAGCGCTAGCCGCCGACTCGCCCGACAACACCAGCAATGCTGCCGCCACGGTACCAGTTCGCCCCAATCCAGCCGCGCAGTGCAACAAGATCCGCTGGCCCTGCTGCAGGCGCACCAGCAAGTCACCTTGCAGCCACTGCCTTGTCAGTGCCTGGTTTGCCGGGGCTGCCAGGTCCGGCACCGGCCAATGCTGCCAACAGAACTGCTCGCGCAACCGATCCGGTAGCGCCGGTACGCCCAGCAACGAGAACTCATAGGCTTCGACCAACGAAACCACGAGGTCGGGTTGCCAGCCGGAAATGGTGGCTAAATCCTCACTGAGAGCGCGGCTACGCACCCCACCGAGGCCATGTGCCACAGCGCGCCCGGGGCAACAACACATGCCAATCAGGCCACCACCGGAAACCGCTACTGCGTCTATGCCCAACGGTTCACCGAAGAGCTGCACCGGCACAGCCCCTACCACTGGCCCATATTAGCCATGGATAACCAGGGTTCACACGGTGCCAGTGGGTCGCCGCGCTGCAGCAACTCGACCGAAATGCCGTCGGGCGAGCGCACAAAGGCCATATGACCATCCCGGGGTGGGCGGAGGATATCGACCCCGCCGTCCGACAGTCGTTGGCACAGTGCGTAAATATCTGCCACTTCGTAAGCAAGGTGGCCGAAGTTACGACCCCCGGCATACGCCTCTGGTTCCCAGTTCCAGGTAAGCTCTAGTTGGGCCTTAAGATCTCCCGGTGCTGACAGAAACACTAGGGTAAAGCGCCCCTGCTCGTGGTCCTTGCGCCGAACTTCGACCAAGCCCAGTTTGTTGCAGTAAAAATCGAGCGATGCATCTAGGTCGTTGACCCTGACCATGGTATGCAGGTATTTCATCGTCGTTACCTCAGTCTTAGATCTCTGATGCGGACAGCCCCAAGGATGACCTCTTTCTTGCAGCACTTGCGGCCCCCGCAAGTGGGCTTGCCCGATGCACGCTGCCGCAGCCCGGACTAGCGGGTGACCACCAGGTCTTGCCGGTCGGTATGGCGTTCAAGTGCCAGTTGAATGAGCCGGTCGATAAGATCCGGGTAAACCAAACCGCTCGCCTGCCACAACTTGGGATACATGCTGATCGGGGTGAAGCCGGGCATGGTATTGATCTCGTTCAACAATACCTCGCCGCTAGCACGCACGAAAAAGTCCACCCGAGCAAGCCCGCTGCAATCGATTGCCCGAAACGCCCGTACTGACATCTCCCGTACCGTTTCCACGACCCCGGCAGAAAGATCAGCGGGGATAACGAGCCGCGAACGGTCATCGAGGTACTTGGTAGTGTAATCGTAGAATTCGGCGCCAGGTACGATCTCTCCCACTCCAGAAGCCTGCGGGTCCTCGTTGCCAAGCACCGCGCACTCGATCTCGTGGGCACTGTCCACCGACGCCTCCACCATCATTTTGACATCATAGGCAGAAGCCGTGGTTAACCCCTGACGCAACTGTTCCCGGTCATGGACCTTGGAGATGCCGATACTGGAACCGAGATTGACCGGCTTTACAAAGAGCGGATAGTCAAGTGCATCTTCAACAGCTGCCAACACCTTCATGGGATCGTCGCGCCAATCTACCCGGCGGATCACGGTGTAGGCTGTTTGCGGTAGACGGGCATTTGCGAAAACCGCCCGCGCAAGTTCTTTATCCATGCCAACCGCGGAGGCCGCCACGCCGGCGCCGACGTAGGCGACACCAGCCAACTCCAGCAGCCCCTGCATCGTGCCGTCTTCACCGTATGGCCCGTGCAGCAGTGGGAAGACCACGTCGAAACCGGTACCTGGAAGCGATTCACCGCTCTCGCCAACCAGTTCCCTGCCGCTTCGGGCAAGGCACACCCCCGGCAACTCCTCGCCAGTTACCGCTCCAGCAGCGAGCAGCCCCTGGTCAGGACCGTCGAGCAACCAACGGCCATCTCGAGTGATCCCGGCCAGAATCAGATCGTAACGGTCACGATCGATCGCCTCACAGACCGAACGGGCCGAGATCACCGAAACCTCGTGCTCAGCGGATTGTCCGCCAAACAGCAGCAACACCCGGGTCTTGTTCACATCAACACTCCTGCAGCAACAGCTGGCCCCCGGCGTACCCGCTCAGACCAGCGCCTCATCAGCGTGCTGCTCGATATAGTCTTTGACATACGCCGAAAAAACCGCCTGTGCGGCACGGGTGACCTCGCCGCCGCCCGGCGGGAATTCCAGACGCTCGCCACCGAGCAGGGTGAGGCTGGCGCAAGGCATAACTTCTCGCGTTGCACTGGTCACAAAACACTCACTGACATCCAGTAACTCGTTGGCGTGGACATCGGCCTCCTCGCTCTGGATACCGGCCCCTTTGAGCGCTCGGTGCACATGTTTCTTGGTGAGGCCCTTGAGATTGCCCGTGCCTGGCGTAACCAACCGGCCTTTAATGACGAACCATACATTGCTATTGGCCGCTTCGGTAACGAAGCCCTCGCGGTTCAGTATCACACAATCGTCAGCCCCACTCTGTCGGGCTTCAGTCAGTGCCATGATGTTATTGAGATAGTTTCCACCCTTGATGTTCGGATCAAGCGCGTTGACGGGATTTCGTCTCACCTGCGGTATAGCCATATCCATGCCGCGCTCGTAGAACGACGCTTTCCAACCAGGCAGTGCTTTTGCAATAATGACATAGCGGGTACGCAAGCCCGGATCTGGATACAGATCAACAGCACCTTCGCCACGGGTAACCTGGTATCGCACATAGGCATCGCTCTGCGCAGTGACGTTCGCTGCTACCGCCGTGCGGCGGATCTCTTCAAGCAATTCGACACGGTCCTGGCTGATCTCCATGTGGATAAGGCGGGCCGAATTCTCCAGGCGCTCGAAATGATCCTCAAGAAAAAGTGGAACGCCCTGGTACGTGCGGAACACTTCATACACCGAATCACCATACAGGAAGCCGCGATCCAGCACCGGTATCGCGGCTTCTGCAAGCGGGCAAATCACGCCATCGACATTTGCAGTTGGGGTAATCATGATTGATGGTATCGACGCTCTTTACTGGACGGGCATAAAACAGGGTAAATTTACTTTATCGGTTCGGAATCAAGTTGGTTAGCCATTCGCCGGTATCATACCCTCCCGACGAGCATTGCCAACCCTTTTTACTGTCCAGCGAGTAACCGGCGAAAACATTTTATTTTCAATGAGGCTACTGTACTGAATTTCCAATTGCGATCCATCGACCCGTCCTCGTCCAACTTCGATCAATCGATATGTCAACACTGCAATTGTTAAGGGACGGTCACCAGGGTCTCGCGCGGGCCGCCTGCCTGCTGGGTGGAGTAGTCTGGGGCGTTTACTGGATTCCACTCCGGGCAATCGATGCGGTCGGTATCTCCGGTGCCTGGGCGACTGCCGTCTTTCATATCGTCCCGGCGATGCTCCTGCTGCCGTTGGTCTGGCATCGGCGGGCCCAGTTGCAGACCGGTGGCGCCTCCCTACAGGCCGTCGGCGCCAGCCTGGGGCTCGCCATGATGCTCTATTCCACCGCGTTCCTTTATACCGATGTGGTCCATGCGGTACTCCTTTATTACCTGACGCCGATCTGGAGCACGCTGCTCGCACGCGCCTGGCTGAAGGAGCAAATCACCCGTGACCGGGTGGTCGGTATCGTGCTGGGCCTTTCGGGCATGCTGGTGATCTTGAATATTGAGCAAGGCTTTCCGTGGCCACGCAACATCGGCGACTGGATGGCGCTGGGCTCCGGGATCGTCTGGGCCATCGCCGCCAACCTGATGCGGCGTTATCCTGAACACAGTGTGCCAGAGGTAGCATCGATGTGGTTTCTCTGGTGCAGTGCCCTAGCCGTTATCGCCGCCTTATCCCTGCAGGGCACCACCGCATTGCCACCGCCGGGGATACTGGTTTCGATATTGCCCTGGTTACTGCCAATCGTCCTGCTGCTTGTGCTGCCGGGATACCTCGCTATTACTTGGGGCACACCACAACTCAACCCTGGAACCGTCGGTCTGCTATTCATGACCGAAATCAGCGTGGGCGCCGTCTCTGCAGCGCTGTTGACTGAGGAAGCTTTCGGCATTCGGGAAATAACGGGGATCGTGCTGATCAGCCTGGCAGGCCTGGCAGAGGTCTTACTGCCGGCGGCCCGACGCCTCGGCCGATCTGGTTCGGCCGACAACTAAGGTGTGCGGGCGCGGCCCAGGCTATACCAGATTACAGGAAACCTGCTATTTTTCTGCCTAGAGGTTCGGTTGGGTGAGCCATAATCGGGCTACTAAAAAAGCTGGCCATGGAACCGGGTGCTCCACTAGAGGAAGGCCTCGCTTTGCGAACTCCGAAGTCTGGAATCGTGTGACTTCGGTAAAGACACCTTTGCGCTCGATACGCCGTTGACGAGAACTGAACCAGTGTCTGTGACTTCAGATAAAACCCCCGAGGCGTTTGTGCCTCGGGGGTTTCGTTAATATGCCTGGCAGTGTCCTACTTTCACATGGGGAGACCCCACACTATCATCGGCGCTATGCGTTTTCACTTCTGAGTTCGAGATGGATTCAGGTGGTTCCCACACGCTATTGCCGCCAGGCAAACTGGCTGCCGGGACGTAATCCGTCCCGGCAAATTCGGCAGTGACATGGCAAATTCTGGGTATACCGCTTTTCAGTCTTCTTAGGGTTATATGATCAAGCGTAATACAGCGGACATAGGGCCAGCTCATGGTTGAGCCCGGTCTTGCCAGCATTCAAGCTGGGCAGCAAGATCCAAAAAGTCCTTCGCCACTACATCGTAATCACCCTGCGCCACGAGATCAGACTCCTGATTTGGGCCATGCTCAAAGGGGCGTTCGACAAACGCCGTTCGAAAGCCGCAATTGGCAGCCGCATACAGATCGTCATTATGGGCCGCAACCAACATGCACTGTTCGGGCATTAAGGACAATGCCTCAGCAGAGCCTAGATAAGCCCGTGGCTGAGGCTTATATGCCCGCGCAATTTCGGCGCCGAGGATCACATCCCAGGGAAGTCCAGCGCGTTTCGCCATGTTGGCAATCAGCGCAATGTTGCCATTCGATAACGTACCGATCAGGTAACGCTGCTTAAGCCGCTCGAGCCCTGAAACCACATCAGGCCAGGGATCGAGCCGATGCCACGCCCGGTTAAGCGCTGTCTTTTCGTCCTCGCTGAAGCAATCCAGCGACAAATCATCAAGGACCTGATCGAGATTCTGCCGATGCAGTTTATCCAGAGTGACGAAAGGCATCTCTCCGGAGCGCACCCGCGCCATGGCAGGCTGATACAGAGCCCGCCATTGATCCGCAAACGCCCGGGCATCAACGCTGATGCCATGACACCTAACGGCCTGATTGACCTCCCGGGTGATTGAAGAGCGCCAGTCAACCACGGTACCGAAAACATCGAAAAGCACAGCATGCAATGGTGCAATTGTCGATATCGGCATCGTCGTTGTTTCTACTGTGTGCTTGGTGTACCGTTACTGCGTTTGCTTCCAGCGACAGGATAGTTGCCTGATACTGTGTGTGGGCTGCGTACCGACACCACCAGCCTAGCCAAACAGAATTGTAATGTCCACAGATAAACCCGTAGGTGCGAATGCGTACAACGCGGCGATTGAGAAGATCAGGCCTGTGGTCGATGGGTTGTCGATCTTCTTAATCCGACCAGACGAGCCTATTACAGGACGCCTGCCTGGTTACTTTGTCAGTATTGGTCTTGTCGGCGACGCTAGCGATCAACTGATCCGTCGACCCTACTCTCTCATCGCAATCATTGCATCCCCCCCCACCGATCCTGAGTTACTCGAATTGTTGATCATTCGGGTGCCGGAAGGGGGTCTGACGCCACCCCTGTTCGAACAGAGTGCCGGTGATCGATTGTATGTTCGGCCAAAGATGCTTGGCACCTACCGAGTATAGGAAGGATAAACGCCCTTTTCACCCAAGTTCAACAGCCAATGACTGCTGTTGCATCGCCCGGCAACTGTGTAATACCTCCCCGAATCCGGCCGCTATGGAGGTAGGGGCGCTGAAATCCCGCCCCCTTCTTGCAACCATCGGCCCCCTCCCGCCATTCGGCACGCAGAATCCCTACCGCAGTGGTGTGAGCGCAGCATCCTGGATAAAGCGCCTGTGCTGGCGCATCAGTGTCCCCTTTGCTCTCAGCCCTTCAATCATCAGCGGGATTCCAGGCAACCGGGCCTTTTCCGAGGTGGTCACAGAGCTTCGAAATAACTGATTCGGTGTCGATGCTTGTGTTTGTCGCATCCTGAAGATGTAGCTTCGGATCAATTTGTTCGACGCCATCAAAGACC
>Ga0207986_1000353_pt1 | contig 22279 bp, 20 predicted proteins | sample ETNtaG_26_FD_185764 | JGI IMG/M metagenome (GOLD analysis project Ga0207986, IMG submission 185764) | Marine microbial and viral communities from oxygen minimum zone, Eastern Pacific Ocean - ETNP201302SV89 (SPAdes) (version 2) | ecosystem: Environmental > Aquatic > Marine > Oceanic ... | reverse complement strand
CTGTAAATCTTTAATCCGCAGTTAAAGTCGTGAATTTTAACACCTGTCATCAAACGAGTAATAAGATTGAAAAACTTCGATGGCCAGCGCTTTGTCCAAGGATCATGACGGGTTTTTTTCCACCCAGAAACAAGATCATAGCCCTCTTCTAATTTTGAAACGAGATTAGGTATTTCTGCTGGATCATCCTGCAAATCTGCATCCATTGTTACAACGTAATCTCCGGAAGAATATTTAAATCCTTCAGCCAAGGCAGCTGCTTTGCCATAATTACGATAAAATTGAATCACTTTTGTATGACCGTCAGTATTTGACAACTCATTAAGTAAGTCAATAGAGCCATCAGAACTTCCATCATCTACAAATACCAATTCATAATGATCATATCTTGACAATACATGTGTTAATTCACCATGTAATTCTCTAATGGATTCTACTTCATTATAAACGGGAATGATAATTGAAATTGATTTCATAATTGTGCGTGAGGTGTCGATTCAGGTATTTGTTTAATTAAATGAGGGTAAGCACTTCCAAAATCTCTTTCGTCAAATGTCATTTCAATCGATTGCTTTTCATTATCCATTATTATGTAAACAGCCTGCAGACCCGAACCATCACTTGAAAATCTAATATCAATTTCAGATTCAGTCATGGAATTATTTGTATCTACTTTGAGTAGATTAATAGGTTCTATTCCCCAAAATATGGATACCAGGTCCATCGGTTTTAATACTTCAAAAAAGGGGAATCGTAAATAAATACTTTCTGTAGAAAATCGTATATTTTGCATTATATCCCACGCTTCAACAGAATTGGGCCGCATAATCATCATCATGGTTTTCCTGCCTAACACATCTTTAAAGTGGATAAATACATCCTCACCTAAACATGTATAGTCGAAATATAATCTGCCTCTAACGGGTCCTGATGAGACTAATGTTCCTTTCCCACGGCAAACAGAATATTTTTCCATCCATTGTCCCAAATCAATAGTCGGGGAAATAGACTGATCAGTAGATGCACAATTATTGAAGATGAGCATACTAACTAGTCCGATGGGAATTAGCTTAATCTGGAAATGCTTTATTCTTGAGTATGTCATTATTGCTGTCAAATTTATAGGCTTTACGATAGAATTGTAACGCGTCTTCTTTACGATTCGAATGCATAAATACATCTCCCAAATGCTCAAGAACCACAGCATTATCTTCTTCTAATTCGATTGAATGCTGAATATAATTCAAGGCATCATCTACTTTTCCAAGTTTAAATAAAATCCAACCGTGGGTATCTAAATAAGCTGCATTTTTAGGAGCAAGTGTAATGGCTTTTATTGAAATTTGCAGAGCAAAATCCAATCGTTCATTTCTTTCGACTAAACTGTAAGCATAATTATTATATGCCTGAGCATCTGTACTGTCACTGTTGATTAGCTCTTCATAAAGTGCATCAGATTCGGTCCATGATTTCATTGAATCATTAATAATAGCCAAGATATGAAGAATATTTCTTGATTTGGGAGATATCTTTAAAGCACGGTTCAAATACACAACCGCCTCTTCATTCTTCTTCTGCTGATAATAGGCATTACCTAAGAGATATTGAATTCCATATTCTTGATCGAACGAATCAGCTACTTCTAATAAAATTTCAACCGCTTCCTGATACTGATCTTTATTCATAGCTGCTAAAGCGCTATTTATATAACCTCTAGGATCGTTATTATCCAATTTTATGAGCTTATTGGCATAAACGTGTCCTGAATCAGGTTGATTCAGTTCAAGATATACTGTGGCAATAAAATGCAAAACATTTCCGTCCTGATCGTCAATTTTATAGGCTTGTTTAAAAAAATTCAGTGATTGATTCAATTGCTTCTTTTGATAAAAAATAATTCCAGATTGGAACAGCCTGTCTTTGCTATATCCTTCAATATCCATAATCTTTTTGATGATTTCTGCCGCTTCATCATAGCGTTCATCCATAATGATCAAATCAGCATAGGCAGATAAATACTCTACATTACGACCATCAATTTTTACCAAGCGTGTATATATGTCTCTGGCTGTTTGCAATTTATTCGCTCGTAAAGCTAACTCGGCTGCTTTTTCCAATGCGTTTATCATTGCTTTATCAATTTCATAAGCCTCACGGAAGAGTTTGATAGACTTGTCCCATTGCAGCCGTGCTGCAGCTAATTCAGCTTGAGCTAACACATGTTCTGCCTGTTGAGGCTCTATACCTCGAAGAACATTAAACTGTTCATCAGCTTGATCATATTGGTGGCGGATGATATATTGTTCAGCAAGCATTTTTCTGGCATCAATATCATATTCGTTTAATGATATAGCCATTTTTAAATTTTCTTCAGCTCGCTCTATTTTGCCGAGTTTCCAATACGATTCCGCTAAAGATATATGGATGCTGCCGGCTGTGGGATCAAGCCTGAGTGCATCTTGCAATTCAATAATCGCCATTGGGTAATTATTTTGACTTATATACAATTGTGCATCCATAAAATGTTTTAAAGCTTCAGGGTTTGGCTCTTGATTTTTTTCAACAATTTTTGATGCAGATTGATCAATGCTTGGCTCTGGCAATTGCGAACAACTAGCCATAAGTATGAATAAAATAACGGAAAAATTTCTGGATTTAATAATCATTATTGTTGGATTAAAAATCAAATATTGGAATTTGATTCATTTGTTATCGATTCATTTTCAGAAAATTCAGCAACAAGATTTCCTCCATTTGCTTTGGCTGAATACATGGCTTCATCGGCTTTGGCTATTAATTCTTTCAAGTTATCTGTATGTCTTGGAAATTCAGATAAACCACAGCTGATCGTCATGCGTACATCGATATTATTCATCGCAAACGGAAAATCTGCAATTCCTTCTATGATTCTTTGGGCGACAGGAACGATTTTTTCAATATTTGTGTTGATAAGTAAAATACTGTATTCCTCGCCTCCATAACGCCCAACAACATCAATGTTCCTGACCTTTTCCTTAATTATGTTAGCTACTTCACGTATGACGTAATCCCCATATAAATGTCCGTAGGAATCATTGATGCGTTTAAATTTATCCAGATCTAAAATTGCAAAAACAATATTGTGTTGATATCGGTTTGCTCGGTTGATTTCTTCCATAAATCTGTTTATAAATGCTTTATGATTTAAAAGTCCTGTTAAACCGTCGTGCATAGCATTTTCATGCATTTTCCAGTATTGCTGCTGCCAGGAAACAATTGAGCCGAATGTTAATGCGAGTAACTCCAACACATTTTTATCAGAATCACTAAAACGAGTTGAAGTCTGTTTTTCGATGGTTATACTATATTGTACACTGTCATGGACAATTACAGGAACAGTCAAAATTGATTTGAAATCATGATTCTCCAAATCGCCTTCTTCAAAGCGGCCACTTTCATAAAATTCTTCATTCATATCACTTGACTCAACTGTTTCATGTGCGCGAAATCCTCGACCGTGAATACTACGTTTTATAGAATATATTTTTTCCGGATCAACATCACCACTGTATCCGTCTTCCAAAACAACTTTATAGTGTTCTCCGTCCGATTGTTTAACTGAAACCGTCAATTTATCATAATTAAAAAAAGTTCGACAGAGATCACGAACCTTTTCATATAGTCCTTTTACTTCGGATTGTATATCCATTGAGTTTAATAAATTAGCAATTTGATAATGAAAATAATTATCCAGTGATAATTTTTCAATATTATCAAGTTTTACCATACTTAAGGAAACAAACCGTCCTAAACTTGTGAGCAAATTTCGGTCTCGTTCCTGTATCGTAGAAAAATGATCCGTCTGTACTAAAATACATCCAATAGGTGCATTTTTATATAGTACTCTCGCACCCAATACACATTCACTTCCTCGCCAAGATTCTTCTTCAAATAATCCATCCCAAGACTCACGAACATCCGTTTGCTGGAAAAGAACGGCCTTTTCTTGTAACAGTACGGTTTGTATAACTTCATTATCTGTTGGAATTGATCTCTTAAATCCTTCTTTTGTTGCAGATTGGATTTTCATTTGACTTCCGCTGCCATCGAGCATATAGAACGAAGCTTTATATTTATCATTAATAGCCATAACCACACTAAATACCATTTGTAATAACTGTTCGTATTGATCATGCATATTTTCACGAATATCTAATCCGCGGTTGATAGATGAACTTTTTTCTTCTTTTTTTTCTTTTTCCGGTTCATATATATCATTATCTGATGTGGAAAATTGATATAAAATAACGATCAATAAACCGAAAACGATATAACGCAGAATGGTGTATAAATCGCCTTGTGGATCAGGATAAACAAATAGTATAAAACACACAAATGCCAAGATGGCTGCGGTTGCTAATCTGTTTACGTTCATCTGAAAATAAAATCCTCGCTGTCAGAAACTACATCTTCAGCGAGGATATCTGGAAGGTCTTTAAGGTACTGTTACAAAATAGCCTATACATCTTGACTTGCTCATTTGCTTATTTTTTTGTCATAAAAATATTAAATAAGCTGTGGTTATTTGCAACTTTTATTCCTTGAAAATAAACAAAATACTTTCGTCAATTTTATATACGTTATTTCGCAACAATTTCTAAGTGGGGAAATGACTTTAAGGTCGCCTGTCTCCAACTAATTGAATTCTATCCTTAAAATCAGTTGTGTTAGGCATGTCTTCATCAACATGTGTAGAATCATCTTCATTTTCAGCAAGTAATTCATCATTCGGTTGAGTTGGAAGAACGGGTAAATCATCGACCTGTTGTTCAGCCATTGTGGGAGTAAATGTAGCTTGATTAGTCGCTTCCGGGATGAATTCTAATCCCAGTAAAACAACTGCAACAACCACAACTGCGGATAAACTGGCCATTAATGGTGTATAACCAGCAAATGATCGGGTTGTTTTAACAACGGATTGAGTTTCTTTTTCTGCTGCAATGCGTTTGTTTAGATTTTTCATGAAATCAGTTGAAGTTGAAACTTCAGGCATTGATTTCATGGAAGCTATGACTTGCTTAACAGAGTCTAACTGTTGCATGGCTTCGGGGTTTTCATCCAGGTAAGTTTCAAAATCCTTACGCTGGATCATTGAAAGTTTATTTTCTATAAAGTCGGATATTAAATCCTCAAACTGATAACGGTCCATCTATATGATTGTCCTTTTGTTTATCTATATTCCTTAAGTGCTTGTTGTAATTGTAGTCTTGCACGATTTATTCTCGATTTCACTGTTCCCAGTGGAACGTCGACGATTTTACTAATCTCTTCATAAGAAAGTTCCTGAATATCTCGAAGAATTACGACCGTTCTGAAATGGAGTGGTAATTCCTGAATAGCTTTTTGAATTTGTTTTTCAGCAAAATGACCTTGAGCGGTTTCACCCGTTTCGGGTTCAACCGATGGAAGTTGATATTCACGTTCTTCTGTTCCCATATGACTCAAGTGAGTCACTTTATGACGTTTTTTTCTGCGTAATTCGGTTTTGGCGAGGTTGCCTGCAATCGTATAAATCCATGTAGAAAATTTGGCAATATTGCGGTAGAAATGACGATGCGTGTACAGTTTCATAAGAGTATCTTGAACGATATCCTCTGCTTTTTCCATATCGTTAACAAAACGAAAAATAAAGGACATTAATCGGTTTCTGTAGCGATTGACCAATTCCACATACGCCTGCTCATCCCCATCCTGAAAACGGGCAATGAGTTCTTCATCCGTATAACGAAATTCCTCAGGCATGCTCAATGATGGCATTGAAGAGGAATCGGGTAAGGAGTGATTCATCATTTTCACTGGTTGTTTTTATACATCTGTCAATGTCGCCCAACAGGGCAAGACCACTCTCGATTTCATGTTTTGTATACTTTTTCGCATGTTCAGGTAGTTTATTCTTAACTCCGTTGGTTAGTGGGATATAACCTCTGAACGATTGAGAAGTTCCATTATTCAACCGTATAAACAGCATTTCCTGAAAAAGCGCTGTCAGGCTGGGGAGCAAGGATATCATATCATTTCTGGAAATATAATCATTACCCGTCACTAATGCTTTTGCAAGATCTTTTCGCCCCACTGCGTTCAAGAATTCCCATTTTTGATATTCGCGATTCCAGCCGCTGAATTTTTGAACAAATTCTGGAGTCAGTAAATCTTCATCTCCTAAACCTAAACATATTTTTTCTACTTGATTCGCTATATGGTAAACAGAATCTCCAGCCATATCCAGTACTGTTTGCACAACACTGGGTGGAGCTTCAATATTATGATCTTCAAAAAATTGTTTTGTCCAAGAACGCAATTGATTATCAAACGGTTTACGTACATCAACAGGTTTTAATTTTTTCTCCAATTCTTTTGATATTTTTAGTGATGTATAAAAATCATCCATAATAATGACAAGGAAATGATTTGGTGTGGGATTCGAACAAAATTGTATTAATTCATTTTGAGCTTTTCCCTTGATCTGTTGCGGATTGCGTAAAATAAAATATTTTTGACTGCTGAAAAGATCTGCTTGATTTATTCTATCCAATATTTCCTGCGAACTCAGATCATCGGGCATTAATAATTCTCGATGTGAAGTATCATCTCCAAAAATACTTATTTCCAATTTTTTAATAAAATATTCCTGAAGGAAATAATCATCACCCTTTAAAAAGTATATTTGATTTAACTCTCCTTTATTCAGTTTATTAAAAATCTCTTTTAAGGATTGCTCTTTCATTTTTTCTTATCCAACAAACTAAAGATTATTACAGCTAAAAATGCCAGTACAAAGCTGACTAACCTCTCAGATACTGCAGAATGTAAAACATCAACATTTGCCCATATGATTGTTGTAAAAAATCCAGTCAAAAGTCCGGCAATAATTCCATTCCGTGTTGTTTTCTGCCACCATAATGTCAACACCAATGCAGGACCAAAGGCAGAGCCTAAACCACTCCATGCATAGCTAACAACACCAAAAATGTTTTTCCCCTGAATTTCCGATATTAGTGCTATTATGTAAGCAAAAAGGCCTAAAATAATAATCGTAATCCTGCTCAAGGTAACCAGTTTTTTACTAGTCATTTCCTTGCCGAGATATTGATGAATAAAATCCTCTGTAATAGCTGAAGTGGACACCAGCAACTGTGAATCAGCAGTAGACATCATGGCCGCCACTGCACCAGAAATAAATAATCCTGCAACAATTGCAGGCAGCAACTCTTGAGCCAGCAACGGCATAGCTTGTTCCACGTCGATGTGCGTAAAATAATCTGGACCAAAATAATTCAATGCTACCAAACCTATTAAAAATGCACCTGTAATTCCCGGGATTGCCCAGAGGATAGCAATCGTTCTTGCTTGTTTTACATCTGATGGTTTTTTTATGGCCATGTAACGAATGAGAAGGTGCGGTTGCCCCAAATATCCCAATCCCCAGCTTAATCCGCCTAAAACCACGGCCAAAGCGGCAAACCCTTCTTTACCCATAGTAAAGGATGAATGAGTAGGTCCCGCTTGGGATAAGCTTTCAGCGAATGACATCTGCGAACTTTGCAAATCAATAAAACCGGCAATGGGTAAAATGATTAATGTTCCAATCATCAAAATCCCTTGGAGCAGATCTGTCCAAGCAACAGCGAAAAACCCACCCATGAGCGTATACGATACTATAACGGCTGCACCAATGGTAATACCGGTTACTGCATCAAAATCAAACAATGTTTTCAACACTTTCCCTGATGCATGGAATTGAGCTGAAACATAAAATGCAAAAAAGAAAGCTATAATCAATGCGGAAAAAAGGCGAATAATGTTGGAATTATCCTTGAATCGACGGTGTAGATATTCCGGAATAGTTAAAGCGTGGTATTTTTCAGTTTCGATACGAAGTTTTTCAGCAATCAAAAACCAAGAAGCAATTATACCAATCGTAATTCCAACCACAGTCCATACTTCTCCCAAACCCACTGCTATTGCAGCACCGGGGAGAGCCAATAGTAACCAGGCAGATTCGCCGGAAGCCCGCTCAGAGAATGCCGTTACCCAAGGACCTAATTTCCTACCCGCGAGAAGATAGTCTTCCTGTGTTTTATTCAGTTTAAACGTCCATATTCCCACAATAATGAGGAAAATGAGATAGAGAACAAAAATGAAACCGATCATGTCTTTTTTAAATGCTTAATGTTAATATTCCGATTACCATACAATAAAGTCCGAACCAATGAAATTGTCCCTTTGATATCAATTTTAATAACCATGTAAGGGCAGCCCAACCCACAAGGAAAGAACTAAAGAATGCTGCAATAATCGTCCCGCTTGAAAGACTGGAAACGAGTGCAGGATCAATATCAATTGCCGTTAATAAGCCCGCCCCTGCAATGGCTGGAATAGCTAGTAAAAATGAAAATTTTGCTGCTTTTTCCGGAGAAATACCCAACAGCATGGCAACTCCAATTGTTGCTCCTGACCTGGAAATTCCGGGTATAATAGCAATTGCCTGTGCACAACCAATCAAAAATCCATTTTTCAGATTAATATTCGATTGCTGATTAACAAACCATTTTGTCATCACTAACCAAATTCCCGTTAGAATCAAACTGAATGAAACAGCCAAGGGATTTTCAAACAATTGGCTAATTTTATCTTTCATACTTAAACCAATCAATACAGCTGGAATAGTTCCAATAACGAGTGCTGACAGCATTATTTTACTCTCTGCCGATTTTATAGATTGAATCAGTTTCAGTATTTCTGTCCTAAAAACAACCAAAACACTGCAAAGCGTTCCTAAATGGACCAGGACTTCAAAGAAATTCCCCGGTAGAGATAAACCCAAAAAGTGTTGTCCTAATACAAGATGGCCGGAACTGCTGACAGGTAAAAATTCTGTCATCCCTTGCAAAGAACCAAGGATTAATGCATCAATTATATCCATAATAAGCTTATAATTTAGAGGGAACTAACTGGAATTAAAAGGCTACACCCAACCACATACCGCAATCATTCTACCGGCTTGTTTTCCATCCCTGCGATACGAATAGTATTTTTTTGGCTGACAACAGGTACATTCATCGAGATCAATTATATTTTCATTTTTAATTCCGACATTCATTAATTGCTTTTTCACAACACCCTGTAAATCCAAAAATGATCTGTCGCCACTTCCCTGAACCAAATAATCATTCGAAAATTCGTCTGCCACTTCAGGACCAATTTCAAAACAGCATTGTTTTATTGATGGTCCAATTAACACCATTATATTGTTTTGACTTTCATTATGAATCTTGATTTCATGAATGGTTTTAGAAACAATTCCTTTAGCTGTCCCTTTCCAACCGGCGTGGACTAAACCAACCATTTTTGAATTTTTATCTAGAATAAATAATGGAATGCAATCTGCCACTTGGATTGATAATACAACATTTTCTGAATTAGAAATTATTGCATCGGTATCAGCTAATTCCCCTGGAGATTTGCAATATTGAACTCGATGACCATGAACCTGTTTTGGAACAACTAAATTTTCACTATTTAATCCAATTATTTCAGCAAGTTGTTTCCTGTCTTCTTCACTAGAAAATGTAGAGAATCCTAGGGAAAATCCTGCCCGAAATTTTTCTTGAGAGAAATATGGACTTATATCAAGGTATGATTTACTGGTAACTGGCAATGAATTAGGGGCGCTGCTGTACGTGAAACTGGACTGTATCTGCACCAAAAGTGCCGAATGGAATAAAAGATCTATTTTCACATTTGAGTATATGCATGGTTGAATTGGTATGGTTGTCAGGTGAAAAAGCAATGTCATAAACCATTCCATCGAACTCTGTTTGTTCTAATTTGGTGATAAATTCAGTTCTGTTTGTTATTCCGGAATTGCAAATGGTTGTTATAAAACCACTCATGTCATAGCCAATTAAATAATCATCATTTTTATTTTGGTTAGGAGAATCATCCTCGCTAAAAGCATTCTTTTGGGACAGGATAGTCATTCCTTCTAAATGGGGACCCACATTATCCCGCACTAAAATATCCGGTTGATTCCATGCCAAATTTCCCACAAGTTTTGTATTTAGATTATACATAGGCAATTGCGTTCCGATATATTTTAAATGATCTGGGTGAATGGGAATATAAAGTGCTTGAATTGTTGACAGGACTACTTTGGAAGAATCTTTTATTTTTTCTTCATTTTTCTCTTCTGTTAATTCAAAGTAGTCGTCAGTATTCACATCAAACAATGCATCAAGGCTGTCGAAGGACATTCCCAGAAATTCATCGTAGGGATTGTCAGGCGGAATAAGGTTAAACGCAATTTGCCGTAGTGATTGAAACTGCTTTTTCAAATTTTCAGGTTTTCCTGTATATCTTTCCACAGCTATAACCGTTTTATTTAAAGCATCCATTTCTTTCAGGAATTCATCTAAAATAGCATTGCCGAATTCATCAGAAGATATAATGGCTGCTACACTATCTTTATCCAAATATTCACCTATCCAGCGTGCTGCCATGCGCCCTTGAGCCGTCCAGTCTGATTGCAATTGAAATACATGATCGCTTAAGCCTGTGAAAGACATTGCTCCGCCTCCGGGTACAATTAATGGTATGGAACTATTTTGTAGCGAATTGACAGCAGCCAAAGATTTATGGTCATCCAATGATGCAATAATGCCCAACAACTGCCTGTTTTTTGCCAAACGTTGGATTGCTTTGACTGTTTCCAGTGGATCACTTTGATTATCTTCAATTTGATAGGCAATTTTAACCTGTTGACCAGGACGCCTTGTTGATTGATGAAGACCTTTTAAAAATGATTTTCCCGATTGTGCGTTTTTTCCAGTAAGAGCAATAACAACACCAAATGTGAATGTTTCCATCGGCGGGTGATATGAAGCTAAAAGTAGTGTTTCATACAATTCGAAATAAGCTTCCGGAATGAGTGCCGGATCAATCTTACTTAAAGAATATGCACATTCATCGGGGTTGCCTTTTTGCAAATGGGTAAATGACATCGCCAGATTTAATACAGCTTCATTATCTCCCACGGCTATCAGTTTTTGTTCAGCAATCGTTCTATGTGAAATACCAATTTGAATGGCTGAAATTAATCGTGCGTCAATTTTTTCATTTGCTGACGCATCCGTTAATTGCCGGGAATGCATATACATCCTGAAGGCACCATCCATATCTCCTTCGGTAATAAAAATATCGCCTAAAACCATGAACGTTTCTGAAATATACTCATGCTGACCATGTTGAGTAAGGATGGTTTTTCCCAGTGCTTTTGCTTCTTCAAGCTGATCTAAAGCTAAACTGGTTTTCATAGCCAAGAGATTAACGGGCAGTTCGTATTCCCCGGCAGATTTTTTCAAAATACGCTGCAGAATATTGTCCGCTGTGGCGTAGCGGCCTTCATCATAATGATCCAGGGCTTTATCAAACTGTTCAGCAATAATACGCTGCTGGAGCCAGTTTTGGCTGAAACCAACACTATTCAGAGTAAATAAGAAAAGAAATAATATGGATTTATGGATCACTCTACTGTAAAGAATTGACTATTGTAGGGTGGAACAGATGGAAACCTTTCCTCTGTTTTGATTATATAATTACTACTCATCAATTCTTTCCTTCTAAATATTCAAAACCTATCTCAAAAGACAGAGAAAATTTACATCAAGAGATAGACAAACTTCATCAATTAGGTTGGGGATATACAAAGATTCATACTCATTTAAGAAAGAATGGTTTCAATATTGGAAAAAGTAGAACTACAGTAGATAAAATCTTAAAGAAGATGAAGAAAAAGGATGAGTTTTTATCTCAACCGATTTTAGATGGTATTGGGAGTTTTAGGGTTGAGATGAAAAAGGTTTAATCACAATCACTCGTATCCTGTTCTCCCACATTATCTTCAATACAAGATGGATATGGGGGACAGAGTTGGTTGTTGGAAATGTTGAAATAACCAGAATTACTCCAATTCATATTCAAATCACATATACTCTCTGGTATTAAACCTGTGAGTTGATTATAGTATAAATACAAATAAGTCAGATTGGTCAGATTACCTATCTCAGGTGGGATGGAACCTGTGAGTTGATTATTGAATAACCTCAAATCAATCAGATTGGTCAGATTACCTATCTCGGGTGGAATAGAACCTGTGAGTTGATTATTGTATATAGTCAAATTAGTCAGATTCGTCAGATTACCTATCTCCGATGGGATGGAACCTGTAAGTTCATTATCATCTAAATACAAATACCTCAGATTGGTCAGATTACCTATCTCTGGGGGGATGGAACCTGTGAGTTGATTACTACCTAAATACAAACGAGTCAGATTAGTCAGATTACCTATCTCCGATGGAATGGAACCTGTGAGTTCATTATTGTATAAAGTCAAAATAGTCAGATTGGTCAAATTACCTATCTCTGGTGGAATAGAACCTGTGAGTTGATTATTGTGTAATTGTAACCAAGTCAGATTGGTCAGATTACCTATCTCTGTTGGAATAGAACCTGTGAGTTGATTATTGTATATAGTCAAATTAGTCAGATTCGTCAGATTACCTATCTCCGATGGGATGGAACCTGTGAGTTGATTATTGTGTAATTGTAACCAAGTCAGATTGGTCAGATCACCTATCTCTGGTGGAATGGAACCTGTGAGTTGATTATTGTATATAGTCAAATTAGTCAGATTGGTCAGATTATCTATCTCTAGTGGGATAGAACCTGTGAGTTGATTACTACCTAAATACAAACGAGTCAGATTGGTCAGATTACCAATCTCTGAAGGAATTTCTCCTGTAAGTTGATTAGACTCTAAAATCAAATAAGTCAAATTAGTTAGATTACCTATCTCTGGGGGGATGGGACCTGTGAGTTGATTATCATCTAATCTCAAATAAGTCAGATTGGTCAGATTACCTATCTCTGGGGGTATCACTCCTGTGAGTCCACTATATGGTAAATACAAAGTATCAGTATCTTCTACTGAATAAACTTCTCCCCACAAAGTTACTTCAGTTGGTGTGTCATCCACTTCTTCCTTAGGGTCATCACAACCCCAATAAATCAGAAATAATAAAGATAATAATGGATAGAGTTTTTTCATCTCACATCCAATTTACAAAATATTATTATATGAAAAACAAAACCCCACAGACGTGGGATTTAATACAGAATAATAGGGTAAAATGATTCATTTTTACCCCAAAATCTCTAACTTGTAGTGTTTTTCTGTAACTTGTATAGTTAGAAAAAAGAAGGGGTTTATAGACGGTAACTTATACTTCTATCTTGTAGTGTCAACCCCAAAACCTTGATTTATTCCACAGTCACTGATTTTGCTAAGTTCCTTGGCATATCTACATCACAGCCACGCAAAACGCCTAAATGATAAGCTAATAATTGCAATGGAATTGATGCTAAAATGGGGAAAACACGGGAATGGCAACGTGGAATCTCAATGATATGTTCAGATAATTTTTCTAGATCCTTTGAGCGTTTATCTGTTACAATAATGATCCGGCCTTTGCGTGCATAGACTTCTTCAATATTCGATAATACTTTTTTATATGTTAGATCGTGGGGAACAATGAACACCACAGGCATATTGTCATCGATCAATGCTATAGGCCCATGTTTCATTTCCGCTGCAGGATATCCTTCTGCATGAATGTATGAGATTTCTTTTAATTTAAGCGCACCTTCCAATGCTACCGGAAAATTCACGCCACGCCCTAAATAAAGAAAATTGTCTACTCCTACATATTCAGCAGCGATATTTTTGATCTTTTCATTATCTTTAAGGATCGATTCTACATCTTTGCCAACATTTATCATTCCGCGCGCCAGTTTTACGCCATACTGTTTGGACATTCCTTTTTTACGTCCCAACAAAAGTGCTAACATGGCTATTACAGTAACTTGTGCTGTGAATGCCTTGGTGGATGCAACACCAATTTCCGGGCCGGCATGGGTATATACACCGCAGTCAGTATTGCGGGCGATGGAACTGCCAACCACATTGCAAATTCCTAATGTTAATGCGCCCTTCTCACGGGCTTTTTTTAACGCTGCCAAAGTATCTGCTGTTTCACCGGATTGACTAATCGCAATGACAAATGTATCATTATCAATAATGGTCTGGCGATAACGGAATTCTGAAGCATATTCTACATGCACAGGTATCCCTGCAAATTCTTCCAACAAATATTTGCCAATGATCCCAGCATGCCATGATGTTCCACAGGCAGTGATATAAAACCTGCTGGCTTTTTCAATTCGCGGCATATAATCTGACAAACCGCCCAAGAAAGCATTTCCTTCCTCCACCAGCAGTCTGCCGCGCATTGTATCCGTAATTGTATTTATCTGGTCATAGATCTCTTTAAGCATAAAATGGGGGAAATTACCTTTTTCGATTGCTTCCAGATCGTGTTCAATGATGGAAATATCTTTGGTGACCACTTTTTTATCTTTTATTTGTGAAATTGTATAACCGTCATTTTGTAATACAACCATTTCACCTTCATCCAGATACACAACACCACGGGTATGTTCTACGATAGGCGACGCATCACTGGCAATAAAATATTCACCTTCACCCACGCCCAATACCAATGGGCTTCCATATCGAGCAGCAACCATTATATCAGGTTCATCTTTACAAATGGCTACAATACCGTAAGCACCCACGATTTCCTGAAGTGCCGCTTGTACTGCTTCCGGAAAAGAAAGACCGTCATTATAATAAATTTTTGATATCAATTGAACCAGAACTTCGGAATCTGTTTCACTCTGAAACGTGACCCCCTCTTTTTCTAAAACCTGTTTAATGACATTATAATTTTCAATAATTCCATTGTGGATCAATGCAATATTTCCTGTCTGATCCAAATGGGGATGAGCGTTCACATCATTGGGTTCGCCGTGAGTTGCCCAGCGCGTATGAGCTATTCCAACTGTACCATTTAATACATGGTCATCTACTTCAGATTCAAGAACAGACACTTTTCCGGCTTTTTTCAACCAATGTAATTGATCATCGCCGATAACAGCCAAACCGGCTGAATCGTAGCCTCTATATTCAAGGCGTTTTAGCCCATTGATTAAAATGGGTACAGAATCTCTATTTCCAAAATATCCAACTATTCCGCACATTATCTACACTCTCCTTTGTGACAAAATATTATAATAAACATACATTATTCCCACTCAATTGTTCCAGGCGGTTTGGATGTAATATCATAAACCACTCGATTGATTCCTTTTACAGAATTTACGATACGATTTGATATGGTTGATAATACATTTTCCGGCATGCGGTACCAATCTGCCGTCATACCATCACTGCTTGTAACAGCCCGCAAGCCGAGAAGGTTATCATACGTTCGTTGATCGCCCATTACCCCCACTGTTTTCACCGGGATCAAGACCGAAAAAGCCTGCCAAATATCATCATAAATACCTGCTTCATGGAGACAATTCATATAGATTTCATCTGCTTGCTGAAGTACATTTATTCGATCATTTGTTATTTCACCAATAATCCGAACTGCTAATCCCGGGCCTGGAAATGGATGGCGATCAACTAAATCTTCTGGCAATCCCAATTCCCTGCCAACCCTGCGAACTTCATCCTTGAACAATTCCCGTAATGGTTCCACGAGGTCAAATTTCATATCTTCAGGGAGGCCACCCACATTGTGGTGACTTTTAATTACATGAGCAGATTTTCCATGACTCACACCACTTTCTATAACATCAGGATAGAGTGTTCCTTGGGCTAAATAATCAAATTGTCCCAATCTGCCGGCAATATTTTCAAATGATCGAATGAATTGTTCACCAATAATTTTGCGTTTTTGTTCCGGTTCTTCAATTTGGGAAAGTTTGGTTAGAAATTTTTCAGATTCATCGAAAGATTGGATATTTACTCCCAAACCATTTTGTAACGCAGATACACATTGTTCAGCTTCATTTTTACGCAGTAAACCATGATCAATCAACACGGATGTACATCTATTCCCAATTGCCTTGTGCATTAATGCAGCAACGACAGAAGAATCCACTCCGCCACTGACACCGCATAGAACGTGATTATCACCAACTTGGGCTTGAATTTTTTCAATTTGGGCTTGAATAAAATTACCCGGAGTCCAACTTGTATCGCACTCCGATATTTTGAAAAGAAAGTTTTTTATGATCGTTTCGCCATGTGTTGTATGAACAACTTCTGGATGAAATTGTGTTGCGTATCGTTTGCCATCCGGTGAACTCATGGCAGCAACAACACCATTCGATGATTCAGCCAATACAGACCAGCCATCCGGTATTTCGGTTACTTTATCCATATGGCTCAACCATACTTGAGAATCATCTGGAATTTCATTTAATAATGCATTTGAATTTTTAAGATGGATTTTAGCAAATCCATATTCACCTTTCGTTCCCGGTGCCACTTTTCCGTTATAATGTTTCGCGATTAATTGCAATCCATAACAAATCCCTAAAATAGGTATATCAATACCGAAAATGTCAGCATCATAATCAGGCGAATCATCTGCGAACACACTGGAAGGTCCTCCTGATATGATAACAGCTTTTGGCCTTCTGGATTCAATATCAGCTAAGGAAGTGTCTGGAGGCAATATTTCAGAAAATACATTTTGTTCTCGGATACGCCGGGCTATTAATTGTGTATATTGAGAACCGAAGTCCAAAATAATGACTCCTCCATAATGGATATTATTCATGATAAATCCCAGCTTTTTAATTCATCAAGAAAATCGTGGTTTGTTAACCTGTAGTGAATTGGTGAAATACTTACAAAATTATCCATAACAGCATTGTGATCCATATTGGGTTCTTCATCCGGGTCAAACATTTGGCCTGTCATCCAATAATATACTCTACCTTTGGGATCGACTCGTTTTTCAAAACTATCTCTGAAGGCTACGTTTCCCTGTTGTGTAATTTTATATCCCTTAAGTTCATTTTCGGGGATGGCAGGTACATTTACATTTAATAATGTTTTTTCTGGCAAACCTTTTTCCAAAACATGAGAGACCACTGTTTTTGCTGCTTTTTTCGCACCGGCAAAATCCCTTGACTCAAATGAATTCAAGCTTACAGCTACAGATGGAATTTTTAGCATTGTACCTTCTGTCGCAGCGGATACAGTGCCAGAATAAATAATATTTGTCCCTGTATTTGAACCAAGGTTTATTCCTGAAACTATAACATTCGGTTCAACCTCTAACAAAGCTTGTGTAGCAATTTTTACACAATCGGAAGGAGTGCCGTCCACAGAAAAGCCCTTAAAACCATTACTGCGATTTATTTCATCAACACGCAATGGATCGCTCAGTGTAATGGCATGTCCTACAGCAGATTGCTCTCTATTAGGTGCCACAACGGTTACATGACCTAGTTCTGACATCGCTGACCATAAGGCCTTGATTCCCGGGGCGTAAATACCATCATCGTTGGTCACCAAGATTCGGGGATTGCTCATATCAACATACGGATAAGGTTAGCCAGGGTTGATTTCATATCTTCCCTCGATACAATATGGTCAACAAAGCCCTTGTCCTGCAGAAATTCAGCCCGCTGAAATCCTTCCGGCAAATCCTGTCCAATGGTCTGTTTGATGACTCGTGGGCCGGCAAATCCAATTAAAGCACCCGGCTCTGCAAGGATAATGTCGCCCAGCATGCCGTAACTCGCTGTCACTCCACCCGTTGTGGGATCGGTTAGAATAGGAATATATAAACCCCCTTCTTCAGAAAATCGCGCTAGTTTGGCACTGGTTTTTGCCAATTGCATCAATGAGAGTGCTCCTTCCTGCATGCGGGCACCACCGGAAGCACACACGATTATTAACGGTAATTTGTGTTCACGGGCATATTCGATGGAGCGAGACACTTTCTCGCCCACCACGGAGCCCATACTGCCACCGATAAATCCAAAGTTCATTATGGCTAATACAGCACCTTGATCATGAATGGAACCCGTATAACATTTAATCGCATCTTTGTGGTTTGTCTTTTCCTGGGCGATTTTAATTTGATCTTTGTATTTCTTTTTCGCTTTGAACTTTAAGGGATCAGACGATTCAATGCCTACGAACAATTCTGTTGAGGATCCATTATCAAGTAAGATATCTAAATACAGACGGGATGAAACACGGAAATGATGCTCACAATGCCTGCAGACAGAATGATTTTTTTCTAATTCCTGACGGTAAAGAATTTCATTGCACGATGGGCATTTCTCCCATAATCCATCCGGAATAGATTTCTTATCCCGTTCTTTAATTTTTTCGTCTTTTCGTTTAAACCAAGCCATGTTCTATTGCTTTTTATGCATTATAATCGCATCCTCACCGTCGGAGTAATAATGTTCTCGCACGCCAATCTCTTCAAAATTAAATTCACTGTATAATTTAATCGCCGGCAAATTAGACTCGCGCACCTCTAAAAATACATCCGTTTCAGTACCCAATTCACTCAAAGTATACTGTAATAACTTTTTCCCATAGCCACGGTGCTGATACGGAAGATCAACGGCTATATTCAGAATTTGGGCTTCATTATTTACAACTCTAATCATTATATAGCTAATCATTTTCTCTTCAAATTCTGCAAAAACTTTTTTACTGTTTTCCTGTTCTAATTCCTGTACAATTTGATTTTTACTCCACGGATGTCTAAAGACTCTTTTTTCAATTGCTGTAATGGCATCCACATCATTTAAATCTGCACACCTGATCATTTCGGTTTATTCATTTCAAATGGTGCTATATAATTTGGAACTAACGTATACGGTTTTTTTACAACCCAATCGTTAAAATTATTTAATCCCAATTCTCCAATATTTTTTGCAGTTGCATGTACTTTTATTGCACAAGAGTTATTTTTGGTAAAATTATCACAATTCACATGGAAAAAAGATTCATCCCCAATTACTGAATCTAAATCATCCCATTTATTCACTTCCGGTTCTGATATGGATTGGCCCGCAGCAGAAAATGACTGGTGATAAATCATATCCCTGTGTGAAAATAATAACACATGAAATGGAGTATCATGATTGCGATTAAGGGCAATTGCCTGCAATGTGGGAACAGGAATAATGGGTAGGTCATGACTGTATGCAAGTCCTTTTGCAAAACTCAAACCAATTCTTAATCCTGTAAATGACCCGGGTCCAATGGAAACGGCTATTCCGTCTAATTCATTTAATGCAAAATTCGTTTTATCCTGAAGTGATTTATAAAACATGGGAAGTGATGCAGCATGTTTACGTGGAATTTCTGCTTCTTCGATTTCTTCCATTTCATCATTTTCAAAATAGGCGATACCACACACTTCAGTCGATGTTTCGATAGCTAAAATATTCATGGTGTCCAGCTTTCAATTTTTAAAGTTCGTACATCTGCGTTTTTTGGATCACGATTAAATTCAATTTTGATGGCATCTTTCGGGATGATTTTTTCAATTTTTTCTGACCATTCAATAATGGTGATGGCATTTTCTTGATCTAAATATTCTTCACCTCCAATATTAAAAAATTCTGATTCATTTTCAAGTCGATAGCAATCCACATGATTTAATTTTTGAAATTTACCTTGATATTCACTCACAAGTTTAAATGTGGGTGAACCCACTTTTTCCTCAATTCCCATTCCCCGGGCAAAGCCTTGCGTAAAGGTCGTTTTTCCGCTCCCGAGATTCCCGGTCATGGCGATAACACATGCACCTTTGATTGTAATAGCCATTTCAGCCGCAAACTGTTGTGTTGCAGAAATACTGTCGAGTGTAATTGAAAATTGTTTTTGCATAAAGTTTAATTCAGGATTTACTGCGTAGTGTAACCACAGGCACCATCATTTCTTCTAATGAAATTCCACCATGCTGAAAGCTGTCTTTCAATTGACTTTCATATTTATGCTGCTGGTTGGGATAAAGAAAATATACGTTTTCCTTGGCGATGAGATAGGTGGTTTGATGCATTAATTCAATTAAGCGATATTCTGCAGGCCTGCGTATAATCATAGCATGTTTTTCATTGGTATTTAAATTCCTACCAATCTTGTATCGTACACCCTTTGACGTCTCTTTATCAGCTCCAACCAATACACCCTTTGATACTTGCGTACTTCCATGATCACTCGTCATTATAACCGTAAATCCATCATGGCTTAAATCTCTCAAAAGTGCAAATAGCCAAGAATGTTCAAACCATGTCCGAATGGCTGTTCTGTAACCGGATTCATTCGGGACCATTTCCTTCAACACATCTGATTCAGAACGCATATGGGCCAGCATATCCACAAAATTGACAACAAGACTCAATATTTCTGTATTTTTTATTTCAGAATAATGGGCTTGGAATTTTTTACCCTGTTCAGCTGTATTTATTTTTTCATAGCGTAGAGTTTTTTCCTTGAATCCAGCTTTATCCAAAGCAGTTCGAAGCATTTTTTCTTCATGCCGATTTAAACTTTTTGCATGATGTTCCATATCACGTAGTTGTTCCGGAAATCGCTTAACAAATTCATTAGGAAACATCCCTGAAAAAATTGAATTGCGGCTGAAGGGCGTGGCTGTAGGAAGCAATGAAAATTGGTAATCAAATTTTATGTCATAATAGGGATTCAGAAAATTCTGAATTGCCTTGAATTGATCGTAACGTAAGGCATCAATCACAACCAGACAGATTTTATTATTTTGATCAATTTCTGGTTTTATAAATTTGGAAAATACGTCATTGGATAAGACAGGTCGATTATTGTCGGAGAGCCAATCCAGATAATTAGATTCAATAAACTTGACGAATTCATTATTCGCTGATTGCATTTGCTCTGCAAGAATGTCTCCTAAACTGATATCGGGATGTTCATCAAATTCCAGTTGCCATTTAACTAAACGTGAATAGACATCCCACCAGTCGTCCGCGGACATATTTTCCTGCAGACGAAATTGAATTTTCTGAAATTCCTGCAGATACCCACTGGTGGCGTGTTCTTCCCGTATTTTTGATTGTTCCAACACTTGTTTGCAGGCCATGAAGATCTGTGTTGGATTCACCGGTTTAATAAGAAATTGCTCAACTTTTTCGGAAATAGCTTCATCCATGAGGTCTTCTTCCTCACTCTTGGTGATCAAAATAACGGGAAGTCCCGGTTTAATCTCTTTAATTTCCCGGAGGGTGGTCATGCCGTCTTTCCCGGGCATATATTGATCCAACAATACCAAATCATAGGCATCTTGCTCAACCATGGCAACGGCGTCTTGGCCATTGGTGGTTTTGGACATAGTATACCCTTTATCTTCCAGAAAAAGAATATGGGGCTTCAAGTGGTCAACTTCATCATCGACCCAAAGAATATTTCCGCGATTTTCAGTCATAATAGACTTGAAAATTACCGACTTCTAATGATTGTCTGAAATGATATTTGTTTATGATTTTTCAGCAAAGGGGAATTCACCCTCATCCACCAAATCTCTGTACTCCGGGAAACGCTCTAAAAATGAGCCGGCGATATAGGGGCAGGAAGGAATCACACGATAACCATTATCACGGGCGTAATCAAATGCGTTTTTTATGATTGAAGTAGACACATCACTTCCACGATAAGGGTCTGGGGTATAAATATGGTAAAAGTCTAAAATATCCCCTTTTACAGCATACATTAATGACGCTTCATATTTACCGCATTGCCGAATAAAACGGTGGTGAACTTTATCGTGTTCGATCATTCTATTTGGTTGTCATGGTCCAAACGCCGTCCCAGTCCTTGTCCGGCGGATTATCTTTAAAATGATTACAGCGGAAAATATACACTTTACTTGGGGTTGTCGGTCGTGTGGAAAATTCATCTTCTAATTGTGCAGATTCTTCAAACTTTTTCAAGGCATTACTCCATTTTTGAGCATTATACAAATCAAGGCCTTCATGAAAAATCCCAATCATTTTGGACGTATTATCATCTAATTGACCTTTTTCTGACAAGAGTTCGTACACATGAACCGGGACTTTTTTCCCTTTTACACGGACATAATCTAATATTCTCCATTCAAAATCATCTTTCACTTTTTCGTATGTATTCTCTGCTACTTGGATATAAACACCATATTGTTTTGCGGATGCCTCCAATCTTGCAGCAATATTGACTGTATCACCCATCATGGTATAATTCATACGCATTTCCGATCCCATATTTCCAGTAACCATGG